>OGYC01003190.1_pt1 | contig 10041 bp, 10 predicted proteins | sample 1576461 | NCBI WGS metagenome assembly OGYC01 (sample SAMEA3541569, study PRJEB24748) | human gut metagenome | biome: human gut; feature: human-associated habitat; material: faeces | place: China | collected 2012 | reverse complement strand
CCTTTTTACAAGTATAATTTTTTTCAAAAACCTCTTGACTATTTATAGTTTGTCACCTCCTTATTTCCTAACTCCCAAAAAGCGACTGCACTCGCCGCCGCTACATTCAGCGAATCAACACCGTGTGCCATCGGTATTTTGATGGTGTAATCACTTTGTTTTATTGTCTGCGGCATCAATCCCTCGCCTTCTGTCCCCAGAATAATAGCAAGTTTTTCTTCATTTTTCAATCTCTCATCTGCAATTGAAACCGTATCCTCACACAATGCCATTGCCGCCGTTTTATAGCCAAGTTTGTGCAGCCTGCTCACATAGGTTTCATCATCCGGCAGAAAACTCCACGGAACCTGAAACACGGTTCCCATACTTACCCGCACCGCACGGCGGTATAAGGGGTCGCTGCAATCCGGAGTAAGCAGGACAGCATCCATTGAAAGCGCTGCTGCCGAACGGAAAATCGCACCTACATTGGTTGGATTCACCACGTTTTCCAAAACCGCTATCCGGCTTGCATTTTTACACACATGTTCAATCGACGGAAGTTCTCTGCGGTACATCGCACAAAGCATCCCTCTCGTGAGTTTAAACCCTGTGATTTTTGTCAACACATCAAACGGTGCTGTAAAAATTGGAATCTCCGGGTATTTTGCAATAAATTCCTGCCCCTGCTTTTCGATGTGCGCTTCTTCCATGAGAAATGATACCGGCTCATACCCCGCTGCCAGTGCTCTCTCAATGACAATCGGACTCTCCGCAATAAACATCCCCCTGCCATGCGCCGGGCGGTGTTTTAACTGCGCCTCTTTTTCACGCGCATAAAAATCAAGTGCCTCATCTGAAAAATCCGCAATCTTAATTATGTTTGCCATCGTTTCTATGTGCTCCTTCTTATGCGTAAGTTCGAATCAGCCAGCGTAAACGCTTCTTGGTCTCTGTAATCAACACCATATTACGTGCCAACGGCTGTCCGCTTCCGCCGGCCCATTGTGCCGCTTCCTTGGCTGCTTCCTTTTCTTTTTTCTTTATCCAGCGAATCTGTTTTTTCTTTAACACTTTTTTCTGCTTTGCCGACAACCCTTTATAAAGCAGTTTGTATACACGATTGAGTTCTTTGTCCCAGATTTTGAATTCTTTGTAAGAATCTTGATTCATTTCAAGCTGCGGACCATCATACTTAAAGTTCTTTTTGCATTTGCGGTATATTTTATTGTAGCTTCGAATCAATGTCACCTGTCTTTTGCTCTGCTTTTTCACCGCCGCCGATGCAGGAACCGCCATAGAAACTGCAGCCGTTGTAATTAACATCGTAAATATCATAACATATGTGATTATTTTTTTCATAAGTCAAGCACTCTCCTTTTTCTATTGATATTTCTTCTTTTATCATAGAATGTTATGTGCGTGACGTCAAGGTCAAGTGTTCTCTGCATGCCAAACGGCAGCCTATTACAGACTGCCGTTTGCTTTCCCTCTCTGTTTGCCTTCGTCTTTCCCTTTCGTGTTTACCCTTGTGTTCACATATCCTCCTGTTATGTCTTTAGCCGTAACACAAATCTTACCCGAACTTTTTACAAATAGCAACCACTTTGGCACAAGCGGTAAAAAAATTACACAAACGGTAAAAATATTCTTTTATGCTTCTTTGTTTTTGTGTCAAAATATGCTACAATAAGGAAAATTTGTAAAACTTTTGGATTATAAGGAGATTAACTTTGAGAATTGCGATTGTGGATGATGATATACAAATGTGTGAACAGTTGCGCACTTTGTTAAATGAATTTCTCGGAGATTCTTCAGAAATATCGGATTATCGAAGTGGCGAAGAGTTTCTGAATGCTTGGGAGACCGCGGATTTTGACCTTATTATTTTAGATATTTTTATGGACAAACTGACCGGCGTGGATGTTGCCCGTAAAATCAGGGAACGAGACAGCAACGTAAAAATTGTTTTCAGTACAACGAGCAATGAATTTGCCAGTGAAAGTTATGAGGTAAATGCCTGCTATTATCTGCGCAAACCATTTGGGCGCGACAAAGTAAAGGTTATGTTAGACCGGCTTAACCTCACAGAAATTGAGAAGATGCGTACGGTAAAACTTCCCGATGGCACCAGTGCCATCCTGCGCAATATTATTTATGTTGATTTTTCTTCACACCGGGTCACCCTTCACTGCAAATACGACGTTGACACAATTGTGCGAACTTCTTTTTCCGAAATTGAATCGCTCTTATGTGCCTATCCGTATTTTTCCAGCCCGACAAAAGGTATGTTAATTAATTTTTATGAAGTTGCTTCCCAGACCAATGATGTTTTTGTCATGAGCGACGGAAAAAGTATCCCAATTAGCAGACGTAAATCCAAAGAAGTTTTAGATGCCTATTTTACGTTCCGGTTTGAAATGTTACGAAATGGAGGTGGCAAATGATGCTGTCTTTTTATCGATTGGCGGAAGTCGCCATTTATTCCCTGCTGAATTTTCTTCCTTTTCTTGCCCTGGCACTTTATCCGTTCCGGCACAGTCTTCGTTTTTCGATAAATACAACATTTTTTTTGATTGTTCTTGTGACAATTTTGCAGCTTTTTCTCGGTGCATGGGCTGCCTTTGCTCCCGGAAACAACACCGGAACCATCAGTGCAGTAAGCACCATCCTGTATGCTGCTTTTTATTTTCTTGCCATAAAAAAACACTTTGGCAAAACGTTTTTTACACTTTTAATGATTTCAAATCTTGCGAACCTCGCTGTAATTTCATCAAAGACCATAGAAAATCTTTTCTTCCCTGACCTCGCCGTACAAAGTTACCGCTGGTCTTTTTCTCTCATGCTTGCTGTGGTAGAAATAATTCTTGCTATTCCTCTGTTTTTCTATATGAAAAAAGTGTATACACCGGCAGTAGAAAAGGAGCCATCCGGCTTTGAGTGGCGGTATTTGTGGGTAATTCCTGCCACCTTTTATGTGATGTGGTATTATGCGTTCTACGGAAATGCTTCCAAATCAAGTCTTGAAATTGCCCTGCGTCCGAAAAATACGCTGTTTTTATTTATTATCAATGTCGGTGCCATTTTCATTTACTATGTCGTTACACGCCTGATTTTGGAGCAGACCAAAACCCTCCTGCTGACGGAACGCAACCATGAATTGACCATGCAGACGGTACAATACGAAAATTTGCAGGAGAAAATCACAGAGGTGCGCCGAGCCAAGCACGATGTCCGCCACCATATCACACTTATGCAGGAATACCTGAATACAAGAAACTATGCTGCTCTAAGTGAGTATCTAAAACAGTACAGAATGAGTTTACCAGACGATACGCCGGTACAGTTCTGCGCAAATACTGCCGCCAATGCCGTACTTGTATATTTTGCACAACAGGCCAAAGAGCAGGGTATTACCTATCTCGTAAAAACAGGAATTCCGGAAAAAATCAACATTCCGGAAACCGACATTTCGGTTCTCCTCGGCAACCTATTGGAAAACGCTGTAGATGCCTGCAAATCGAAACAAACACCGGACAAAAAAATCATCGTCCGCGCAAATACTGACGGCGGCTCACTCTGTATCACCGTAGATAACACTTTCACCGGAACGCTTGCACATACCCCAGATGGGAATCTTGTTTCCACCAAACATAAAGGGCTTGGGCTTGGAACCCGCTCCGTGAAAAATATTGTGAACCAGCATGGCGGCATATGCCGGTTCGAGGCAAAGGATGGGATGTTTTACGCTTCTGTGCTGTGCCAGATAGGGGAGTGAGGGGGGCTAACAACTTGAGGCACTTTTATATATCCCACTTTCTTGCTCTCATCAATATAATCAATCGTCCGCATATTATGAAGTCTTTCTGCGAGTTTAATAAGAATGGCTTCCTCTGTATTTTTGTGTTCAATCTGTCGGACTATTTTTAATACGCCATTCGGCAACTCATTTGCCAAATTAGTATCATTTCCTTTTTCCTTCACATCACAAAACAATCCTGCCAGAACCGTATCACGCTCAGCACCTAATTCTGCTAACAGTATTGCAACATTTATAGGGTGTGTAACGTATTCCTCTCCCGAATATCTTCTTTTCCCATTATACGCCTTGCATGCCGTCAAATAAACATCATATAATACCTTATCTTCAATTTCAATATCATTTTTTTCTATCGTTTCTTTTAATACCTCAAATAGCTTTTCTTTAGAGGTTCCTACCTCTGTTGTTTTCAAGAAAATCGGCTCCATATAACTACCTCCTAGACATTTAAATTGTAATTTCATTGCTCTAAGAAGTGATGGTGGGAAACCAAACTCTCTACGAAATGATTGTGTAAAAGCGCTATGTGACTTCCATCCGTATTTCACAGCTACATCAATGAGACGCATTCCGGAACTAATATCATCGCATGATTTAATCAGCCTCCTCCTGCAAATATAATCCATTACCGTTTGATTTGTATAGGATTTGAAAATACGAATAAAATGACATTCGGAATATCCTACTGCATCCGCCAACTGCTTTACACTCAAGTCCTCTTCAAGATGTTCTTCAATATACTGTATGATTTGATTCATAACCATCACCTTCCATTCCACGTGGTAGTTATACTATAAAACAAATTGCTAGCGTTTGCTGTTTCTAAATTGCTGTTTTCATCTAAAATTCCGGCATATTAACAAATACTATTTTTTCTCCATCAGCAATTCCTGCATATATATCATGATTTTTACAGCCAATTTCTAAATAATGTTTTACCACATACTTTGATGTAAATGGCATTTCTAAAGAATTCAATTCTGACAAGTCAAACCACCTGCTGATTCCTTCACTCGAATGAAAATTGACATCAACTTCGTCTTTAAGGTCTGCAAAAAAATAATAATTCTGTCTGATTTCTCCGTTACATCTTCGTAATGTTACATACCGCAGTTCCAGATGAGATAAATCTTTTTCCGCAAGTTCTAATTCTTCATTTAATTCCCGCAACACGCATGCTTTTGCATCATTTAATTCTTCCGGTTCAAAATGTCCTCCAGCAGAGCCTATCCACATATCGTTAACAACTCTGCTGCCCTGTCGATACAAAAGCAGCGCCTTATCACCTTTAAAAATGTACAATGATGTCATATTTCTTAGTTTTGCCGTCACACTATCACCCTCCAGTTATTGTCTTTATAACTATTTTTAATTAAAGTAGCATACCAAGCATATTGAGTCAAGAATAAAACTACCTCTACACCAAATATTTTTCAACCAGTTCTTCAACAATCTGAGAATTCAAAACTGTCAACTCTGTTTCAAAAGTAAGTATCAGACGTTCTCCCAGATGAATTCCATTTCTCTGATAAGATTCTATTTTCTTTACAGCAGATTTGGCATACTCCGGTTTATCCATCATACCTTCATGCTCCCAGTAAATTTCTTTCCACGTTTTTTTCGATAAAAATGTAAAATCCGGGTATACCGTACCATATCCTTTCAAATATAGGGGTTTTTCATACTGATATAAAATGTTGTTTCTGTAGAAATAATCCGCAAGAATCTTCTCTGACTTTGACCTGACACGCTCACCTTTTTCTGTCACAATTTCAGCGGTTCCCTCGTAAAATTCTTTGCCATGATATTCGCTGTCATACCACCGAGCAAGTTCTTTCTCCCATATTGGCTCAATTGGTGTAACTAATAACTGCCTTTGTGTATGCATCGATGTATAAATCTTTTCAATTTCATCATCGGAATAGTCCCTCGTTATCCTTTCTATCTGCCGAAGTCTTGCTTTAGCTTTTTTCAGCACACTCTGATTATACTTCTTTTGAGCAAGCAGCTTTGGCAGTTCGGAATCTATTTTTGAAATATAAGTTCCTTCATTATCTTCTACACAATGGTAATATCGAATCTTATTTTTGTCTTTCGATATCCGCAGATTTCCTTTCGGTACAGATTTCAATTCGTTCTCTACCTTGCTACAAATCATTTCTAATTCTTTTTGCCCCTTTAATAACATTTTTTTCAATCCTTGCATTTATCCACCTCTTTCATATGACTTTATTTACAAAATACTTAAATCCAGTCAACTGATATATCTATTTTTGTTGACCTTTTCTCGCTTTTCTATTATTTTAGTCAACTATTTTATTAACTAAAATGACTTGTTTGGGAAAAATATGATTCCAGTCAACCATTTTACATTCAAAAGTTGACCGCTATCGCAAATATGCAATTTTAAGTCACCCATTCCCCCAAAAATGGTTGACCGCCATCGCAAATACTCAAATTCCAGTCACCACATCCATCAAAAATGGTTGACCGTAATATAGAAAATTAGAATCTAAGTCACCTAAGACCAAAATATAGAAAAACACCGGGAACATTCCTGTTCCCGATGTTGTAATAATCTTGTTTCCAAAAACTAACGTTTGGAGAACTGTGGTGCACGACGAGCTTTCTTCAAGCCGTATTTCTTTCTTTCCTTCATACGTGAATCACGAGTAAGGAATCCGGCCTTTTTAAGAATCGGTCTGAAATCAGCATCTGCTTCATTCAATGCACGAGCGATACCATGACGGATAGCACCTGCCTGACCTGTGAAACCGCCACCTTTAACAGTAACTTTTACATCGTACTTGTCAGCAGTGTTTGTAGCTTCCAAAGGCTGACGAGCGATGATTTTCAAAGTCTCAAGACCAAAATAATCGTCAATATCTTTTTTATTAATTGTCACTTTACCGGTACCTGGTGTAAGGTATACACGAGCGATACTGGATTTTCTTCTTCCTGTTCCGTAAAATGTTGAACTAGTCAATGTTATCTCTCCTTTCTACACCTCATTAAATGTCCAATGTTTCCGGTTTCTGTGCTGCATGGTTGTGCTCCGGTCCTGCATATACGTGCAGTTTCTTAAGCATCTGGCGTCCCAAAGGTCCCTTTGGAAGCATACCCTTTACAGCGTGAGTAATTACAAATTCCGGTTTCTTCTGCATCATTTCTCTCAATGTAGCTTCTTTCATTCCGCCTACATATTCAGAGTGATGATAGTAAATCTTCTGATCCAGTTTCTTACCTGTAACCTGAATCTTCTCTGCATTTACTACGATTACATAATCGCCTGTGTCAATGTGCGGTGTGTAAGTTGGTTTGTTTTTACCTCTTAATACATTCGCAACTTCTGATGCAAGACGTCCCAAAGTTTTTCCTTCAGCGTCTACAACATACCATTTTCTTTCCACTGTGGATGGACTTGCCATAAAACTTTTCATCCTTGGAATCCTCCTTATTTAGTTCTTGCTTACTAGGTTTTGCAATACAAAACTGGTTCGGCTGTTTTCCTTGTTACATGCGTATTCTCGTTACCGGGGCATGGAACGACAAAACACGCCATACTCGTATAGTATACGATACCAAAGTGCCTCTGTCAAGATTTTTTTCTTGACGCAGACCATTTCTTAAGGCCATAATAAAAACAGTATAAAAAAATGAAATAAATGCAACACTTTGACACCAAAATCAATCTAATTATTAGCTGTGAGGGATTTCACAGAGAACTGTATACAGTATATTCGCACAAATGTGCAGATTGGAGGCACCCGTGACAAAAACAGACTGGATTTTCGTACAGCAGGCAAAAAAGGGCGATTCCCATGCTTTTGCCAGACTTTACGAAATCTATTACAAAGACTTATACCATTTTGCCCTTTATTATACGAAGGACAGTATAACCGCCGAGGACGCCGTCAGTTCAGCCGTTTTAAAAGCATTTGAGCAATTACATAAACTGCGGAAAAACGATGCGTTCAAGAGCTGGCTGTTCCAGATTACGGCAAACGAATGTAAAAAATTATTAAAACAAAAATCCATTTATTTGAGCGATGCGTCATGGCAGGAACCGGCTGCCGCCGAAGATGGCTACCTGACACCGGAAATTCAGGACGAACTTTCACAGCTAAGTGAGCCGGAACGGCGCGTCATCACCTTATCCGTGTTTGGCGGCTATACCAGCAGAGAAATCGCGGGCATCCTAAAAAAACGGGAAGGCTCCATCCGTTCCATCAAAAGCCGGGCACTTGCAAAACTCCGCGAGAAAAATGCGGACTTATAAACATAAGGAGGTCAATTATGAGCGATAAAAATTTTGAAGAAAAACTCAAACAGCATTGGCGCGAAGAAGCGGATTCCATTCCGGTTCCGGATTCTCTGCACCCTGCAAAAATAGAAGAAATGATAGATAAAAAAATGGAAGTTCCTAAAAAACGCACCCACAAAAAATTGTATGCCGGCATTACTGCGGCAGCTGCTTGTCTTGCGCTTCTTATTGCCGGCACAGCCTATTACTTCAACACCGGACGGCAATCAGAAAAAGGAACCCCTGTTGCCAATTCGAAGCCAACCACCTCGGACCGACACGAGTTTGTCGGCAATACCAGTTATTCAGAAATTTATAGCCTGATTCAAAAATATCATGACAAGCAATCCATGTCCGATATTGCCGCAGAAGATTCAGCATCCACCGGAGCAAAATCCTCGACAGGAGCTGAAGACACAACAGCCACCCACGACTATTCAGAAACGGATCTTCAAGTGAAAGATGTCATGGAAGGCGACATCGTCAAAACAGACGGTTCCTTTATCTATACCATGTTAAATAACAACAATTGTGCCAAAATCCGCATATATTCTGTGGAGGGAAAAACTATAGAATTAGTTAAGCAATTTACCCTAAAAAAAAGATGGGTAGAGGAATTGTATTTAGAAAACAGTAAATTAATTATACTTTCCTCAGACAGCATTGAAGATAATTCAAATGCCACTTGCGGCGTTGCTGATGATTGCATTACTTTGAATGAAACCACCTATATAGATATTTACGATGTCAGTACACCGCAAAATGCAAAAAAAATCAAAAGCCTGTCGCAAAGCGGAATTTATAAAACTTCCCGCTTTACAAATGGATATCTCTACACCTTTTCTGCCCACCTAATCATGGGTGAATGCAAAAGCGAAAAAAAGATATCTGAATATATACCTTCCGTAAACGGCAAAACAATGAAGGAAAATAAGATACAAAAAATTGTAGATGACCCTGTAAATAGTTATGTTGTCATGACAAGTGTAAATCTTACCAAACCGGATAATTTCTCCGACACCGCGGCCGTGCTCTCAGATTACACCACATACTACATGAGCACATCCCATTTATACCTTGCCAACACCATTTACGAACAATTTTTATGGAACAGCAGCACAAAAACTGCCATCAGCAAATTTGAATACAAAGACGGCGCATTTTCCTACCAAACAACCAAAAAGGTAAAAGGCCAAATTAATGATTCCTATTATATGCATGAATATAAAGGAAATTTTGCTTTCGTCTACACTGACTGGAGGAACGAAACATCGACCAATGGTATCTGCATTTTAGACAAAAACATGAATACCCTTGGCAAAATTGATAATTTAGGTAACGACGAAACCATTTATGCATCGTATTACATTGGTTCCATGGCATACTTTGTCACCTACCGCCAGACAGATCCGGTATTTGCCGTCGACATCAGCAATCCGAAAAAGCCGGTTGTTAAAGCAAAATTAAAACTGCCGGGCTTCTCCTCTTACCTTCATTCCTTCGGCGAAAACCAACTGATTGGCGTTGGAATGGCAGGTGGTGATGATGATAAAGTAAAAATTTCTCTCTTTGCCTTAGGAGAAAATGGTTCCGTGACCGAACAGACAAAACTGCTCCTGCCAAAATATAGCGAAACGGAAGCAGGCAGTAACCACAAATCGGTTTTCATTGATGAGGAGAGGAAGCTTGTCGGCTTTGCCACGATAGCCGACACCACACTGCGCTACAAGCTCTATCATTTTGATGGAACTGAATTTAAACAGGTATTAAATGTTCCAATTAAGGAAATGTCAAACACACGAGGTATACGAATCGGCAATTACTTCTATGTCGTTGACAACGCAAAAAAAATCCATGCTTACGATATGCAAACATGGAAATAACATCTTTATTTAAGGTACTTCGCGGATTTCTACAAGTACCAATCCTTCCGGCCGGG
>OGYC01003189.1_pt1 | contig 10051 bp, 10 predicted proteins | sample 1576461 | NCBI WGS metagenome assembly OGYC01 (sample SAMEA3541569, study PRJEB24748) | human gut metagenome | biome: human gut; feature: human-associated habitat; material: faeces | place: China | collected 2012 | reverse complement strand
AAGCCATATGCGGGACTGGTTCTGTCATACTGAAACAAAATGGATCTTTTGCCTTTCCCATTTTCTTTACCGGAGCGCATAGCTCAATATCAACATCTGTCTCCCGAAATTCTGTATCGTGATAAATGGAAAATGTATTGCCCGTTATTTCTATTTTTTGCGCACCGGTAAAAGCAGAAAGTTCTTTCCATAAGTCGCCCTCGGAATAGTAGTTTGGTACAACTTTCCGCAAGGACAGCACCTGATACTCCGGGATCGACTTAACGGAGATGTTATAGTGCAGTTCTCCTTTACCGCCCTGTATCTCATTTTTTGCAAGTTCAATCTTACGCAGTTTTTCCCGTTCGGCCTGTATTGCATTTTCTATCTCTATGTGCTTTTTGTCGAGCTGCGCAAGGAGTGATTGCTCGTCCATCGTCAGGGCAAGTGCAATTTCTGAAACATTCAGCCCACTATCCCGCAAATACAGGATTTTATTTAGGCGTGGTATTTGCTCCACCGAATACAGCCGGTGTCCCGTCCATTTATCAACCTCCGCTGGCGTTAAAATGCCTGCCTCGTCATAATAGCGGAGCATACGAATAGATACCTGCGTCAGCTTTGAAAATTCTCCTATCCGAAACATCGTTTCACCACCTACTCTAACTATATTTGTACTTTTATCTCATCACAGCTTTATATGTTACTTGCTGCATCCTTATTGTACCGTCTTTCGTTTAGTCTATCAATGCTGTTCATGGTATGAGAACTTTTTCCTAGTCACCACAAAATGGTTATCAGGAATTCTAAGTTATCAGGAACCTATTGAAAGCACCCCTATTTCATAAGGGATTGTGGCGAAAGGGTTCCTGATAACTTTTTGTTTTTCCTGATTTATGCCGGTTATGTAAAAAGTCAAGGGATTTTGAATTCCTGATAACTCTATCAACTATTTTAACCCATACAAACGTTTTAGGAGGTCATCATCTGTAACCTGATATTTTTCAGCATTCAAATGATTTTTCAATGGGCTGTCAGGAGGAGTAGCCTGCTCAATGGCTTTCCGCTTCTGTTCTGTATCAGCATGTGCATAAATCAGTGTTGTATCTAACTGTGCATGGCCCAGCCATTGGGAGATCAATGTCAGGTCCATCCCATGCTGGTACAGGTGCATTGCCCGGCTGTGGCGGAACATATGCGGATGTACGGAATCAGGGATTTCCGCACACACCTTTCTGGCAGCGCTCCCATAGACATGTACCAGTTTCCTGACAGAACTTTCATCCAATGGTGCGATGGTCCTTCTGGACACAGAATAAAAAAGCGGACGAGCAGAATACTCATCCGTATCGGGATGAAATACTTTCATATAACCCTCAAAGTGCTGCATCGTCTTTTTCATCAGAGGAACAGTCCGCGTTTTGGAGCCTTTTCCGTGGAGGACGGCTGTTGGTGCCTTCCCCCTCTTTATATCGCAGACTTTGATGTCTACGATTTCCTGGACCCGCGCTGCCGTATCATACAGGAGCAGAAGGAGGAACCGGTCTCTCAGCCCTTTCCGGTCAGACGGGTCCGGCTGGGCGAGCAGGGCACCCATTGCCGTTTCACTCATATAGTCTATAGAAACAACTGTTTCCATCTTTTTGAAAGGGACCTTATGAATCTCCGTCTGATGGATGGCCAGGGCTGGTTTCCTCATGGCTACATAAGAATAAAAAGCGCGGATTCCTTTCAGACGATGGTTTCGGGTGGAAATGGAACACCCATTCTTTTCCAGATGATCCAGATACCCTGAAAGCATGTCATGGTCTATAGAAGCAAATGTGATCTCACACAAAGAAATACTCTTTTGCGCGGCAGCATAATCTAACAGTCCGTCTAATGATTTCTGATAAGCACGAATTGTATGGGGGCTTGCTTTGCGCTGCTCAGGCAGATATGTTTTGAAAAAATCATGTATCAAGGTAAACAGTTCTATGTCTTTTATTTTTCCCATTCTGCCACCTCCGGTATGATCTCATCGAATGCGCTCCAGTCAATTCCCGAAGTCCGGACCAGATTTTCAGGGAGGATATGGATATACTGCATTGTTTCCGACAGGCTTTCATGTCCCATATAGGCCCGCAGGTAGGGCAATTTCGCCGGCAACGGGTCGCCCCTGTCGATCCAACGCATCAAAGCGGCAGAAGCAAACCGGTGCCGGAGGTCATATGTTCTGACATTGGGCACTTTTTCACAGTCGGGATTTGCGGCTTTCCAGGCATTTTTCAAATAATAGTCAATCCTCCTGGATGCCAGTGCGCCTCCATTCCAGGAAGGGAAAAAGTATTCATTTGACTTTCCGAAAATTTTCCGTTTTTCATTATACGATGATGCGAGTTTCCTCATATCATTTGACATTACAACGAGCCTGTCCTTTTTTCGTTTGGTCTGGACAATCAGGATTTCACCTGTTTTCAGATTTATATTTTCTGTTTTAAGTTCACGGCCTTCCCGTGGTCTTAATCCGCAGGTATAGATAAGCCTGTAGAGCACCGGCGCCATTTCATCCATGAACGGTTCGGATTTTGAAGCCTTGATCCGGTCAATGGAAGAAAACAGGCGGGACAATTCTTCATCTGAAAAGATATACGGTGAAAAATCCTGCTTTGCTGTTACATATTTTTCCGGAAGGATATAAGCATTCTGGCCGATGGCACGGAGATACTTTCCAAAAGCCCTCATGCTCATGGCTTTCCTGTAAATATCTGCGCACCTGTCTTCCAGCCATCCAAGCACAATCTCCTCTGTCAGCAGGGATTCTGCCGGATAAGCCGCAGCACAGTAACGGTCAAAAAGTTTCAGGTTTTCGGCATAGGTTTTATCTGAATAGCCAAGTGCCACCCGGAAATCAAAAAAGCTATTTATCTGTGAGGAAAATCCGCTTATGTAGGTATTCATCTTGACACCTCGATTCCATTGAAATCAAGGGCGCATTCCTTTAGGTTTTTTGCATCCAGTGATATATATTTTTTGGCTGAATTCATTGCCGTATGTCCGAGGACCTGGCTGACGGTATTGACTGACACCCCGGATGTAATCATATTTTTCCCAACCGCGCGCCGCAGGGAGTGGAATCCTTTCCCGTCAAATGGCATCCTCTTGATCCCGGCACGGTAACAGTAAACATCGTACTGGTCTCCAATGCAGACCGCGTCTTTGAACGGACGAAAAGGCGGACGGGCCCTCAAAAAGATTTCCTGATAGTCGCATTTCGGGCGCCAGTTCAGGATATATTCCTGCAATGCCTCACCGACATCCTTTGTCAGTGGAAGAATGACCGGCACGGAAGTTTTCCGCTGCAGGACCCTGATCTCACCCTTTTTCCAGTCAATATCCGTCAGCTTTAACCGGATGATGTCTACCGCCCTAAGCCCCATGACCCAGCCCAAAAGGATGATGGCATAATCCCTTCTTCCAGTTACAGTGCCCATGTCCAAAACATTGAGGACCGCATTCACATCCTCGGGGGCTGCCGCCGGGAGGACTTTGCTTTCCCGGCAGATTTTCATGGAAAGAAGCTCCTTGTAGTCATGATCCGAATAACCGGAATCCTTTAAAAAGCGGTACAGTTTTTTCAGATACAGCAGTATGTTATGGATAGAGGTTTCTTTCAGGTGGTCATGGCATTCACAGAGATATTTCTGGATCTGTACCACCCCGACACCATCCAGAGTCTCAAATCCTTCCGCCATAAGCCACGAAAAATATCTTTTCGATACCCAGATTACATCCCCGCGGGTATTTTTATGGAACTGTTCACTTTTAAGGAACTGTTCCAGCAGACCACTGTAATACTCACTGACAGGGAATTTTGATTCTTTGGCCTGTGCCTCCCAATAAAGTTTCCCCGTCTCATTGAATTCGACAAGCTGCCTGACTCCGGCCATGATAGCACGGTAACGGTGCTCTTTGATCTCTCCCCGCTCCATCCTTTCATATGAGTATTCCCTGTATCTGGCGATTATTTCAGGAGAGAATTCCTCTTCCCCACAATTCCGGCAGAATGAAATCAGAGGGGAATAGAATTCACTGTAGCCTGTCCAGACATTGCTTTCCAGATATCCGGCCTCAAGTTTTGCATTGACGACTTCTCTGCATAGTTCTTCGATTCTCATAGAGTACCTCCTACATATAAAATAATTACAGTCTTATTGTAAAAGATACTCTGGGTTATCAGGAATTCAGAATCCATTGTTTTTTACATAACTGGCATAAATTAGGAAAAACAAAAAAGTTATCAGGAACCCTTTCGCCGCAATCCCTTATGAAATATGGATGTTTTCAACAGGTTCCTGATAACTTAGAATTCCTGATAACCATTTGTATCAGGAATTCACGATACAAATGGCAAGCAATGCAATCTTCCGTAAGATTGCGTATTTTGGCAGGAATCCGTTTCCGGTATTCCTGCCAAAATGCTTGTTGGTGACATATCCCCAAACCCCTGAGATCATCACCTGCGGTGATGGCTGCGCGTTCCGTTGGAACGCTGAAATCTTTATACATGAAGATAGAAAAAGAAAAAACCTTATCATAGCTATAGTAAAACGGCATGGCGGTCTTGATTTCTTAAAGCCACCGTCAGTAAAATGTAATAGGAGCGTGGGAAAGGAGCTGCTTAGCAACGTTTTTCTTTTCCACCGCCAGGTAGATACAATAGGTTATTAGCGATTACAGCAATAGACTTTAATTGCTTCACCAAAAAACTCTGCAACATTCCATGTAGCAAATCTGTTGATGTACTCGGCAAACCGTTCGTCTGTTTGATAGAGTTCGCCCAGATACATCAGCATATCATCCGAACAGGGATAGAAGTTTTCAGAAATATACTCTTGCCACTCTGCAACAATAGATTGGACGGCGAGTAAAGTAGGTGTTTCTGCCTTATATTCCGCCAGTCGTTCAAAGACATTTTGGGAATATATTAAAAAATCATTCCACTTCTGATTTCTCTCTTTTTCGGCTCTGGCTGAAAAAAAAGAAGAAAACTCTTGATACTCATGGGTGCCGCCCCAACGTTCGATAACTTCATTCCTATATTTTTCTTGTAGAGCAGAAATTTCTGCATTTGAAAATGCTGTAAACGAGTAATCACTCTTTCCGGCCAAAGTATCGTTGACTAAGCAAATAAGTCCCTCTATTTTCTTTTTTCTAAGATTGAGAAGTTCTAAATGTCTTTCTAGCGCTTCTCGTTTATTATATACGGGTGCTGATAATAATGCCTTGATCTCTTTTAGAGAAAACCCCACTTCACGGTAAAATAGAATTTGTTGTAACTTCTCTAAATCATTTTCGGAATATAAACGATATTTTGTCTTATCTGCTTTGGTAGGTTCCAACAGGCCGATTTCATCATAGTAATGCAAAGTACGTATCGTAATGCCGGTCAGCTTTGCAACCTCATGAATCATCATTTTTTTAGGATTCATTCCAAAATCCCTCCACTTCTTTTAGTATTTCATCAGCAGGTGTCATGGTAGCTTCAATGATAGATTTTCCTGTTTTTTTCAGATAATATTTTATCATATGATAGCCACAAGCATATCCAGCACAATAGGGTAAACCAACAGGAAAATAATTTTGCATTTGAGCCATTTCATCACCATATAGATATGCTGTCAGGTTATCTAAGCCTTGTACATCCAGCCCTTCCCGGATGATGGGTTTAATATATCCGTTCAAAGTTTCCATATCTGTCTTGCTTACCCCCGGACCTACATTTTCCTCACCATATAGGTAAGTAGCAAAGTTTTCAGCAAGACCCTCACTTATCATCATTTCAGCAAGAGTAATATCATTGTGCCATTTTATAAACTGGAAACGGACATTATGATTTGTTTCATGTGCCAACGCTACGGGAAGTCTGCTCTTAGTGTGTTCAGACGGAACAAGCCATGTAAAAATGTAGCCAGGAATACCTCCGTCTCCACAGTAATTGTCATTCATAAGCGAATAAGGATTTTGGGGGTCAGCCAGCAAAACAGTGTATAGATATTCTTTCACAGGAAATTCTATTCCAGCATCGGAAAAACACTTTAATGACCGCTCGATAGACTTTTGACAGTTATCCCAAAATTGGTTGTCGTCCAACAGTGTAATACTTTGGGCCCATGTTTTATCAATTTTTTCTGGCAGAAGAAAGCCCAACATACCACTTGCCATAATAACATCATAGCCATTCGGTTGTGCAGCCTTCATTGGCACATTGTAGCAGGCCCACTTCTTTTCAAAAGGCTTCATCATTTCATAGCGATAAATATCATTTTTTTTAGAAGCTGGCGCTTCCATGATTTTTCTGTAGATACCGTCAGAGCGAACGGCCTGTACTTTTAGGATGCTCATATTTTGTACTTCCTTTCAATATTTTGTAACCTTATTCTACGGTATGACGGAACGTCAAAGTCAATAGTTTTTGAAAAATTTCTTTTCTGAACATTGCATTATAATTTAGGCAATCTGATTAAAAAAACAAAACTATCACTGGCGTGCATTATCCCGCTCCCGTTCCATCACAGACTCGCCCAACAGATAGTCCACATTGGCTTTAACATTATAAAGTTCTTTCATATCGGCTCTGGCCTGTTTATAGGCAGAATAGGCTTTTCGCTTCTGTTCCAGAAGTCCGGCGTATTCCTCCCGCAGAGACTTGACGGAGGGCAGCTTTGTGATCCCCAGCTCGTCAAAGTGTTTCTTTGCCGCCTGGTGCAGCAGGATTTCCGTTTCATGCGCTACCCGGAATCTTTTGCTGTACCCGGCTTTCCGGTATTCCACATAGACCGCCCGCGTCTTGGCATAATTTACGATCTGTTTCTGCAGCTCCCCGTTGGCGGTCATCTGTGATTCCAGTTCCTTGATCTGTACCGACAACGCATTGAAGCTGGCGGTAGCGGCATCTGATTTTTTCTGCAAATCCTCATAGCTCATATCGCCATGCTCTTTGAGATAGATTACCGCCTGGGAGAGCTGTTTTAAGTTGAATACCTTCGCCCAGCGTTCATACCCCGGACCCTTGCCGGAACGGATTGCCGCCTCAATGTCCACCAGCATACCAACTTTGGAAGCCGGCTTTTGGGGAGAGGTACGGCGCGGCTTCACCGTCCGGTTGCCGGCGATCCGTTCCTTGATGGCCTGCTCGGTATAGTCGCCCTTCAGCGTGTCGCATCGGGTATATCTATCTTCCGGTGACAGGCGAAAACGGAGGTACTTCCGCTCTTGGTTGACTTCGATCCCGGCCGCCTCCAGCTTCTTCAAAAGTTCTTCAAAGTCCTTCGGCTTTTCCTCCAGGGCAGCATTGATGGCCCAGCGTAGCTGCTCCTGATGGGAGGGCTGTTTCTGACTTCCCATCCATGTGCCGTAGTGGTTGCGGCTGGGCTTCGGATTCTCTACAATGGAAAGCCCATGCTCCAGGCACAGCTTGTCATTCATGCGCCGGATCGCCCAGGTGGAACCCCAGAAGTTGCGGAATTTTTTCTGACAGTCCAGCGTGGTAGAATTTATGATGATGTGGTTATGGACATGGTGTTTATCCACATGGGTGCAGACAACAAAAACATGGTTTCCCTTCGTCAGCTTCAATGCCAGTTCACACCCGATCTGGTTCGCTTCTTCCGGCGTGACCTCGCCAGGCTTGAACGCCTGCCGGAGATGGTAGGCAATCACATCATCCGCGCCCCGGTTACGTCCGGTCAGGTTCGCATACTGGCGCTTGGATAGAAGAAACTCCGCATCAGCGGTCCGGGTGTCACACGCATAGCCATAAATGAATTTTCCAAAATCGGTTTTCTGCGGATTCTCTACATAGTCAATAATATCCGCTATGGCCGTGGAGACATCCCGGCCTTTCCCAACGTGCAGCGGCATGAGCCGTGTGGTTGCCATCCCATCACCCCCTTACTGTAAAACCGGCTCTGTTATCGTTCCTGTTCTTTTTTCATTTTCGGTTTATCACTGTGAGCCGCCTGCTGCCCGATGTTTTTATTCAGGCTGTCACGGACAGAAGGTTTCTCCTGTGTCAGCGCATACTCCCGTCTTGCCTGCGTGAGAAACAAATCCATCAATCCTGTATGGCTGCGGTCTACAACAAAAGAAACATTCCGGTCATATCCGAAACCGTCCTTATCCTCACAGACCGGGATCGTCTGCGCCCAGGTTTTGTTATCACGGGAAATCCGCCCGTCGTAGTCCTTCTGCCGAACCGTGTTGGCAAGGACATAGAAAATCCGGTCAGGATCAAATTGTTGTAAGACCTGCTGCACACATGCGGAGCCTAAACGGTTGTCCCGATAGTTATCTGCAATAGCCTGTTCGATTGCCTCCTTACATGCAATGTTTGCTTTGTGGGAAGCGCGGTACTGCTCCAGCTCCCCATGCTCATGTGCATAGGCTGCCGAGTGAAAATAAATTGGCGTTGTATCTTTCAATCAAATCCCTCCAATCAAAAAGCTGCCATAGCAGACAGCCATAATTATAGAAAAAGGGCGGGGCTGCCAATGAACCCCGCCGAAACTGTTTAACCAAATACAAAATCCTTTAGTGCGCTGTTTGCTCCGCCGATAATCCCCACCAGCCAGGCCGCCGCCATTGGCAGACCGTAGGGGCTGATCAGGAACGCAATCACCAGCCATGAAAGCCCCGGCCAGAACCCGGCTGCGAAGAACAGCACCAGTGCCGCCAGAAAAACAATTCCTGATAGAATTCCCAGCACAGCGCCGGAAATTACGACAAGAAATTTACACATCAAATAGAGAATCCCCGTTACTAACACAAGGGGAAGTGCCAGCAATTTACCAATCCGGCGCATACGCTCCGCCTCCTTTCAATAGGGCAGTTTTGCCCTTATAGAAATTCTATCGTGCCAGCCTGAGAAAAGCAACCGCTTTCGTGCCTGTTTATGAAATGTTCGCAAATCCCCGCAGCAGCTTATCCATGCCATCCCACAAACTGTCCAGGCGGATGCGCAGATCGTCCATGTCGGCGGCGTAAATACTCCCTGTCTCATTGGCACGTCTGGCGTACTGGTTTAAGTTATTGGAGCAGATACGAAGAAGCCGTATCATTTCCTGAATGTCGCTCATATCCAGATGGATGATATAACCGTCCACCGCCATCTTGCGCAGATATGCGGAGAGGTTGGTAATGCCAAGCTCCACCATGCGCCCCTTTACCAGCTCCGCCTCCTGTTTAGACATAACGAATTCCACCCGGACGGATTTTTTGTTATGCCCGGCTTTCATCGTTCCGGCTCCTTTTTGGGGGAAGGGAAGGACGGTTTATGAGCGGAAATGGCGGCTGTCCGGGACTCTTTGAGCTTTCCACGCAGGGTACCTTTTTTCAGACTGTCAATATACTCTTTTATATCGCCGTTTGTGGCATGGTAAGAGCGTTTGAGCCGTTCCCGTTTCAGGATCACCGCAAGCTCCCGCTCGTTCTCCGGCAGCTCGGTCATCGTCTTAGGGTTCCCATGTACCGGCATCAGCTCATTCATAAGTTGTCTCTGGTTCTGATAAGGAATTGTGATATTGGCTCCGTCCTCAAACAAAACGGCTACTTTTCCAATAGGGCAGGTCAGCAGCTTTACCCGTTCCACATGCGACCCATAATCAAGCGGATAAATATTGCCGATCACTTTTCCATCCTGCACATCTTTGATAGAGAGGGCGTAGGCAAGGATCGGGTCTTTCGTCTGCTCATGGTAAAACTTCCACACTTTATTTGCATGGCTGCCTTCCAGATAGACCTCCCATTCCCGCAGGGTATAGGTGCCGCAGGGCCGCGATAGCCAGAGAAGGCGCCGGTCCTCTGGTTCCCCTGATACGGCCAGCTTCGGAATCAGCTCTTTATCCAGGTCAAAATCATTCTTATAATGCTGCGTGTGCAGCTCCATGATCTGCTCCAGGCTGTCCAGTATATCCACGCCCTCGAACCTTACCGCACCCATCAGCGTTCCCTTTCCGGCGCAGGAGGCGCAACCTGCCTGGCCTCATGTTCCGGGCGGCCTGCTTTCAGCTTTTCCATGAGGGAAGGTTTTTCC
>OGYC01003183.1_pt1 | contig 10073 bp, 17 predicted proteins | sample 1576461 | NCBI WGS metagenome assembly OGYC01 (sample SAMEA3541569, study PRJEB24748) | human gut metagenome | biome: human gut; feature: human-associated habitat; material: faeces | place: China | collected 2012 | reverse complement strand
TATAAACTGCACCCTGAAAATTTTCAGTTCATTGATAATGAATGTTTCACATTTTATAGTTTTGAATATCGCGGTAAGAGGTTTTCTCTAAACTTTCTGGACTTTGTGCGGGCGCTAAGCCTGGTCGATGAGCATATAACAGAAAAAGATTTAGCACGCGAAAGGGCAAAGCGGGTCAAAAAATATGAAGAGCAGTCAAAGCTTTATACCATGATGCGCGATGACCTAGCCCGCGACCTTGCCGCCATAGAAAAGCAAAAAGCCGATGCCTATAACAAAATCAAGACATCTACAGATAACATCAACGAGATAGCCAACAGATTGATAAAGGAGACGCACTGATGGACGCAGTTGAATTTTTCAAAACGGTAAACAGATTATGTGGTCAAGGCTGTGCGAAATGCCCTGTTTGTAAAAAGGACATTTGTATGGTCAGACGCACGGCTATGCTCAGCAACGCTTCAGTTGAAAGCATTGAGGAAATGGTTTCAAAAGTCGAGCAATGGGCGAAAGAGCATCCCATCAAGACTCGTCAGAGCGAGTTTTTGAAGATGTTTCCGAACGCCGATCTTTGTCGAGATGTTATAAATATATTGCCATGCAGCGTCGAAAAAGGAATGAGTAAATGCTGCTCCGATAAGAGGTGTGAAGAGTGCCGCAAAGACTACTGGCTCACGGAGGTGACCGACAACGACTAATATTACAACCCTGCGCCCCGGCGAACACTTCATGTTCAAAGGCTTCGAGTGGGTATGCCTTGACCCGAACCACCCTGACGGCGGCGTGCTGGCTATTATGGCAAAGCCGTGGGCAAAAGATGTAAAGTTCTACCCAAGTGATAAATTTGCAGACTGGAAAGGCAACTGGAATAACTACCGCACCAGCTTGATTCGTGAGACTCTGAATGATTCCATTGCTAAAAAGCTCAGAACTAACAAGCTCGGAGACAACCTGCTTTTGCATACCGTTGACCTTGTTGCAGATAATGGCGACCGCGCCTATGGTGCTGTGGCAGACCTCGTTTTCATCCTCACCTGCGATGAGTACCGCAAGTATCGTGACTACATCCCGCACTACGACAGATTGATTTGGACTGCCACGCCTTGGCGCTGTGGTGATAAGGATTCCGACGCGGGGGGATCGAGCATCGTTCGCACTGTGAACGCGGGTGGTCTGCTGTACAACTACGGTGCGTGCAACTGCGGCGCTGTTGCCCCGGCTTGTATTCTCAATCCGAAATTGCTCAATCTGCGCAAGAACATGGCATATGTAGAAGAGGTAGCAGAATGAGCACCATTTTAAGACATAAATATGTCACGACCAGAAAACCGCATATCTGTTTTGGCTGTGGCCGTGAATTTGAACCGCCCGTAAAAATGATTTCTGCCGCAAGCGCGGATGGCGGCACAGTGGAATCATACTACCTGTGTGAGACTTGCGACACGATTGTTTCCCGTATGAGATGGGATGATGAATACGGCTTTGGAGAATTGCGCGAAGAAGCGTTAAAAATTGAAACAACGGCAGCTGCAAAAGGATGGGCTCCATATAATAACTGACAGAGGATATAACATGAACGACAACCCAGTCAAAGAAATCACACGCCCTTGCATCATGGTCTACAAAGGCTACGGTGTCACACAGATCTGTATGGAATGCGACGAAGAGACCGGCAGAGCTATCCTTTACGGCAAGCTGGATGGTATTACGGACCTTATTACGTTCCAGGCAGATTCAATGCGCGAGATTGAACAATCATTCCATAATGCTGTTGATGACTACCTGGACTTCTGCAAGGAAGTAGGGAAGGAGCCGGAGCGGCCACAGCCGTAACGTTTACTAAGAGAAGAGGCTTTTCACTTAGCACGGTTAGATATGTCGCGGCGTTGTTTTTGATAGCAGAGCACGAACTTATAAAAAATGGTGGAGAATAACAATATGTACTATGGGCTAGAGCTCACTTGGCGAATGATAAACAAGACCATAAACAGGCCGAGTAAGGCTGTGCCTCATTGGATTTTCATTAAAGGCTATGACGCAGCGTCGGACAAAGCGTATGCCGAGCTGAACGGATATAAATTGAAACCAAGTCCAGACAGATGGGTTTGCTCAAAATGCGGGGCGACAACTAATGATATTTCTGCTAAGTGCTGCCCGCATTGTAATATAGAGATGATTGGTAAGTCTGAAGTTATGTCGGAAACCGTTGCAAGATTTAAAAAAGAAGTTCTTGAAGAAATGGAGGCAAAAAAATAATTCATAGATGGCAACACCAAAATTAAAAGACCCAATAATATTTACAGCGGAACAGAAACAGGTATTAAACGGTGCATTGCTTGGCGACGGTTCTTTAGTTTTACATCGTGATGGTGCAAATGCTAATTTTCAATATCTGTCTAAATCATTGCAGCATGTTGAATTCGTTGGACGATATTTTAAAGAGTATTGGTCCGGCGAAGGTATAAAGCACACATCATTTTTAGATAGTCGTATAAATAAAGAATATGAAAGATATTATGTTAAAACTTACACGAATATAAGTTTTACTAATGAATATATTAAATGGTACAAAAATAGGATAAAACATGTTCCAAAAGATTTAATTCTTACTCCACTTACTTGCTTGATTTGGTACATAGGCGACGGTGGTATTTGCCACATGGAACGAACAGAGAATATAAAAATTTCTACTCATTGTTTTTCAAAAGAGGACCAAGAAAACATCCTGTTACCACAGCTAAAACAATTTGAACCATCTTTAATGTCAGCCGGAAATAACCAATATTTTATCTACATTCCACATAGAAAAGAATTAGAGTTTTTACAATATATCGGCGATTGTCCGTTTGATGATTATGCCTATAAGTGGAAAGTAAAAGAATACAAAAATGCTATTCCAAAAAACCATACCATGTATGAAGATGATTTTTGTGAGATGTACAAAAATGGTATGACATATTATGCCATCGCAAAGCAATTTGAAGTTGAACCAAATGCTGTTAAGTATTATTTAAAAAAGAATAATATCTATAGAAATATTTAAAGGAAGGAGTTATCTACCCTATGGCTATCAACGATGCATTGGGGAATAGAATGAAAAAATATTACGAATCTATTCCTAGGACAAAATTGATGAGAAGATGTCCTGTAGCGGTACGCCTTCGACGGCAAAAGTTTCCACACATTTACTCGTGGCTTTCAGAAGCCATTTGATGCGGTACTTATGGATGCCATGCAGAAAACTATGCGGTACTTGTGCAAAAACATCCAAGGCTGCGTGTTTGGCTATACACAGTCCGATGAAATCACGCTGATCCTGATTGACTACCAAACGCTTGCCACGGATGCTTGGTTCGATTACGAAGTCCAGAAGCTATGTAGCGTGTCCGCCAGCATGGCTACCATGGCATTTAATAATTTCTTTTCTGTTTGTGTTGACGATTATGGCAAAGCCAATATTGAAGACTGGTATCTTGGCGGCACAAATCGTGAGCTATCTGACAATGAACGCTCCGCTTTGAAGTACATAGAATCTTATACCAAATCATTGGCAGACGGCGCTATGTTTGATGCTCGTTGCTTCAATATTCCAAAAGAAGAAGTCTGCAATCTGATTTACTGGCGTCAGTTTGATGCGACACGCAATTCCATCCAGATGGTGGGACAAGCATATTTCTCACACAAACAGCTGGAGGGAAAGAAATGCAACGACATTCAGGACATGCTTATGGGGCAATTTGACATCAACTGGAATAATTATCCTACAACATGTAAACGCGGCACAGCCTGTATCTATAAGGATGGCAAATGGGTCATCGACGCTGATATGCCTGTCCTGAAAGGCGAAGACCGCAAGTATGTTGACCAATACATTTTCGTAGGTGAGTAAAAATGACAAATAGCCAGAGACTTCGTTTGCAGTCATTGAGCAAGGACCAGCTAGTCAAACTAGTAGAAGATTATAAGTATGCGCTGGATATTATCAGTGAGATCTGTGTGCGTGAATCTAAGGGCGAGGACGCTCATGAGTTGTTTGATGCAGTGCGTTACCGACTGGGCGTGCTGAACCGGTATGACCTTAATAGCGAGTGGCTATCTGCCCAGATTGATATGGAGCGCGGGATGCTGACGTCTGAAGCGTTACGTGAAATGGTATTAGGCGGTGACAACAATGAGTGAACATCTACTATCTTATAATGAGCGCCAGAACTTTAAGCTCGCCCAGGCATGGTACGAGCGTATAGACGAAAACGTTCATAGCACGCGGCCTGTTGGCGAGACTAACTATGACGAAGAATGCCTGAACTCTGTAAATTTCTATTGGCAGATGGTAGATGTGATGCTGCAGGAGCTGATGCTTACGGCTGAGGATGCCAAGAAACTTGACCCGCGTTTGCAGATGTACAGTGTACGTAAGGTACATGACGAATGTGTAGAGTACCTAAAGGCGCTTCGGACAGAGATTGATGATTGGCTGGATGAAAATACTGAGCCTGTTCCGCAGCAAACCATCAAAGAATTACTTGCCAAATATACACCAGAAGAATTACAACAAATTTTGAGAGAGGAGTTAGCCACTGTTGGAGTTGATCCAGATGATGCAAACGCAGTACAAGAAATACTGCAACCAATTAACTGGAACGCCGCATCGGTAACATCATAAAAATCATGGAATATATTGAACGCAAAGATTACAACAAGGTTATCACCATAAAGCTGGTCATTCCTGGCGGCTGTAATTGTAAATGTCCTTTTTGTTACATGCAGGATTACGATACCGTCATGGCGAATAATTTTGATGCATTCCATAGCAACTATCTGACTTCGCTGCTTTACCTTATAGAAAAAATTGGTGACAAAAATCCTATCTCGCTTGATATTACGGGGAATGAGCCAACGTTGAATTTGACGCAGTTTATCACGATTCTTAGAGAACTGGATGAGGCGGATATAAAGAGCAAAGTGCAGCGAGTTACACTGACAACGAATGGGTTTAACCTGATGAAAGTGGCCAACTACCTTAAAGACGTTGTGGATTATGTGAATATCTCTGTACATGATTATGATTTTGACAGGCGCCAGAAAATCATGGGGGCGAATACTTTTACGCGGGAGCAGTATTACAGCATGACACACACGCTCAAGCAGTTGGGTATTACTACTTCTGCTTCGGCCGTGATCTATAAACCGGTTCCTGATTTTAAAAAGTGGTTTGACGAGTTTGTAAGCTGGTGTGAAGATGCTGGTTTTATTGCACTGAGACTGCGCTGCGATGTGTTTTGGCCGCAAAAAGAATTGTTTGATGACTACATGCGGCTTGCCATGGACGATAAGGAGTACACCGTTCTTACACATGAGCATACCTTGGACTCACATTGGTGCAGGTTGCGGAAGAACGATAAATTCAGAGTCTTCTTTTTGCATGGTGTGCGTGATACATCTATTCTGACAAAGGGGATTGAATATGTAATAGATGAAGATGGCATTGCTTACTGCGATTTTTATAAGCGGACAAAAGTCAGCGACTACAAATATGAGATTGGTAAAATTTATGATGCCATTTAACCACGTGGAGGTGGATATGACCTATGCAAGATAACATATACCTTGAACAGTTTGAACCACATGCGGCAGAGATTGCACATAAAACGCATAACAAAATGAAAGCTAAAGAACTGGATTATATATTCGAGGGTCTTATAGCATCTTTGTGCGAGAATAGGAATCCGGTTGTAAAGCCAGTTACGGTTCATGCAAATGCACGTTATGTGTGGCGCGCTGACCACTGGGAGAAAGCAGGCGAGATAGATGTCACCTGATATTGTATTGGGTTGACTGATGGGATGCCTTGCTAAATGTCGTGATTATGAACGAGAGGACAAAACGGATAATTGTCCTACTGTTACTGTCTCGAAGATTAGTATTGCTCCAGACGGAACGATGTCACAAACTTTTGAAGTTAATGGGGGATCTGTATGACAAGAAAACGATATGTAAAACTGATGATGGCCAGTGGTTGGGATAGAAATACGGCAAATGATATTGGCATTGATCCATCCAAGTGCCATCCATGTGTTCCACAGGAGCGGAAACTAATTGGCTGGGCTTATAGGGGAAGTTTCCCGTTTAAGAGTTACAAACAAGCTTGGGAAAACGACAAAATGCTTGTAGCAATACAGCGAATGTACGATGGCTTGCCGCCGCTAAAAGCTGGCCGTGAAAAGGAGAATGTTGATGAATACTAAAAATGATTTGATCCTGCGTGGAGATGCGATTGCCGCGCTTGGTGATGCGCCTATGAACTGGACGGATACGCCTGAAGAGATACAGGCTGTGAATGATTGGCAGGCTGCGATTGAGGCGCTGGCTTCTATCCCTTGTACGAGTTTCCGGCTATGGGAATTGACCGAGCTGGATATTTGCGAACTGCATGGAGATATTGTTATTGTATCTGCGCCGGACATCCCGGAACTGAACAATAAAATGGTGCCGTGCCTTGGCAGCCATAAGGACCCGGATGGCCATAAATATGTTGTACTGGATGGGGAAGAATACAGTCAGGATTTGATTGCCGGCGGGTTCATTAAGCTATACCGTATGGCCGGAGTGTGATGGATTGTATTTAGAGAAAAAATATTTCGAGATACATAGGATCATTGTGCCACAAGATTTGATTATAAATCCAGTCAATAAAATCGCGCTGCCTGTTTATTTGACCATGTACATAATGGATAACTCTACTGTAAATGACTGTTATAATTTACCTGTTACATTAAAAAATATATGTGACAGAATAAGAATTTATAAGAATATACAACTGCGGGAAGTACATTATACTGCCGTGGCAGACGCGATTCAGTGGCTAATTGATAGAGAGTACATAGTGGTTGATAAATTTGATAGAAAATCTACCGCAAAGTTCTTTTACAAATTTACTGACGACTTGAAGAATGCCATTAAAAAAGGTGCAGACGGTAAAAAACAGCAGTTTTTATATGTGAGCATTAAAGAGATAAATAAGTTGTTTTCAGCAATATACTCCAATAATAAAAATTGGAAATTTTCTACTGATGCACTTATTGTTTATATGTATTTAAAACTTAAAGAAACATCTTGGCAGTATACACAGAGACGTAAACCATTACCAGTATGGGTTGGCTATTTGGGAAACATGTATGATGTGCTAAATATTTCTTCAAGAAAAGTATCTCTTATTATAACATGGTTAAAATCAGAAAAAATTATACTACCTATTTATGGTGCGAAAGAGAAAAGCAGCGGGAATAGGGCAAAAACCATTATTGTTTTTTTGTCGTGCTGCAATGAATGCGACATACATAAAATTGTCGCGTCCGCAGAAGCGCAGATAAAAGAAAAGGATAAAAATGCGTGTTGGTATCCGGTTGACATTGCCGAAGCAAATGTTGATGCACTTGATGAAGCTGCGCTTGATGTGGTTTGCGACGATGACGAGCTTTACTAAGAACTGACGCCCAACAGGGCGAAAATATAAATAGACTGGCCCCGATGGGGCAGGGAGGTGATTTTATCGGAAATGCAGGAGTCTGGCTTTGAAATCTATGAACAGGGCATAATGGCCCCTGCATGGATTGGCAAAATGCCAGACAGGGAGGTCATTATTTGGAAAAGAAAAAAATTGAAAACCTGTACTGCTTGATTGAAGCACTGTACGATGTGAAGGATGCCTTTAAGGCAATTGTATTTTTGACTTGCGCTGTATTTATCATTTGGTATTCCTCGGTAATTGTGAGCCGGGCATTCGCTATTGCTTTGTTTGTGGTATTGCCGCTGCTGATTGGCGTGCTGTGGTTCTGTATCTACAAAGAGGCTTTTGCGGATGGCGCTCTTTCTATTGAAGAGATTGAGAAAAAAGACGAGGATAACAAGGAGGGACGCTGATGTTTGCACCTCCACTGTACATTGTACGGAAATTCCCGCTATCCTTTATTATCAGCAATGACTTTAACATCCAGCTTGATGAGGATGAAGAAAAGCGGTTTCAGGTTAAGCAGCAGGACAATATGCTATTTAGGCAGATCCGGCTGATGACGTATGAAACGGACAAGTATAACCGGTTTGTAGTGTTCGTAAATTGCGTTGGCGGGCAGAACAAAAAGCCTGCCATGAAGCGGCTGATCCAGCACGGGTTCAAGATTGGCAAGCAGGAATTTGTGCTGAGTGAGCGAAGTGCGAGCATGGTGCGCCAGGGAATTTTGAGTTTTGTAGATAAGCGGCTGGCTAAGGAGCTGGATAAACGGATCACGATGGGAATTGAGATCGATAAGACTGTATTGCAGAAGCTATATGCTTACCGTGGGCTTATGTACTCTAGTTGCCACTGTATTGAAGGATGGTTGCCCAACATTGTAATTGTCCCTGATTGCTTTTTAACTATTAAAAATCAGCACATCAATTATGTGTATGACAAGAAGATACAATTCAAGGATAAAAATACTGGCAAAGACCGTGAATGGGAACAGAAAGATATTGCCGAGACCACCAAAGATATTGAGATAAATGCTTTTGATGGTTGTGGAATTGCACATCCTAAAATCATGGAAGAGATCCGCCGCCGGATTGGCAGCGATGAGCCGATAACTAGCTTTATAGCACGTGCGCCGTATCTAAAAGGTATGATTCACCAGTTTGATTATGAGAGTTTTTTCGCAGAACGCGGTGTGCGGTTTATTACAGATATTTGGGGCGTACAGCATGACGTAAGCCCTGGGTCTGAGCCAAAGATGTTCTGCCTGGAATCTATGTATAAAGGGTTGAAATACTTTAAGAAGACCGGAACTATAGCAGACTGGGAAGAATACTGGTATCAATTTAAAAAGTACAACCATTGTATTGGTGTGGCAAAGTGGAACTTCTCGGCAGAGCTGGAACCGATGTATACCCGCGGCAATTACCAAATCTTGCAGGATCTTGATTTGCCGTTTGAAAAGTTTAAATCATTAACCGATTATACGATTGACTGGTTTGAACGGATCACTGACGGAGACCCTGTATATACCTACTGCTTTTTGGGTATGCAGGCTGACCGCCATAAAGCGTTGAATGATTATTGTGCTGCTATCCTTAAAAATCCAGAAATGATGAATGAGGATGGAGTACGAAATTACATAGTAAATCTATTAAGCAAATACCGTGATGATATGAAGTGCGGCAAAGTTTGGCTGCATGGATCGTTCTGTTTTTTGGTGCCTGACCTGATTATGCTGGCAGAACATATTGGTGGGCTGCCATTACAAGGAGCGCTGCAGGCGGATGAGTTTTATCGATTCAATCGAGAGGGCACGTTGCTTGGAGAACATTTGATTGAACGAAACCCACATATTTGTAAAAGTGAACATGTTATCTTAAAAGGTGTAACGAACGAGGTACTGGAAAAATATTGCGGTCATCTGGTAAATACCTGCATGGTAAATTGCCGGTCAATTGTGCCGCAGAGATTAAATGGCGCGGATCAAGAGTGGTCCGGGGCTGTGGTAACACAGCATTTGGAACGGTGTGAACCCTTCGTCAGGGGTGTGGCCTGATAGGCTGCTAACAGGGAATGCCCAGTTTGGGAGAATCCTGTGCTTTATAAAGGAGTGCATCGACTATCCGTGATGAGTGTAACGGAGTACGGCTGCTATTGACACGCAGTTGGGAGCGCACCGCTGCCGGGAAGACGGTAGAAGATATAGTCAGCGCCCACAAAAAAACAGCGTAGGTGCGTATGATGGAGACCTGGTCCTCGTATTGGATAATAAAACTATGATGGAAGGAGTTGACAGAAACGCAGCAATAACACTGGATATTGACGATAAGGTTTGCGCCCTTGTAGAAGCTGATACGGTACAGAACAAAACTGAGTGTATTATCCGCGGATTAAAATCCCGTATTGGTGAAATCTCTAATTTTGCAAGTTCGTACCATAATAAATGCCCCAGGACAGAAGAACAACGGCAGCGGTACGATACATTCATAAATCTTTTAAGCGTCAGCAACGGAAAAGAAATTGACGCTGCAAAGACGGGGGTACATTTTAAGATACCGCGCAATAT
>OGYC01003178.1_pt1 | contig 10093 bp, 7 predicted proteins | sample 1576461 | NCBI WGS metagenome assembly OGYC01 (sample SAMEA3541569, study PRJEB24748) | human gut metagenome | biome: human gut; feature: human-associated habitat; material: faeces | place: China | collected 2012 | reverse complement strand
TGATGATTTTCATTGCAGTAACAGTCTTTCCGGTTCCGGTAGCCATTGCCAGAATGCCATGCTCTTTTTCCAGAAAGGTCTTTACTGCTATGTCCTGATGAACCCATTTACTCGAACCTGCCGGCAAAGAATACGGCCTATCCGGGGAACGCAATTCAAATATTTTGTTTTTAACTGCTTGTGGAATGGTAAACATTTTGAGATTGCGGTCTTTTCGATTCCAGATTTTCTCGAAACGAGCGGTATCCGCATCGACATACTCCTGTGTACCAGCCCACGTTTTGAAGACTTTTATGCTTTCATAATTCTGGAATCCATGCTTGCTGTCGTTGATAGAGCCAGAGAAGGATAGCGCATCGTTGCCCTTACAAAAAATGCCAAATTTATCGTGAAAGTCTCCTTCCTCCAACTTTTCACAAGGAATTGCAAAACGCATATCAATAATTCCATCATACAGCATCCAGGAAAATGTATTTATAATATCTGCTTCCATTTCTTGTTTGAGTATCTCAACATTTTCGAGGAGAGCTGCTTCGAGGCGCAAGAATGCGCTACCATCTTGGTTCTCAGCTCCAATAATTGCGTCCGTGTCCTCCGTGGAAAGAATGGGACTTGTAATTAAGCGCATTTTTCCTCCGCGAGAGGCGAAGTCGGATAATCCTGCGACGTTGTATGTGAGCCACCCTGTTGTGAAGTAGCCGACGCCTCGGTCAAAGCGTTCAGCCCACTTTAGACACGGCGTGTACAATTCATCTATCAGGTTATCTTCTGAGGTATCTAAACAGACTTTGACCTTTGGATAATCCATATAAACCTCCTTTAGATGTTGTCATCCAGATGGCACAGATGATTATAGAAATCTTTGCTGTACCGTTTTTCGTCTTCGAGAAGCTTTGCTCCTCGATCCAAATGAGCCTTTACCAAACCGGGGAAATAGTCATCCTCGCGAATCACTTTGCCCTCGTTGTTAATAATGAGAGATTTAAACAGCAAATCGTGATCACCGAAAATGACCTGCCGGCTCAGTTCCAAGCCATTATTATCAGTCTTGAAGTCATTGGCTTGAAGTTGTCCCTTTCTGACCGACAGTGCGATTGCCAGTTTAGATAGGATAAATGGCTGCAATCTCAATGACTGACCTAACGAGTTGAATATCTCCTGGGTCTTTTGTGACGTATGAAGCTTATTAGTCATTGTGCTTGCCTCCGAAATAAGTGTTTGCCAGGATTTCAGTATTTCCGTTTGCTGTGTGGTTCAAGACAAATGTATTGGAAATGATGTCCGATATGCTCTCGCGATACTCACCAACAATCTCCTCATCGGTAGACAAGATGATAATCTGACCATTGAGTTTTTTGAAGAACTGACTCAGGATCTTTCCTCGATGTTCCTTATCGATTCTCGCAAACGGTGTGTCTACGATGTAAGGCACATTGATTTTGTTGAGCTGCGAAAGTGCTTGATATAGTGCCATAATGAAGATTTGCTTTTCTCCTGCAGAAAGCTGTTGCTTTACCTCAACTGGCAGTTCAAACTCGGTTTCACCGGCAATAAGCTTTTGCTGCAGGACTTCGTAAGCATACAGGCCGATTTGAGCAATAAGATACTCAACACCGTTCTTACCAATGATTTTACGTATTTCATCAGCTTTAAAGTGTTTGTTTTTATAGGGAAGAACATTTAGACTATCATCGATATGGATTCCATCAATCAAATCAGATTTATTGATCAGACTTGCGAAGAATTGGCTAAATCCCGTCTCGACTAAACGAATACTCTTATCGTAAAGCGTCTTTTGGAGTTCATCAAATGCCAGTAGTGCACGCGCTGAAATATCGTTAATGGACTGCTTTTTCAAGAGTGCCTCATAATCACTTTTAGCCTTGGAAAGTTTAGATGCAGATATCGCTTTCTGGGCGCGTAGTTCTTGCAATTCTTTATCTACTTCCAGAAGCTGTTGCGTGCATTTGGACTTCTGCTCATTCAAATCGCTTTTCATCTGCAAGTATCCATCATAGTTTTCGATACTGCTCCGCTCCATTTTCTTTCGGATGCGTTTTACGCATTTTAAAGAAGCCTTAATGTCATCAGTCGCTTCTTTGACACGGTTGGTGTCATAAGCCAGGAGACTGTTGATTTTTGCAGTTAGTTCAAATCTGTCGAAGTCAGACAAATTGAGAATGGGCGTTATCTGTGAAGTGTGGCTGGCATAGCTGGCAATCTCGTAGATAACCTTTTCAGAAATATCGTCGGCTAATTCTATATTTGCCCGGCTCAACACGCCGGAGATGATCGACTTGATTTCCGGGGTATCAATTGTGCTTTTTACATTTGCATCGACCTGTGCCTTGTGTTCCAGTGCAATTTGGGCCTTTAGTTCTTCCAGTTGAGTTCTAAGGATAATAAATGGGAGCACATTATTGGCCATTTCTTTGAGCCATTTATGGTGTCCCTCACGGCGAGCATCCTCTTTTGCAATCTGATCTTGCATAGAGCGCCATTCTTTTTTAGAAATACCGCCACCCTTGGCGTATGCCTTTTCAAGAGACGCAAGCCTCTGATCAATAATCAAAATCTCATTGGAAATCTCTCGATATTCATCCTCAGCGCATTCTACTCTCTGTGCAATCAGATTGTCTGCTTCAAGGCATCTATCGTATTCCGCTGAAAGCGTCATGGTCCCCTTTGCCTTGCTACGAGAAATTCTACGGAAGTTTTCCCGAATAATCTCCATCGTATCAAGGCTGCAGAGCTTTAAAAACGCATCCTTAAAGTCGGAGTTTTTGCTGCTGTTGAACACGAAATCACCGATTTTTTCGCCGTCAAAGAAGTAGAAGCGGAAGAGATTGGGGGGCAGTGTCTGTAAAAGATAGCTCTCAAAATCACTCTTTTCTGTCTCAGAAAGTGTCTCGCCGTCTTTGTACACAGTAAAGGTTTCTGCTATTTTCTTGCCTGCTACCCTCCATGATCTGACAAACGTGTATGTGTGATCGTACTTTCCGTCATCCATCAGCAAGTCAATGACAACTTCTGCCTCACCAATTTTTTGCAGTTTTTCATTGGCATTGATAATTTTCTCTATCTCGGCAAAGTACTTTGCGTTGTTTGATTCAAAGCCATATGCAACGCAGCCGTAGAGACATATTTTGATAGCGTTAAACAGTGTCGTTTTACCTGCACCATTTTTGCCGCCGATCAGTACCATTCTTTTAGTAATGTCTGATACATCAAAATCGAAGGCATTTTCGTTGACATATGGACCTATGTTTTTTACTTGTATGCGCTTAATCTTCATGGTTCAATGCTCCCTCGACAGAATTATAGTGCAACCAGCCTTGTCCAATAATGCTGTCAAATGCCTTTTGCATTTTGTTGTTCTTCGTAATGTGCTTATTGGTATCTACAGAAACAATCAGCTTCGTAATCAATTCAACCGGGATATCATACTTATCTGCAACATCTCTGATCGCTTGGATCGCCTCATCATCAAATCGCGGAGTTTTATAATCATCCCATGGAAGCTTTTTGCCTTTGACCTTATGGTAGGTTTCAACGAGTGCTCGACATGTAAGGTCGCCTTCCTCGTCCCACATCTTGTCAATTGCTTTCAGTTCAGCTTCTGTAATCAGCTCCATGACTGTCCTGTTTTCGAGGTCGAGGAGTTTTTCGAGAATGAGGCATCGCGCTTCAAGCGTAAACGGTCCCATTCCAAAGCTTCCGTCTGACTTCTTATAGACAGAACCGTTGCGGCGCTTAGAATCTCGATATTGACTATTCTCCCGCATTCTGAGCAATTCGTTTCTGAATTCTCTAAGCGGAATTAGTTCCGTAGCACCTTTGTTGATGAAGTTCTGTAACGACTTATCCTCTTTCACCATGGTGCAGCACCAGCACCCAAATCTGGAGTTGCCGGTTATCGGAATTTTCTCACGGTCGACCTCACCCAAAACGCTCTTTTCTTCACCAAGGTTTTCGCCCTGGTAAAGACTGAACAAATACTTCATGTCACTTCCCCAAGGACTTCTGCAATCGCCTTTTAAGAGGAATTCCCAGACCAAATCGTTAGGGATTTCAGTGATAGGATTGTAGACATACGCATTGGGAATGTCATTATGCATATTCAGCAGTTTGCCTTCGATTTCCCGTGCGGTAATGGTCTTCATTCGAGTTAGACTTTCGCCCTTGCGGACGCCGAGAAGAATGATGATTTCGCCGCTCTCCTTGATTCGCTCGTTGACAAACTTATTCATCGGCATGATTTTCAGCCTGTCTGTACACCATCTGAATCCGGGAGGCTCTGGGGTGGGATAGCCCAGGCCAATGACCCGGCTCCAGAATGTCTGTTCCGGCTCCGGGTAGATCACACTGGCTTTGATGTTGAGACGATCTTTTCCCGCTGCTCGGTTGATGTTATCCGAGGATGAGTGCATGTAATTCTTTACGATGGGATTTTCAACCATCGTGTCGGATGTAATGACATGAACGGTTTTGTCAAGCTTAGCGCCAGCATCCTTTAACCGCTTCATGGCTTCATATACAAGACTGACCAGCAAAGTAGAATCTTTGCCACCGCTGTAGCCAATAAGCCACGGACGGCTGTCGTGCTTGTAGACGATCATAATTTCTTTGATAATATCTTCAAATACTTGAAACTTACCTGTATATGGCATTGTGAATTCCCATCCTTACTTTTTTCTGTTATGAGGATCCGGAATATCTCGCCAGCCAATTCCGAGATAATCTAAAACTTTTCCCCAGCCATACGGTGTTCCGTTTTCATCAAGGCAACACCTATTCATCCAAAAATCCCACTCTTTGTAGTTCCGCTCCCGTAGCCGATCGAATCGGTGAGGCCGTTTTTCGAGCTGAATTCCAAATCCACACATCGAGCATCCAGTTCGCTGCTCTCCAGAAGTATACAAACGACCATCTTCATCCTTCAGTATGCTTCCATAAATCTCAGGGACAGGGACCTTTAAATCAAGTGCCAACTGTAATAAATCCTGTCTATTAAAAATTGCAAATGGAGCCGAACGAATGGTACCTTTTCCAAAGTAGTTACAGCCATTCAGCATTAAAGACTTCTCACGTCTTCCGCCTTCGGATGCCATCAACCCTAAATAAGGTACACAATTGTGCTCTTTAGCCCAATCAGAGCACGGTTTTTCTTTGAGGTAATAGCAACACTTCGAGGAGACTTTAAACGGTGCAATTTGATAATTCACGCCTTCTTCTTCATTTTCTAATCCACCGAATTTTTCGAGCCACTTCTGCGCAAGTTTCATTTTTGAATGCTTTTGAAATCCACCATATTCACCAGTTTCGCCTGTAACAATTGCATGCCTTATGGTTTTGTTATTGGGAGTTGGGTTTTGAAGCAATTCAATTTTACGGGCGATTTCCTTGGAGAGTACAGGGAAACCAAATTCTTGGATTAGTTTTTGCTTATTCCATCGCGTACCATCAGCTCTAACTGCTGGTGGTAGTGAGATAACTCCAATCTGTTTGTGGATTTTTTGGATACTAACATCTTCGAGCGAAGAGACTGATACCGCTGGCACATCTATTCCTATTGATTTCAAGAAGAAGAACAGTGTAATACTGTCAAGTCCCCCTACTGAAACATAGCAATCCAAGTCCCTTTTTCCACATTCATTGTAGAATTCCCATGCTCTTATGCGCGCATAATTCACTTTGAATTCATATGGCATACTTTGTTTTACTCGAAAACTGGCAATTTTGCTTCCGGCATCGATGTTATTTGAATTTAATGTATTCTGTTCCATTTGAGTTCTCCAGGATTATCCCATCATGATTCTTTCTTTTTTTGCCTCCTCATCACTGATTGGCAGAGAAAGAAGTCGCTTAATTTGAATGTATGTCAAAAAGATACCTTGTTCATTTCTGTTGATCTTTCCATTAGGTTTAATTGCACGGTTCATCCAACACGCTTCATTATTTCGAAGCCAGTCGATTTTCTTTAATCCCTTCAACGATTTTGCCATGTTAATCTGAGGATTCACGCAATAGAATTCTCCCAAGCGTCCCAGTGCCAAGATAATCAGACCTTGCGTTGTGATATAATCCTCTCGCAAACTTTTTTTACTTAATTCACCACTGTCCATCTCGTTCCACTCACGCATATTAACAACCACGTGATTCCAAAATGTATAAACGATTTTTTCAGCATTGTCCTGATCATGGATCACCTTACAGATGCGCTTGTTAGCTGTATAGAAGGTGTTAAGTGTAAAGATGTTAGAGGAATATTTGCTAAGGTTGTCTTTCTCCTTGTCAGTATACTTACGTAGGAAGCTGATTGAGTTGACGACATTCTTCGTGATTAGTGCCACAGGATCTTTCGACTCGTATAGTGTATTTAAGGATTTTGATGTGGTAACAGCATGCTTGTTGAGGTCAGTAAACATCTGCTGGCTCCGTTGAAGTCCCTGGTCTTTATAAAGGACAATCGAAATCGTTTCTTCTTTCAGGCTCTCGTCTTCGGCAATCGCTGCCTCAATGGCCGCCTTTCGATGCTGGCCATCGTTGATCAGGAAGGAAGCGGTCATATCGATTTCCAGAAGGCCTGCATTCTCATTGCTGTCAGCAGGGACAAACTTCATGTCACCGTCCACAGATGCAGCCAGAGCTGAAAAGACATACGAATCTCGATTAGACAAGATGTATCCACAGATTTCAGGAATACGAGCTTCGTTGAGCTTTCTTTGAGCGCGATACTCGGCAGGGACATCGCTGCTATCGGTCACAAAAATCTTACTCATTAACCCAAGGGGAACCATACAGATATAGTAATCTTTTCCGGCCTGACAGCCCTTTACAGCGGGAAATTGATATTTCAGCATATAGCACCTCTATTTATACGTAAGTATATACTTAAGTATATATTAAAATTCACCAACAGTCAACACAGTACCGGTAATAAAATGCTGCACACACCAGGTTTTATGGAGAAAGTGACTTTCTTTAAAGATCATGATATTATAAAGCAAGTACAATAAAATGGACAATAATAGTTTCCGCAAGATATGTCGTTACCATGCTGCGCATTTAATGAGAAAGCGCTCTCGGAAATATCCGAGAACGCCTTCGTGTTAAGAACCCCAGTTGATTTTTTTTACAAGCGCCGTTGAAAACTGTAAAAACTCTTCCGGAAATGTTTTAGTAAAATATTCATTTAGGTATGCTCTGGCATCCTCTTCAGTACTGAAGGAATCTATCTCCTTTTCGGTAGGGTAGCGTTGAAAGTACATACGAGGAGATTTGTTTAACAGTCCATAGTATCCTTTGCTATAGCTGCATTTAATCTCGTTTTCATGTGTATGGATTTCTGCTACTTTAATAAACAATCCTTCATTAGAAAGAGAACTATTAAGCGGTTGAGGAATAAAAATAAAATTAAATAGAGAATTTCTGTACTTCTGAATCGTTGGTGGATATTTATATGGGAAATCGTATTTTGCGGTTTTGACATGAAGAGTTCCGCATTCTCCTACAATAAAGTGTTCTAAACTATAAACTGTTTTATCTCCGAAAAACTTACAAAGTTCAGCTGCGTTGGAAATACCCATGTTATAATTATCACCGTTCTTCGTTACTTTGAAGAAATTACTAATCGCCGCCAAAGACTTACAACGGATTTGTTGAATTGGGTCATCGTCACTTTCACTATATTTATATGCAGCGAGAACTTTACCTCTGGTCAGTGCATGAGAAGAAATATAGTCATAAAGCCATTTGTTTATCTTGCTTTTCCATTCTTCCAGTCTTACAAAGTTGTAGAAAGTATCACTCTCTTTTTTGTTTGCGAAAACGGTAAACAAGACCGCTGCACAAAAGACGCTATAGACTGACTTGTACTCTTCTTTTGCGTGAGGCTTTCCGTCAAAGTATGTAAGGATATACTTTAACGCTAAAATTTTAGGAATCACCTCTTTTTCCATAAGTATCTTCTTTAGCATCGAATGGCAGTTTTGAATATCTATAGAATCTACCTTTTTAGCGCAAATAAATTTGTCTTTAAACGGAGTAGAAGGTCCCTCGCTTTCAATAATATCCGTCATTATTTCAACGCATTTATTGAGTCTGGAGAGTACATTTTGCAAATAGTCCCGATCTCGTATGGCTTCAATTAAATGGCTACCTTCGTAATATTTCGTACTTCCACTTTCAAATCCGGATGTGAGACAAAAGTTTTCACCAAACTTGAGTGTACTATACTCGCAATCTCCCTCGCGAGGAAGATATAAGTCACAATAGAAAAAGTGTTCATACAACTTCATCAGAGGATATCTTTTCTCTTCCGAGCTCTGCGTGACGCCATTTAAGCGTAATACATCACGCTTATTCTTTTGCCAAAGAGAACGTGTGAGTTCGCGGCTATCCTGACTAAAAAGATAACCTTTGAAAATATCTTCAGTATCCAAACGAATGCCTTTAAGATTTACATCCAGAAAATACTGGATGCTGGTATTTACATCGTTAGAATAGCTGGCAATTATATTGAACTCAGATTTGCACAAGTTATCAAGAAGCCCCTGGGCTTTATGCCGGTCAGCTAACAACTCGGAAGAAGATATCGTGTTCCATAGTTTTTGAATACGAGGGAGTTGAAGATAATCATCGCTTTTAAGAATAGCGTTCCAAGCATCGGATGTAATTGCTTCCTGATCAAAGGCCTTTTCTAAGAGTGTCTGGAAGCCTGTAAACCCCTCATTGCGAAGAGGGCACAGATCTGGCGTCGATATCTTGGTCCCAAACTTTTTCTTTATACAGGAAACAATCAACATAAGTACAGTTGTACGTTGTTGACCATCAATAATTTCACAAGTGTGGTCAGATTTAATCGTTAATATTATATTTCCCAAAAACTTGCTGCTGCGAGACAAATCGTACAAAAGCATTTTAAGATTGTTGTCATCCCATCTAACCTCTCTCTGAAAAGCAGGGATAGAATACTTCCTATCTGCCTCGAGGCAAATGATTTGCTGTTGAGGATCATTAGGCTTTACGGATAAGCACACTTGTGTTTTCGACAAAAAATCACTCAGATTAGTAATTGTTCCAACAATTTCCGCCATAATAAAGCTCCTATCTCTATATCCGGATTAGGCGAATGATTTAAAAGTTAAAATATTCGGTATCGAGTTTATATAATTTGAAAGTTTGTGCCGCTGCCACGCCAACCTCATACTTAACAAGAAGATCTGCAAGTAAATTGCCATCTATTAATTTGATATTTTTTTGCTGTTGCTTCTCGATGAATTGCATTGCAGATCTCGTAAAAGACGATGTTGTAATAAAAACACCTTTGTTAATATGTTCCATGGCGCCAATAAAGGCCTGTAAATCATGCCGGGTAACCTTATTGCCATTAGCAAAACGTTTAGCCTGGATATATATCAAATCCAAGCCGAGCTTATCTTCACTAATTATTCCATCAATTCCGCCATCATGTGGTTTTCCTGTAACAATACCCGAATTTTTATCATATCCATACCCCATCTTTAAAAGCAAGTCAACCACAAGATGTTCAAAGAACTCTGGGGAATTGTTTAGGACAGAATCAAATACTTGTTGTCGTATATTTTGTAAATGCTCCTGCAGCGCAGCTTTGATTTTTTCTTCCGGTAACAGTTCAGAAATATCTGTAGTTTTGGGAGCAGTAATAATAGTGGCTGTATTTTCTGTCGAAATCAAACGGAATTTGATCTTTTTTCCTTCATAACCCGCAATTTCAAAGAATTTTATCGGGTAAGCAGTCGGAAAATCCAGACCGATACACCGACGGCGAAGTTGAGCATTGACAACACCAACAGGATTCTCTGCTCCAAAAGAATACAATCCCTGACGAATAATCTCATCATATATTTGTTTTGAGGTCAAACCATCATTATTTTGTTGTAAAACACACTTAATAGATTCTACGATAGTCATCTCATCACCCCCGGCTCCGCTTTATTTGATGGTTGCTTTTCATCCGGCACAATTTCTATAATATCCTCAATTCCACAATCCAACGCGGCACAAATCTTCACGAGTATCTCTGTGGTAACATGCCCGTTCCGCCCCATCT
>OGYC01003176.1_pt1 | contig 10098 bp, 5 predicted proteins | sample 1576461 | NCBI WGS metagenome assembly OGYC01 (sample SAMEA3541569, study PRJEB24748) | human gut metagenome | biome: human gut; feature: human-associated habitat; material: faeces | place: China | collected 2012 | reverse complement strand
AGGAGAGTATCGGTATCCTGAAAAGCAGCGGTATTCCCTATGAATTCCGAACTACCGTGGTAAGGGGAATTCATACCGTGGTGGAATTTGAGAAAATCGGTAAATGGATTGCGGGATGCCCTGCGTATTATCTTCAGAATTACGAAGAGAATGAAAACTGCCTGTACCGGATGATACAGACAGTGGAATGTGACGATGTGAAACCGGGCGGAGTAGATCCGTTCGGAGCATTTTCCAGAGAGGAACTGGAACAGATGGAGGAACTGGCCCGGAAATATGTGGGGAAAGTTATCCTGCGGGGCGTGGAATAGATGCTGTGCCTCCCAGCTACATAAGCTGTTGTATTTTTACAAACTCATCAAAGCGAGGTAAGGCCAGCGTGACTTTCCCGTATTCTTTGGAAATAATGACACCTTTTCTCTTTAAACGCTCACGATAGACAGAGAAAAGTTCAGATTTCATATCTAATCGCTCACGGAGAGCTTTTACCTGAGTCTCTCCGCTGAGAGACATTTCAGTTATGATTGTGTTATCCAGATCTGATAATTCCGACCATATTTTACTGTATACATATTCATCCAAATATTGGTCATATTCCGGCAAAATCTGTTCCAAAGTCTTTTTATCGCGATTTTCCCAGTAGAGATAACCAAGTACCTGAAAGGCAAAAGGATAGCCTTTGGTCAGTGAAGCCAGTTCTCCGGCAGCATCTATATCCAGAGAAAAGATATCCATATATTGTTTGCGGATAGCGGTATAATTGAGTGGCTCCAGGATTAATTTGGGTGCACGGTATAAAAAGGTCAGTACTTTATCATTTTGAAGATTATAAATATTTTCATATAATCCCGTCATCAGTAAAAAGATGGGATAGTCGTTTCGTAAAAAAATCTGAAAGGAGCTTGCAAAGATTCGGATATATTCGGAATTCGTCACTTCATCAACGCTGATCAGCAACCTTTTTTCACTTTTCTGGATATATTTCAACATGAGTTCCAGAGCGTTTTCGATATCCGTGACCGGAGCAGCGTTTTCAATGGATACTCCCAGACCAAAAGCAGAAAAGTCAAGTTTTGCATTAATGAACAGCGTGTGTAATTCGGGAATGCTGTAGATTTTTGCAGCAAGACTTTGCAGTAAATCTCTGGTAGGATTCAGTTCCACAACGATCCAGTCTTCTCTTTTTCGTAATTCCGAAGCAATATTTGTCATCATTACAGTCTTGCCAGAGCCACGGACACCGGTGATCATGTAGATCTGATTGGATGGAATCTCGGCACAAAAGCTTTCCAGAATTTGGTTTGTTTCCGTGAGACGGGAGATATATTGCAACGGTTTTTTTCCAAAAGATAACGTAAACGGATTGGTACTCATAATGAAAACCTCCTTTTCTTATATTAGTTTATATAACTTTTAAAATCTTATATAACTTTATATAAGTGTATATAACTTTGTAATTATTATATAAGTTTATATAACTTTTGGCAAGAGATATTGCGGCTATGGGAAATGAATGCAGAAGGAAAATGTAAACGCTTACTCTTCCTAAATAGACATTTCATGAGAAAATGTGCATATTTTATAAAAAATAAATGTTGCGCAAAAATATTAGCTAAAAATTACTCAAAAAATATATGAATAACTTCCAAAAATATTCAAAATACACAAAAATGGTTTACTAATGTGAAGCGATAGTGCTAATATATAGTACATAGTGTTGTAAGAGCTTACAAATATAATCGTTTATAACACATGCTAAGTGGAGGTATGGGAATGTTAGGCAGGAGAGGAAGAAAAGAGAGAAAACGACTGATGGCATTGCTTCTTGCGGGAGCCATGGTGCTGTCGGGAATGGGAATCAGCCCCATCTCTGTACAGGCAGAGGAAGTGACTGTGGAACAGGTGCAGGAAACGGAACCTGTGGTAGAACAGGTAAGTGAGGCGGTTTCTGACGGAAATGCGGAAATGACCGAAAACGTGGGGAGCGTAAACCATATTGCATCAAATTCTGCGAAGAAGATCACTGATGAAGCTGTTGTGCAGGCAGCAGAGACTGCAGTACCTGTGGTACAGAGTACAGATGGACAGTATGTATTTGATGCGGCAACGGATAGTGTGGTATCAAAGTTGGATAAAAACGACAAGGTAGACGCAGGAAAATATGGAACAGAGGGATATTTTACTTTTAGTGGAAGCGTAAAGAGAGCAAATAGTTCTACTTTATCAGTAGAAATAGGAAAGACAGAAACTGGATTGTTAACCTTTACTGTAAGTGGTACGGCAGATGCAGCATTTAAAGTGTCAAGTACAGGTAGCACCAATTCCTCAGACTTTATCCTAAGGAATGCAGACGGTAATGGAGTAGTGGCAAAGGGAGCGACAGAAGCTCTTGTAGTAGTAACAGGAACCAATGCTACTGAAATCAAGTATGAGGGATTGAAAGAAGGAACGTATACGGTATGCAACCCTGCGAGTGCAACAAATGATCGCGGTATTCGATTACTTTCTGCAACCGTATCGGAAACAACAGGAGGCAGTAAACCTGCCCGTGCGGATTGGTCTACAGTAGAGGCGCCGACGGTGATCAGTGCAGTGCAGTCTACAGATAATAAAAATAATATTGAAGTAAAAATATCTGGAAATGTGGGTTATGATGGAGCAGATGCATTGAGCGTGACTATGATTAATGCGGATGGAGAAGTGGCAGCTACACAAAATGCAGCGACGAATGGAACGGAGCATTCTGTTTCCTTCACTCCCGTAGCATCCGGCACCTACACTTTTTCCGTAAAAGCAATTCGTGCAGATGAAGAGGACAAACAGGGAACAGAGACAAAGTCCTGCGAGTTCGTGTTACCTTTAACCAAGCCTGTGATCAAAGGCGTAACCTGCCAGGGCGGTGGAAAAGCGAAAGTGGCATGGAATGCTGTAAAGGAAGCAGAAAAATATCTGGTAACTGTGGATGGTGCATATACAACCGATGGAAAGAGCATCGAAAAAGAAGTAACAGCACCGACAACAGATACAGTAGTAGAAGGACTGAAAGTGGATCAGGAAGCAGTGATTTATGTAACTGCCATCCGTGGAGATGATAACAAGCTTTCGGATGGATTCAGCAAGAAAATCGTAGATGAAGTACAGTATGAGTGGGCATTTACATATTATGGTCCCAGTGCTTCTTCCAGCAAAAATAAATATGAGGGAGATGCAACTACCGGAACGGTAAAAGTAGTCGCAGATGCGGGCGGAGGAAAGTTACAGCCGACAGCAACCGATGGCTTAGGATTTTACTATACTGCAATTCCTAGCGACAAGAACTTTACTTTTTCAGCAACTTTGAAAGTAAACAAATGGACTCCCAATAACGGACAGGAAGGCTTTGGCATTATGGCTGCTGACCGTGTAGGAGCACCCGGAGAAGGCAGCAATGCCTATTGGAACAATTCCTATATGGCAGTTGTAGGAAAAGTGGAATACAACTGGGATGCGGCAAACGGGAAAGTATCCGATGCCGGAGATAAGATCAGCATGAAACTGGGAATCGGCGCACAGGAGAAGATTGGTGTAACTTATGAGAATCTGGATGCGCTGAATGCCAATGATTCTGCTACATTAAAAAGTGATTATAAGACCAGCATGTGGCCATTGGAGACATCTTGCGCGCAGAGTGGTACCGGTACTTATAATCTGATCGGCAATAATACTGATAAGGCAAAGGGTACTACCGTTGATAACCCGGTTACAGAATTAAAATTAACGATTCAGAAGAATAATACCGGATACTTTATCAGCTATACGGATGCTGCAGGCAATACAGAAACGAAAAAATATTATGGTACAGAGACTTTAAATGTTTTGGATGATGAGTATGTATATGTGGGAATGTTTGCGGCCAGAGGCGTGGATATTACCTATTCCGATATTAATCTGACACTGATTGATCCGGCAGATGATGCTCCGGCGGAAGAGCGTGAGATGACTCTGGTAACACCGGCATACAATATCATTTCCGCAGCTGTTTCCAACAGTGCAGCATATGATCTGATATATTCCGGAAATGCAGATGGCAAATTGAGTGTAACCGCGGCTGATGGCAGCGCAGTTGTATCTGATCGGGCGGTTACTGCCGGTACAAAAGTTACCATGCCGGTATCTTTGACCGAGGGAAGTAATAAGTTCCGTATTAGTTTTACTCCGAACAGTGATTATCGTCCGAACGAGTATTCCAAACTGTCTTCTTATGAAACAGTAACTTATGAATTCACAGTAACATATAAGAGCGTTCGAAGAGATCAGAAGACCATTTATGTTGCACCGGAAGGCAGCGCAGGTGCAGCCGGAAGCAAAGAGAATCCGGTAGATATTTACACTGCTGTGAAATATGCAAAAGCAGGACAGATGATCGTACTGAAAGGTGGAGTATATAACCTTACAAGTACTATAAAGGTAGAGAGAGGCATTGACGGAACGAAGGAGCAGATGATTTACCTGATTGCAGATCCTTCAGATTCCCAGAGACCTGTATTTGACTTCAACAGAGCGTGCGCAGGCATGATCTTTGCCGGTGATTACTGGTATTGCCAGGGATTTGATGTGACAAATACACAGGATACCCAGAAGGGAATTCAGATCTCCGGAAGTAACTGTGTATTTGATAATATTCAGGCATATCATAATGGTAATACGGGTATTCAGGTAAGCCGTTATCTTACTACTGATGAAAGAGAAGACTGGCCCAGCAATGACCTGATCCTGAACTGTACCTCCTATGGTAACGCAGACATCGGTTATGAGGATGCAGACGGTTTTGCTGCAAAACTTACCGTTGGTGATGGAATTGTATTTGATGGATGCATTTCCTATAATAATGCAGATGATGGATGGGATCTGTTCGCCAAGGTAGAGACCGGTTCTATTGGCAGTGTAACCATTAAGAACTGTGTGGCTTATGGAAACGGTTATCTGGAAGACGGTACGGATGCAGGTAACGGTAACGGATTTAAGATGGGTGGTTCCAGCATTACCGGATATCATACGCTGATCAACAGTGTGGCATTTGGAAACAAGGCAAAGGGAATTGATTCCAACAGTTGTCCTGATATTCAGGTAAAACAGAGCACGTCCTTTAATAATGAATCCTATAATGTAGCTTTTTATACTAATGCGGGCAACAAGACTGATTTCGGCGCAACAGGAATTCTGTCCTATCGTACAAAGAATCTGACGCAACAGGAGCAGCTGAAACTGCTGCAGGAGGAAGCAACGATTCGGACAACCATGAACTATTTCTGGAATGAGACAAAACAGGAGTCTACGAATAGTGAAGGCAATGTGGCAAAGGATTCCTGGTTTGTAAGCACGACCGATCCGCAGATCACCAGAAATGCAGACGGTACCATCAATATGAATGGATTCCTTACGCTTACGGCAGAAGCACCGGAAGGTGTTGGAGCCAGAATGACCGGAACCCCTTCTGCTGTATTTACGGTAGCGGCAGATGTGGTGAACAACGATGATGACGATGACGATGATGACAACAGCGGTTCCTCTGCAGCACCTGCAGTAGACTGGACGGATGTAAGCAACTCTGTACAGGATAAGGTGGCAGAGATGATGAAAAATCCTGCTATTGCAAGTGTCAACATGAACTTTGTATGCAGCGGTGAAGTCAAGGTGCCTCAGAATGTACTGAATACCATTAAAGGTACGAAGCTGACGGTGGCATTCCACAGCGGAAACGGTGTGGCACTGAGCATCAGTGGACAGGATCTGAAGAATAAAGATCTGTCAAAGATTCAGAATATTGATCTGACAGTAGACCAGACGAGCAACACAATCCCGGCAAATGTGGTATCCGCAAAGTCCGGAACCGTGAACAGACAGCTGGGTATCAGAGATACCGGCAGCTTCGGAGTGAATGTCAACATTCATGTAAATGTAGGCAAGGACAATTCCGGCAAGAGTGCAAACCTGTATCGCTATAATACAGAGAAGGGACGCCTGGAGTATTGCGGATCCTTTACCATAACTTCCACCGGACAGTCCATGTTCGCATTGAAGCGCGGCGGCAATTATCTGGTAACTGTTACTGACCGCAGACCTTCCGAGAGCATCTGGTATACAGAGGGCGGTTATACGGTAAAGAGTGGTGATACGCTTTCCAGGATCGCTAAGAAAAATCACATGACTCTGGCACAGTTGCTTCGCAGAAATGTACAGATTACAAACCAGAATGTGATCAGAGTTGGTCAGAAACTGAATCTGGACTGATCGTAAAAACTGTAAGAGATAGAGAAAAAGGACAAGACGGGAAACTGAAAAACGAGAAAACGGATGGCTTGGGAGGACCATCCGTTTTTTGTGTATACGATGAGTCAGCCTACTCGATTGGAAATATTTTATTGCACCTGATTGGGGCTCTTCTTTCCACTTTCGAAATCCAGAGCATTCTGCAAGGTAGTCTCTGCAATGGCTTCCAGTGCTTCTTTTGTGAAAAATCCCTGATGGGATGTGATCATGACATTGGGGAAGGACAAAAGCCTTGCGGTGGTAGAATGCTCCAGAATCTCATCGGAACGATCCTCGAAGACGTTTTTCGTCTCTTCTTCATAGACATCCAGACCGACCCCGGCGAACTTGTGCAGGCGGATGCCCTCGATAAGATCCTCGGTCTTGACCAGAGCACCCCGGGAAGTGTTTACCAGAATGACGCCATCCTTCATTTTCTTGATGGTGTCAAGCTGGATCAGGTGGTAGGTGGAATCCATCAGCGGGCAGTGAAGGGAGATCAGATCACTTTGCGCCAGTAATTCGTCTAAGGTCACATAGGTGACGAAATCTTTCAGATCCGGGTTCTCGTAGACATCGTAGGCGATGACTTTCATGCCGAAACCGTTACAGATCCGGCACATAGCTGCACCGATCCGGCCGGTTCCGATGATTCCGGCAATCTTACCATAGAAATTGAAGCCCATGAGTCCTGCGAGGCTGAAATCATTTTCCCGGACCTTGTTATAGGCTTTGTATAAGCGGCGGTTGCAGGCCAGAGCCAGAGCCATGGCATGCTCTGCGACAGCTTCCGGAGAATAACCGGGGACACGCATGACACATATGTCATATGCAGCTGCCTTTTCCAGATCCACGTTGTTGTATCCTGCGCAACGCAGCAGGACCAGGCGGACACCTTTTTCGTGGAGAATTTTTAATGTGGCTTCGCTCACATTGGAGCTGACGAAAGCACAGACGGCATCGAAGCCGTCAGCCAGAGCAGCAGTACGGGGATCCAGATCCGACCGGATGTAATCAATCTGGATGCCGGGAAATTTTTTCAGAGTTGCCTCGAAAGATTCTTTATCATAGCTTTTGGTATCATAAAATAATATTTTCATAACAGTCCTCCTCGGGTTGATTTTTATAGTATGTGTATTCTTATTTTTAATCATACTTAGATTTGGCTTTACTATAGCTCAAAATATGGGAATTGTCTATCATATTTAAAAAGTGAAATCGAGAAAAATTATAAAAATGATGCAGATATGATGCAATCGGCAGATATACTGGCATCAGGAGGCGAGGATTATGAAAAAAATATTTTTTGCAGCAGTATTTGCGGGAGCACTGTTAGGTTTTACATCCTGCGGAAACCGGGAGATGGTGACGGATCCGGAGATGGAGACAGTTATAGACAGCATCAAGGAGACACAGAGCGGTCAGACGACGGAAGAGACGATGGCCGGGACTGAGGAGACTGCGGAAGTGTCCACACAGACGGAACCGACAGAAGGCCAGAGTGAAATACAGGGAAGTGAATGGGTGCAGTTTACCACAGAGGATCACGAGGGTAGCAGTGATCCCGAAGACAAGACCAGAAGTTATACCTATTACTATCCAACAGTTACAGTGACGATTCCGGGCAATGAGACGGTGCAGATGAAGATTCAGAAAGAGCTGGATGAATATGTAGACAGTTTTGTAGAAGGAATCGAGAACGGGGAGTTTGGTACACTTTATGAGGATATGCCGGTGTATGAGCAGAGCTATGAGGATCTTACTTTCCGTGTGATCCGCGCGGATGATAAGGTGATCAGCCTGTCGTGGGGGCTGGAAGGGTATGATCAGGGGGCTCATGGATGGTATACTTTGTACTATATGAACTATTATACGCAGACCGGAGAGAGAATTACTTTTGACAGTCTGGGGAGCGGATTCCGCGACAAAGCACTGGAACTGGTGACAGCAAAGGCAGCGGAAATGCAGGCAAAGGAGGACTACTTCTTTAACGATTACGAGAAGAGTATCAAACTGGTGGTGTTGGATGGTACGGAAGATTTGAATGCTATCTATCAGGAAATTTATGGGCCGGACATTGCAGGTACGGATAATGGCCCCGCAGACCCTACATTCTACATTACAGAGGATGGCTTTGTATTTGAATCCGGCCAGTATGTATTACAGTCCTATGCAGTTGGAATTGTTGACTTTGAGATTCCGGCAGCAGACTTCGGGGATGATCTCACAGCAGATATTTTTTAATGGAGTACAGGATGCTGGCGGGTATATTTGCAAAATATAGGACTTTACATGGGCGGGCACCGTGTATATAATAAGAACATCGGGAATGAGGTTCTCCCGGAAGCACAGGCTTCGAACCGCCGGAATTTGAACATATGAATTCGATTTGGCTGATGACTTCTGCAGAATATGCAGGGGACACCAGCCTTTTTGTTAGAATTCAAAATGTCCTGCTGCGAGAAAACGGAGGAATTTTTATGCTTACATCACTGGGACTGATCTTTTTACTGGGATTACTCATGGCGGCGGTCTGCCAGAGGATTCACCTGCCCCGTATTATCGGAATGCTGCTTACGGGTATTATTCTGGGGCCTTATGTGTTGGATCTGCTGGATGTGTCAATCCTGAATATCTCATCGGAACTGCGGCAGATCGCGCTGATCATCATTTTATTAAAGGCCGGATTATCATTGGATCTGAAGGATCTGAAAAAAGTGGGCCGCTCCGCAGTCATGCTGGCTTGTGTTCCTGCCACTTGCGAACTGTTGGCTTTTGTGATATTTGCACCCATGATCCTTAACATCAGCAGAGTGGATGCAGCGGTCATGGGAGCAGTTCTGGCAGCAGTGTCACCTGCGGTTGTGGTGCCGCGGATGGTACATCTTATGGAAAGTGGCTATGGTACGGAGAAAAGCATTCCGCAGATGATTCTGGCTGGGGCATCCTGTGATGACATCTATGTCATAGTATTGTTTTCCACTTTTGTTGGAATGGCACAGGGTGGACAGGTCAATGCCCTGGATTTTGTGAATATCCCGGTATCGATCCTGACGGGTGTGTTGTTCGGTGCATTGGTGGGTTGGCTACTGGGGCAGCTTTTTGAACTGTTGTACCGAAAGGGCAGTTATGTGCGCAACAGCATGAAAGTTATTATCATCATGGGTTTGTCCTTCTTATTAATGGCTTTGGAAACGCTGTTAAAGGGAACCGTGGCCTTTTCCGGACTGTTGGCAGTAGTGAGCATGGCCTGCGCATTGAAAATGCGGGCACCGAAAGAAGTGACCGGCAGATTGTCTGAGAAGTTCGGCAAGCTGTGGCTGGCAGCGGAGGTAGTGCTGTTCGTGCTGGTGGGCGCGGCAGTGGATATCCGCTATACTATGGAAGCTGGACTGGCAGCCATAGGAATGATCCTGTTGGCATTGATATTCCGCTCCATTGGTGTGACACTGTGCCTGTTAGGAACGAATCTGAATAAGAAGGAGCGTCTGTTCTGCATGATCGCTTATTTACCGAAGGCTACGGTGCAGGCCGCCATCGGTTCCGTGCCCCTGGCCATGGGATTGCCCTGTGGCAAGGTCGTGCTGTCTGTGGCGGTGCTGGCGATCCTGATTACGGCACCCTTGGGAGCACTGGGAATGGATGCTACATACCGGAAGCTGCTTCAGAAAAATGGAGAAAATAATATCATTTGACAGCCATCCGGCACGTGATCGAGTCCCGGAAGGAAGCCGCAAAAACGTCCACAACATCTACACCATAAGAACCGCAGGCACGCTCTCGCTCTGGCGCAGAATGTAGCGGTACATA
>OGYC01003173.1_pt1 | contig 10101 bp, 9 predicted proteins | sample 1576461 | NCBI WGS metagenome assembly OGYC01 (sample SAMEA3541569, study PRJEB24748) | human gut metagenome | biome: human gut; feature: human-associated habitat; material: faeces | place: China | collected 2012 | reverse complement strand
GAGGCTAACACCACTCCCATAGATATGCTACATTTAAAGAATGATTGTATCGTGCGATTTTATTAAAAAATTGATATGAAAAATTTTATTTCAAAAACTTATTATTAACTTCGCAACACAAATACATAACAGCGTATATTCACTTTAAAACAGATAAACATGGTTAGCGACTACAAAGAAATTCTATCAGACAGCGCCAAAGGAATGAAGCGCTCTGCTATCAGGGAGTTATTAAAGTTAACTCAAAAACCGGAAATCATTTCTTTCGCCGGGGGACTTCCCGCCAAAGAATCTTTCCCGTTGGAACAATTACAGGAGATTTCCGCGGAAGTAATCGCCACGGATGGTGCTGCCGCTTGTCAATACGGTTCAACCGAAGGTGTTCCGGAATTATTGGAAATTCTGGCTCAACGTTATCGTGACCAAGGATTAAGTTTCGTTACCAAAGAAAATATCACGATGACCACTTCTTCTCAACAAGGATTGGACTCTGTTGGTAAACTTTTCTTGAATCGCGGAGATAAATATATTTGCGAATTGCCCTCTTATCTTGGTGCTTTAGGTGCATTCAACTCTTACGGCGGCGTTGGCGTAGGAATCCCTCAAGATGAACAAGGTATGAGTGCCGTGGAATTGGAAAAAACTTTGGCTGAAATGAAGGCTAAAGGTGAAAAACCGAAATTCATTTATCTGATTCCGGACTTCCAGAATCCCGCCGGTATGACTATGCCGGAGGCCAGAAGAATGGAAATCCTAAGCATTGCCAAGAAATACGACATCTTGATTATCGAGGATAGCCCTTACCGCGAATTACGCTTCACGGGCAAACCGCAACGTATGTTGTATGATCTGGACAAGGGTGAAGGTAACGTGATCACGTTGGGAACTTTCTCTAAAATTTTCTTACCGGGATTCCGTATGGGTTGGGTTCTCGCTCACCCGATGGTAATCGACAACTTCGTGAAAGCAAAACAAAATACAGACCTTTGTACTTCCGCGTTCTTGCAAAAAATCACGGTGAAATTCTTCCAGAAGAACTACTTCGATGCCAACGTGAAGAATATCGTTGAAATGTATCGCAAGAAACTGGAGGCCATGTTAGGTGCTTTCGAAAAATACATGCCGGAAGGTGTTACATGGACTCGTCAGGAAGGTGGTTTGTTCTTGTTCTTGAACTTGCCGGAAGGATACGACGCAGAAGAATTGTTCCAGATCGCCATCGAGAAAAACGTGGCATTCGTTCTCGGAACCGTGTTCTTCGTGAACGGTAAAGGCAAAAACACCATGCGTATCAACTTCTCGTACATGAGCGAGGAAATGAACATCGAAGGTGTGAGAAGACTTGCCGAATCTATCAAAGAATTGTACGCAAGACATAAATAATTTAGAATTTAAAATTTAAAGTTTAGAGTGGAGTATATGAACAAAATTCATATATTTCACTCTAAATTTTAAAACTCAAATTTAAATGAAAATAGTTATTCAAAGAGTTACACGTGCCAGCGTCACGATCGAGCAACAATTGTTTTCTTCCATAGGAAAAGGGATGCTTATATTGGTGGGCATTCAAGCTGACGACACGGATGAAGACATTACGTGGCTCTCTTCCAAAATAGTGAACCTTCGTATTTTCGATGACGAAAACGGAGTAATGAACAAATCCATCTTAGAAACAAGTGGTGAAATCCTTGCTGTCAGCCAATTCACACTGCTGGCTCGCACGAAAAAAGGCAATCGTCCATCGTATATTGACGCCGCTCCACCGGCAATCTCGATTCCCTTGTACGAAAAATTTGTCTCGGTATTAAGCCAAGAACTTCATAAACCGGTGCAAACCGGTCAATTCGGTGCAGAAATGAAAGTAGAACTCGTCAATGATGGTCCGGTGACTATTATTATTAATAGCAAAACCAAAATTTAAAAATGAAATGACTATTTTTGGGACTTTCAAATTAATTCACTTTTAAAATTATAACACTTTGGATGTCGCGGAATTACAAACAGCAGTAGACGCATGGATCAAGACGCATGGAGTCAGATACTTCAGCGAGTTGACGAACATGACGATTCTCGTGGAAGAAGTCGGGGAATTAGCCCGGGTGATAGCAAGGAAGTACGGGGAACAATCCTATAAAGAAGGAGAAGTAGATAATTTGGCCGAAGAACTAAGCGACGTGTTGTGGGTCTTGGTGTGTCTGGCAAATCAAACAGGGGTGGATTTGAACGAGGCCATAAACAATAATTTTGCAAAAAAAACGGCAAGAGATGCTAATCGGCACAAAAAAAATCCCAAACTCTTTAAAGATTAACCACATTTATCCTACTTTTGCCTACAAATGCGTAAACAATAAAATATATCATGTGGACTAAGATAGCAGGGATTCTTCTTCGTAACCGGATTGCCTTTATTACAGGGATCTTGATCATAACCATCTTCATGGGATTCCAAATTCCAAAAGTGGAAATGTCTTACGAATATGCCAATTTGCTACCAGCCACAGATAGCGCCTATCTGGATTACGTTGATTTTCACGAGAAATTCGGTCAAGAAGGCAATGTAATGGTTTTTGCCGTTCAAGATTCGAACTTCTACCAGTTGGATAAGTTGAATGACTGGATTGCCATGTGTGATAGTTTAAAGGCTTTGCATGGAGTCATTGCCCTCGTGGATATCACGCATTCATATAACTTGCAAAAGGACACTCTCAACAAAAAATTCGAGATTCATCCCATTTTTCCGAATCGTATCAAAGATCAGAAGGAACTGGACAGCCTTGTCAATATTATTGAAAACTTACCCTTCTACGACGAGACGCTTTTTAACAAGGCGAAAGATATTTACGGGATGATGATTTCGGTTTCCGCCGATGTGATGAATTCTCCGGCACGGGTAGGACTGGTAAAGGATGTGTTGGAAATCACGGAAGAGTATTCAAAGAAATATAACATACAGATGCATTATTCGGGGATGCCTTACATCCGGGTAATCAATGCCGAGAATATCAAGGGAGAAATGTACATGTTCATTTTCTTGTCCTTGCTGATTACCACGTGCATCTTGTACCTGTTTTTCCGGTCGTTCCGGATTATCGGCTTCTGCTTGTTGATTGTACTGATTTGCGTGAGTTGGACGGTCGGCGTCATGGCTATGCTGGGGATTAAAATTACTCTGCTGACCGCCATGCTTCCACCATTATTAATCGTGATCTGTATACCGAATCTGGTATTCATGATTAACAAATTCCACGCGGAATACGATCGACACGGTAACAAAATCAAGGCATTGCAACGCATGATTCAAAGAATCGGAAACGCTTCTTTCTTGAGTAACTTGACAACGGCTGCCGGATTTGCCACGTTTATCGTGACTTCCAGCCAAATTCTGGTAGAGTTCGGTATCACGGCATCTATCGGTATCGCCTTTGTTTACTTCGTGTGCCTCATCATGATTCCCTGTGGATTCAGTTTTATGCCCAACCCGGATAGCAAACAAATCAAACATCTGCATAACAAATTAGTAAATAATACAATAGAGCGTGTCATCCAGCTTATTCTAAATCGCCGGAATGTAGTTTACGCCATAGCCATCGTGATAGTCATTCTAGGTGGAATAGGGATATCCATGATAAAATCTACCGGCTATATGGTGGATGATTTGAAAGAAACAGATCCTATTCGTCAAGACCTTTCCTTTTTTGAAAAGAATTTTGACGGACTGATGCCGTTGGAAGTAACTGTCGATTTCAAAAAACCAAAGCAGGTTTTAAATTTACCTAATCTCGAAAAACTGGATAGACTCTCCAAAGAATTAGCCGAAGATGAAGATGTATCCAAGCCTATTTCTATCGTGGAAGTAATCAAGTTTGCCAATCAAGCCTTTTATAACGGCAAACCGACTTATTACAAACTTCCGACCAATATGACGAAGAATTTCATCCTGAAATACGCTTCACAATCCACGGGAGAACTTGGTAACCAAGCCAATTCATTTATTGACTCCACTCTCCAGCGAACGCGGTTAAGTTTCCGGATTAAAGACATCGGCACCAAGAAAATGCAGGAAAAAGAAATTAAACTGTATGAAATCGCGGAGAAGTATTTTCCAAGTGATCGTTACACGGTGAAAGTGACAGGTTCAAGTATCATTTTCTTTAAAGGAACCCAATATCTTGTATTCAACCTTTTTACCTCACTTGCCTTGGCCATTCTTCTGATTGCCCTCTTTATGGCGTGGATGTTCAAGAGCAAACGTATGGTACTCGTGGCATTGCTCCCCAATATTATCCCGCAAATCATCACGGCTGCCATCATGGGGTATTTCGGAATCCCCATCAAAGCATCCACGATACTGGTATTCAGTATTGCCTTTGGAATCTCGGTAGACGGAACCATTCACTATCTGGCCAAATACCGTCAGGAATTGCAGGGAACGAACTGGAGTATCCGTTCCTCCGCAGTGTTGGCCTTGAAAGAAGCGGGACAAAGTATGATATACAACGCTATCATCCTGTTCTTCGGCTTCGGCATCTTCGCCCTTTCCGATTTCGGGGGAACCGTCGCACTGGGAATCCTAGTATCGATCACCTTGCTCGCCGCCATGCTTTCCAACTTGATCCTCCTCCCGTCACTCTTGCTGACACTGGATAAACACACCACGAACAAAACATTCCAAGACCCCAAAATTGATATCTTCTCGGAAGAGGAAACGAAAGAAAAATAGAGAACGCGGAAGCATTATATCAGCTTCCGCTCCTTCAAATCCAAATAACTATTGATACTGTTCATGGTGAGGGCTTCCGGTTTGGAAAGGATCACCCGGATACCCATTTGGCTCAATTCCCGCACCATTTGTCGTTTCTCCATGGCAAATCCGGCGGCAATGGTTTCGAAATAGACATCTTTGACACCACGTACAGGACGTTCCAAAGCTTTATTCAGCTCCGAGTTTTCAAATAAAACAATCAATACCAAATGTCGGCTCGCCAGTCGTCGCAAAGCCGAAAGATGACGCTGCATTCCGGTTACGGTGTCGAAATTGGTAAAAAGGATTAACAGACTACGTGTCGGGATTTGTCGGACAACCGAAATATATAATTTCTCGAAATCCGACTCTTGATAATGTGTTTCCAACCGATAAAGGAATTCACTGATTCTATTCAATTGTCCCACCCGATTATCCGCTTTCACACAATTCCGGGAAGTATTGGAAAACGTGATTAATCCTGCCCGATCACCTTTTTTCAATATCACGTTGGACAATGTCAGTATGGTATTGATTGCATGATCCAGCATCGTCATCCCGTTAAAGGGGGATTGCATGGTACGACCTTTATCCACGAGGCAATAAATCTGTTGCGAGCGTTCCTCCGTGTAAGTATTTACCATTAAATGGTTATGCTTTGCCGTGGCTTTCCAGTTCACGGTACGGGGATCATCCCCCACCACGTAAGGCTTGATCTGTTCGAACGCCATATTCCCCCCCAACGCACGGGTACGTATTGCACCGTTCTCCGGGTGATAATTCCCGTAAGCCATTAGCTCGTACCGGTGCATCATCATAAACGACGGGTAAACGGCAACCTCCCGTTCCAAATCAAAAGAGTAACGCCTTTCCACCAGCGACAAACGGGTAGATATAAATGCCCGAACCTTGCCGAACCCGTATGCTCCCCGTTTGGTTGGGCGCAAAGTATAATTTATTCCCTGCTGTTCGCCGGGCATCATATTTAAAGAGAAAGAAATATGCCGATTCTGGAACTCCACAGGAATCTCGTCTATCAAACGGCAATGCACCCCCACGGGATAACGATTCCGAACCTCGACACGAACGGGATTTTCCTCCCCGTTGGAAAGCTTGTCCGAAACAACACGGGAAGCCTCGAATCCTTGTTTATAACGGTACAAGGCTATCAACTCCAATAACACCATCACCGCGTACATGAGCAAAGCCCCCGCCACCCATATCAATAGTAAAGGAAAGACATAAGCCATCACGAGGGCAAAAATGCCCAACAGCAAACAGGTGAAAAAACGCCCGGTCAGATATGTATCTTTAAATACTCGCACTATCTTGGTACTTCTATTTTAGAAACGATTTGTTGTATAACCTGATCGACTGTCACACCTTCCAACTCTTTCTCGGAAGACAGCTGCACCCTGTGCCGCAACACGGGAGCCACCAGTTGCAACACGTCATCCGGGGTCACGAAATCTCTTCCTTGGATGGCCGCGAAAGCCTTTGCTCCATTCATCAAAGCGATAGAAGCACGCGGAGAAGCCCCCAAATACAACCAGCCACTCTTGCGGGTAGCGCAAACGATATTCACGATAAACGTTTTGATCTTCGGATCAACCACCACTTGAGCCACGGATTCCCTCAACCCCCGCAACATACTGTCATTCAGCACGGGTTCCAGCGTATTCCAATCCTTGATTGCTCCACGGTCATGCAATTCAAGCACCTCAACCTCTTCCTCCGCGGACGGGTAAGTCACGTTTATCTTGAACAGGAAACGGTCTAATTGTGCTTCCGGCAACCGATAGGTCCCCTCGTGCTCGATCGGATTCTGGGTACCGACCACGATAAACGGGTAGTCCATCTTGTATTCTACCCCGTCATTCGTGATCTGCCGCTCTTCCATCACCTCGAACAAAGCCGCTTGAGTCTTTGCCGGGGCACGGTTGATCTCGTCCACGAGAACAAGATTGGTAAATATCGGTCCTTTCCGGTACTCGAAACGTCCTGTCGCGGGAATAAATACCGAGGTCCCCAAAATATCGCTCGGCATCAAATCCGGCGTAAACTGTATCCGGTTAAAATTCACGTCCAGCATCCGGGACATGACCTTCGCCATGAATGTTTTGGCGATACCGGGTACCCCCTCGATCAGAATATGTCCGTCAGCCAACATCGCCGTCAACAACAAATCCGCCACTTCCCGCTGTCCGACAATCACTTTGCCCATTTGTTCCCGAATCCGGGCAACCTTCTCGTGCAGACTCGTGAAGTCAATTCTGGACTCAAAATTTATCTGGTCTTCCATGCTTTTATCTTTTAGTTTTAAACAACTCTATATATTTCACTAATTCTCGTAACTTCTCTTCGTTCACGTGTTCTGTCTTCCGGATCAACAGAATCAAGTTCACCAACTTCTCCGTTTCCTCTTTCGGTACTCCCGAACGTTCCGCCAATAATACCGCGAACTCGGCGTTTAATTCATCTGTCCGTAACTTATAGTAATACCGGATTTCCTCCAAGAAACAATCTATCCGTTTATTAGCAATCGCCACGTGATCCCGATGTTTATAATACAGGGAACTCACCACCCCGACAAATTCCAACGTTCTGTTCTCCGGGGGACGAATGACAGGAATGTACCGTTGCTCCCGTTTTGAACGGAACAACACGTACAAAATGCCACCCAGCAACAATAATATATACGCCCATTTCAATGCCGGATACTGAAGAAGTACCCGGAAAGGAGTAGCCTGTCCCTTGCGCTCGTTTTTCTGGTACTCGTCCCAAACCGCGTTCAGATCGGCAGGGAGAAAAGACAGTGCCTTCTGGTAATAATCGCCCGCCAAAGAATCCAACAAATAAAGATTCGTGAAAGCGACCGGATTCACGTGCAGGTAAAGAACCCCTTCACCGTAAGGCAGACGGATAAAATTCGGCATCGTTACCGTATCCACGTATCCCAGTATTTCCCCGGCAAATGATTTTTCCAATTTAAAATACCGGTGTTTTACCCGGAAAGGATATGCCTTTCCAAAACCGCGGATATAATCATTCCCTTCCCGAAAATCCTGTACTTCTTTTACTCCCGCAACAGATAACAACGTGTCCGGTATATATTCTGCCGAAAGAAAAAGCGTGTTTCCCCCTCCCACGTAATCCAACAGGATATCAGCCTCTCCATTCGCGTTTTTAAAATATCGGTTCACGAAGAAATATACTTCCGGTTCATCACTATCTTTCAGACGCAATCTCTCTCGCGGGGAAACCCGTGAAACCGTTGTCTTTCCTTCTGGGAACATATACGGCAAGGCGTCTTTCATGATATAAGTCCCGAAAGGTCCTTTCTTATCCACCGAGAAATTCATACTCCAATCCACGGGTTGCGGCTTATCTGCCTCGTAAATCGTGTAGACCGTCATTAGCGCTACCACGAGAAGGATGATCCACAAATTCTGCCTACGCTTCATTTCTCCACCTCCTTTCTGAAGTCTATAAAATATTGCCGGATATTCCGGTATGCCTCTTCGTCGACCGGAAATTCCCCGTAACAAACGTGATCGAATATACGGCTTAGATCTTCAAAAGTCCGGCTCCATTCCCGGTCACGTATCTCGTAAACATAGTCCCGATTGGTTTTGGAAGCTTCCCAACGAATCACCTGCTTCTCATCTAAAATTTGAAGCAACCCGGAATAACTTGCCCGGACAGCGAGCGTGTAATCTTTTTCCTGCTCTGCCTTTACCAACATCCGGGAAAAAGTATCCCCGTCCTGCTCCCCGTTATAATCTCCCGTATCCGCGGCAAAAAGTCCCTCTCCCCTCTTTCTGAAAACCAAACTCTTCCGATATTTTATAAGTAAAATGATCAAACCGCCCGCCAAAAGAATCAAGATAATATATAACACGATATCCATGACCTGTGAAGAAGAATCAGACCATTTCATCCGGAACAACCGTTCCAAAATCCAACGTTTAATCCAATCCCACAACCCGGGAGCGGCAGACATATCCCTCTCGTAATCGAAATTAGCGTCATTTCTATATTTTTCCAGAAAATCGGCACCGGGGGAACGCGTCACCTCTTCCGCCAACATCGTTCCCCGGCAGCAAACCAGTACAAACAGAATAATATATCTAGTCAGCCATCTCATCCGTTTTATTTTCAGGTCGAGTTCCCAATTCATCTATCCGGCTCAACAATGTCGTGTGTTCCATCTCTTCCGACCGGGAGAAGAAGAACATCCCCAGCCCGATAAACACAATCGTGTGTAGCGTGTATTTTCCCAAGTAAGAAAGTAACAGCGTGAACGTCACCTCGTAAATTCCCGGCATTTCCCCCGTAAACGCTGAAGTTACGGTCAATGCCATATAAGGTATACTGAATACATAAGCAACAACTCCCACCAATAACTGCAAAACCACGGCATAACCGACAGTTCGCCACCAGTTCCCCTTCGTGATCGCCATAGCCCTAGACATCAAGGCATCAAAGCCGTTGTCCTTGATAATAATCAAATAAGTCCCGAAAGTCAAAGCCACCCCAAAATAAATCCCCGGTACAATCAGAAAAAGACATCCCACAACCACGATAATCATATAAAAAAGCGACCATACGATAAAGATTCCTAGTTTTCTCATCATCATGGCAAATACCTCGTTAATCGTAATCCGTTCCTCCACCCCTCCCCGGTAATGATCCCAATATACCCGAAGATAACAAATGGAGAACAGTTGCACCCACGCCACCATAATCATGGCAAAAAGTCCCGTCATCATGGAATTAATCATCATATTCCCGAAAGCATCCGTCGTTCCCAGATATTGTTGCGGATTATAAGTCATATCAAGCGCACCCAATAACAAATCCTTCATTAAAAACACAACCAACAGAATTACCGGAAACCCGATCACCGCGAAAGCCCGAATAAAAGGCACGAACTCCTGTTTCATAAAATTTATAGTTGCTGTTATCAAGTCCGAAAAAGAACGTTCCACGCTCAAATTAATCTTTTCCATGCAATTCGTTTTTATGTAAGTAATAAGGATAAACAATAAAATAACCGATCACGCCACCCAGCGAAAGGATAATCGCCGCGGCTCCCACGACAGGATAACTATCGGCATATCTCGTGATAAAACTTTCAATCCATCCGGCAATCACGAAGAAAGGAATCAATCCCGTGACAATCTTTATACCCCGCAACGCACCCTCTTTAAATGAATACATCCGTCGGTAAGTGCCCGGAAACAAGAAACTATTCCCCATAACCAACCCGGCTCCTCCGGCTATAATAATAGAGGTAATTTCGAATGTCCCGTGTGCCCAGACCGAAAGAACCGAATGTAACAGCAATCCCTGTTGGA
>OGYC01003172.1_pt1 | contig 10109 bp, 10 predicted proteins | sample 1576461 | NCBI WGS metagenome assembly OGYC01 (sample SAMEA3541569, study PRJEB24748) | human gut metagenome | biome: human gut; feature: human-associated habitat; material: faeces | place: China | collected 2012 | reverse complement strand
CCCTGCGTGTGATGCAGGTGCTCTAACCAGCTGAGCTAATCCTCCGAATCGGAACGTGCTTATTATACCACTCCGTTGGTCCAAATGCAAGCCCAAATTTTCGTTTTTCGCAAAAAGTTTGAGCCGGCAGCGCTTTCCGGTTGCTCTCCGGGGGCAGATGGTGTATACTGGGGTTGGAATTCTTCCGAAAGAGAGGCCTTTTTTATGATCACTGTACGCGGTATCATCACCTTGCTGGTGCTGGCTGTCCTGTTTGCACTGGCGGTGGTGTGGATCTCCCGGCAGGGCGGCTGGAAAGGCGAGGGCTGCGGAGGCAACTGCTCTTCCTGCCACCAGCACTGCGACACCCCCGAGAAAAAACACTGAGCACACGAATGCCCCCTGACCGTCCGGTCAGGGGGCATTTTTGTGTCACAGCTCACCGTAGTGGGCGGCAAAGACCGCGATGGTGCTCAGCAGGTCGTCGTGGGCCTTCTGATAAGTGCTGTAACTGATGTTCAGCTTGTCCATCACCTCTTCCCGCCTCCGCCTTTCCATGTAGCGCAGCTGCAGGATGCTGCCCCGCAGGCCCGGGTCTGCCTCACGGTAATACTCCTCGGCCAGCTGGATGGCCCGCTTCCAGCCCCAGTTGCAGGGGCCGTAGACCCAGTTTTTCTGCCCGCAGCGGCTGAGGGCCTCCTTCGTCTTCTGGCGTTGTTCCTGTGTCATGGCTTCCATCCCCTTTTTCCCTCAGCCCGCCGGGCCAAAGAAGCAGCGGTCGCGCTGCTCGACGGTCATCCCCAGCATCTTCGAGAGTTTTTCGGCCTCACTCACCTTGAATTCACTCTCATTTTCCAGCTTGCAGCGGAGGGTGTTGTTGGTGATGCCCAGAACATGGGCCACATGGCCCAGTTTCATGCCCTGGCTGCGGATGCAGTCGCGGATCATCATGGTATCGGTCATAGGCGTTTCTCCTTTCAGTTTTGCGTTCAAAGTGCTTTGCACAATCATTGGTTGTATTATATCTTCAGGTTGATTATTTGTCAACATTATTTGCGAAATAGTCCCTTAAAAGTTGATTTATAGTAAATTTTTTGCTATACTGTCCTCAGAACACCGAAAATCGTGCAAACCGCAGAGAAAGCGAGGCCCTATATGTCCGATACCGATCTGTCCAGCCGCATCCGGCAGCGCCGGGAGCAGCTGGGCCTGTCGCAGGAAGAGCTGGCCGCCCGGATGGGCTACCGCTCCAAATCCTCCATCACCAAGCTGGAAAAGGGCATCAACGACCTGCCCCGGGCCAAGCTCGAGGAGCTGGCCGCCGCTCTGGACACCACACCCGCGTGGCTCATGGGTCTCGCAGACCTGCCCTGCCCTCCGCCGGGTTTCGAGCCTCTGCCTGAGATGGCGCGGGTGCCTCTCGTAGGCTCCATCGCCTGCGGCACCCCCATCACCGCTGAGCAGAACATCGAGTGCTACATCGGCGTCCCCGCCGCGTGGCACGCCGACTTCGCCCTCACCTGCCACGGCAGCAGCATGGCCCCCACCATCTGTGACGGCGACATCGTCTGCATCCGCCGCCAGCCCGAGGTGGAACAGGGCGAGATCGCCGCTGTCCGCATCGGCGAGGAAGCCACCCTCAAGCACTTCCACCGCCAGGGCGAGACCGTCATGCTGCTGGCCGACAACACCGCCGTCTGCCCGCCCATGGTATTCGCAGGCCCCCAGCTGGAAGAAATTCAAATCGAGGGCCGTGCCGTGGGCTTCTGCCGTGGCTTATAATAAGGAGGAGTCCCCATGTCTGCACCCGAAAAAATGACCCTCAAGGTCATCGCCCATATCCGCACCGCCTTCCCCACCAAGTTTGGCATCCCGCGCCAGAGCGGGCTGGTGGACAGCCTGCGGGGCGAGGTCATTTTTACCCCCGAATACCGCAATGCCGACGCCGTGCGCGGCCTCGAGGATTTCAGCCACATCTGGCTGGTGTGGCAGTTTTCCGGCGCGGTGCGGGACAGCTGGTCCCCCACCGTCCGGCCGCCCCGCCTCGGCGGCAACACCCGGATGGGCGTATTTGCCACCCGCTCGCCCTTCCGGCCCAATCCGCTGGGATTGTCCAGCGTCCAGCTGGAAGCCATCGAGCACCGGCCTGACGTCGGCCCCGTCCTCATCGTGCGGGGCGCCGACCTGATGGACGGCACCCCCATCTACGACATCAAGCCCTACATCCCCTACGCCGACTGCCACCCGGACGCCGCCGCAGGCTTCACAGCACAGACCCAGTTCCACCACCTGACCATGGTCTGCGACGCCGGCCTCTGGGCCAGAGTGCCTGCCGACCAGCAGGCCGCGCTGCAGGGTGTGCTGGAAAACGACCCCCGCCCCTCCTACCAGCACGACCCGGAGCGGGTCTATGGCATGGAGTTCGGCGGGCTGGAAGTCCACTTCAAAGTGGATGGCGAGGTCCTGACTGTCACCGGCATTGACCGCCGCTGACGCCGGAGGGACTGTTATGGAACTCCGAAACATCAACACCTTCCTTCATATCGCCGAGCTGCACAGCTTTTCCAGCGCGGCGCGGGAGCTGGGCTACTCTCAGTCGGCGGTATCGGCCCAGATCTCCCAGCTGGAAGCAGAGCTGGGTACACCTCTCTTTGACCGGGTGGGCAAGACCGTCCGCCTCACCGACGCGGGCCAGACGTTCCAGAGTTATGCCCGCACCCTTCTCATCACGGCCCAGCAGGCCAAGGCCGCGCTGCTGCCTGCCCGGGCCGTCAGCGGCACCCTGCGGGTGGCACTGGCCGATTCCGTATGCAGCACCTTCCTGCCCGACCTGCTGCAGCAGTTCCACGCCCTCTGCCCGCAGGTGGAGCTGGTGTTCCGCACCGCCACCGCCGACGAGATGCTGCGGCTGCTGAGCGCGAACCAGATCGACCTGGCCTACACCCTCGACCAGCCTCTGCTCCTGCCCAGCCTGACGCTGGCCGTCAATGTGCCGGAGCCGGTCTGCTTCGTGGCCCCCGCCGGGCATCCGCTAGCCGACAAGGCCGAAGTGCCGCTGGATGTTCTGGCTCAACAGGAATTTCTTCTCACAGAGCGGGGCATGAGCTACCGTGACGCCCTCGACCAGCGCCTCGCCGCCCGCGGGCTGTCTGTCCACCCCTACATCGAGCTGGGCAGCGCCTCGCTGCTCTGCCAGATGGTGGAGCGCGGGATGGGGTTCTCCTTCCTGCCCGAGTACATCGTCCGTCCTGCCCTCTCCGCCGGGCGTATCGCCCGCCTCCATGTCCCCGACTGCGCTGTCACCATGCACCGGCAGCTGTTCTATCACAAGGACAAATGGCTCACGCCCCAGATGAAAGCCTTTATTGAGCTGGTAAATCAATAAGCAAAAGCCCCGCACCACATCGAACGATGCAGTGCGGGGCTTCCTCTTTGTATTTTCGGTTCAGCTCAGCCGGTTCATCCGGACCGCCACATAGGGGTCCGGAAGCTTGAGTTCCTCGGCCAGGTCCTCTTCCGTGTCGTACTTGTCTGCCGCAAGGCCCACGAAAACGCTGCAGCTGTCGAAGCGTCCATCCGGCGAGAGCGCCGTTATCTTTGCCTCGCCGTCGGCGACGGCAGTCACGACACCAGAAGTGTCCACGGTAGCGACGCCGGGGTTGCTGCTGACCCATGTGATGGGGACATTCGCGCCGTCTTCCACAGCGACAGACGCTGTAAGTGCCTCTTTGCTGCCCACCGTGCGGAGCAGCAGGTCGCGCTTATTCAGAGTCACCTTGCCGACATCGCTGTTGACGGTAACGGCGCAGCGCAGCGCCTGACCGTTGGTGGCCAGCGCCGTGACGGTGGTGGTGCCGGGCTTCTGGGCCGTGACAAGACCCTCCGGATCCACCGTTGCCACCTCGGGGTTGCTGCTCATCCACTGGTAGGCATAGACAAAGGAGCCGCTCGTGTTGATGAGCTGCAGCTTCTGGCTGGGGTGGGCGTTGTTGTACTGGATAACGAGATTGAGGGTGGTGTGGTCGAGGGCAGGCTTTTTGCTGGCCGCATCGCCGCTCTCCTTGCGGACAGTCACCTTGCAGGCAGCGCACTCGCCCCGGTCGGTGATGGCGGTGATCGTGGCCTCACCGGCGCTGCGGCCGGTGACACGGCCATCGCCGTCCACGGAAGCCACGGTGGGGTTGCTGCTCATCCAGACGATGAAGTAGTAGTCGCTCTGCCCGCCGGTGTAAAGATAGGCTTTGGGGCGGGGGTCGTCTGCCGTGATCTCCAGCTCCATCTCGTTCACTTCCAGCTCAAAGTTCGCCGATGCTCCCAGCAATGCGGGGGCCGCCTGTGCAGCAGGAGCTGCCAGAAGCAGCCCGCTCAGCACAAACGCCGCTGCCAGCCGTGTGATCTTATTCATAGGGTAGCACTTCCCTCCTTTGGATAAGGTTTATCGCAATGTGCTCTGCACATAATTCCACTCACTACTCGTTTATTGTACACGTCCCCCAAAGAAGGGTCAAGTTCTTCGCCAGAAGTGTCACAATTTCGCGCACCTTTTCGTGAAAGGCACTAAAACACCCCCGCCAAATTTATACAAATCGTGCAGACTGTATTTCACCAGACAGCAAAAGAACCGCCGCATCTTCGGAAAGATGCGGCGGCTCTCAGATGCCGTAAAAATCAGTAATTCTTGGCCTTCAGCTCAAAGTAGCTCTGGGGATGTGCGCAGACCGGGCACTTGAGGGGAGCAGACTTGCCGATATGGGTGTAGCCGCAGTTCCGGCAGACCCACACCTGCTGTTCCTCACGGGCAAAGACCTTGCCCTCCTTGAGGTTGGCGGCAAGGGCGCGGTAGCGTGCCTCATGCTCCTTTTCGATCTGGCCCACCATCGTGAAGAGAGCGGCCAGCTGGGTGAAGCCCTCCTCCTTGGCCTCCGCTGCCATGCGGGGGTACATCTCGGTCCACTCGTCGTTCTCGCCGCTGGCTGCCATATCGAGGCAGGTCAGGGTGTCGGGGATGGAGCCGCCGCAGAGGGCCTTGAACCACAGCTTGGCGTGCTCCTTCTCGTTGCCGGCGGTCTCTTCGAAGATGGCGGCCAGCTGCTCGTAGCCTTCCTTCTTTGCGACGCTTGCAAAGTAGGTGTACTTGTTGCGGGCCATGCTCTCGCCTGCAAAAGCTTCCATCAGGTTCTTCTCGGTCTTGGTTCCCTTGAGTTCCATATTCTGTTCTCCTCTCAGATAGTCTGACACTGCCAGTATGGGCTGTGTCCGGTTTGATTTATTCTACGCGCAGCCCGCTTTGTTCGGTACCGGGTGTGCGATCGGTCTTCCTTGTCTCTGAGGGTATTATACCAGAATTTCGGGCAGAAATCAAGAATTATTCCTATTTATTTTGAGAATGTTTCTTATTTATTTTTTCAACTATGCTGCTTGAGTGCGCACACGGCGATGCTGAGAGCGCTCCATGCCGCCTGATACATCAGCACCGCAGCCACGCTCAGCATCCCCACGCTGCCCGCATAGGTCAGCAGGACGGCGATGGCCACCGAGAACCACACCGACACCAGCTGCACCGTGGTAGCGGTCGTCTCGGCGTTCTGGGCCTGCTCTGCGGCCCGCAGACCGCCGGTCAGGCTGGCAAAGCCGTTGGTGCAAAGGATGCAGCAGCCTTCGGAGCCGGTGTCTTTGGCGGTGGCAGCGCCCAGTGCGGCACACTGCTCCTGGTCCAGCAGGACGACCATGCCCTCGGGCAGATGGTAGGCGTCGGTGATGTGCCGTGCGGTCAGGGTGGGGTCCTGGCAGGACACCAGCAGCTGGATATTCTCTTTTTGCAGCTGTTCCAGACTGCGGGCGGCGTTCCGTCCCCCCACATAGTGGAGCACGAACATGGCGTGCAGACTGCCGGACACGGCCAGATAGAGGATCTGCAGCTCGCCGTTCTTGGAGTGCTTGGCCTCATATTCCTCGTCGGGCAGGGGAACTTCTTCTTTTTCCATGTACGCACGGGTGCCGATGAGGATGCGGTTGTTGTCGCACCATGCAGAGAAACCGAGGCCGCGATGGACCTCCAGGTCCTTGACCGGGTAGAGGATGTCGGTGCGGTCTTCGATGATCTGGCGGAACAGGCCGCTCAGAGTGTTGCAGCACTTGCTCAGGACGCTGGCCGAATAGAGGATGGCCCGGTCGATGCGTCCGCCCTTGAAGATGCGGATGTCCTCGAGCATGGCGCTGTCCGGGGTGAACAGCTCATCAGCGTCAGCCTGAACGGTATCCACACCGCCCAGTTCCTCGATCGCCGCCCAGCCGGGGATCACCGCACCCGAGGCAGCGGCAGTCTGCTGCAGCCGCAGGGATGCAAAACCTGCGATAAGGGTGGAGGACAGAGGCGAACCCATGCAGAGCACAGCGGTCAGCGCCGCAGCGCCGCCGTTGAGGCCGCCGCCAAAGACGCAGAAGATCAGACCGGCCAACACAGCCGCACCCAGCAGGATGTAATTCGTCTTACGGGCGCGGCGCTCACAGGCGCGGGGGCCGAAGCCCTGCTCCACCATCGCGTCGTCCCACTCGGCGGGTCGGCTGAGCAGCACCCAGGGGTCTTTTTCGTCCATGTCCTTGGAGAGGATGCGGATAAGGTCTTTGTCCTTGGCGCGGAACGCACCGCGATGCTCCGGACCGGCCTGCGCCAGTTTGAAGCCGCCCTGGACCGAGGCCAGAAGGACACGGTCGCCCAGCAGTGCAAGGAACAGCCCCAGCGCCGCAATGCCGGACAGAAGGGTGAAGCTGGACGCCTGATAGCTCTGCGCGTTCAGCAGGGCCACAGCGGCCTGCAAAAGCGCAGCGCAGGCTGCCATCGCGGGCATGGTCTCCATGCTGGGGCGTTCGCCCCGCAGACCCTTCAGGCCGTCCCTCACGACGGGCCAGCCCACAGCCAGCGCCAGCGCCAGGAAGAGCAGATCAGCGGCATAGAAGGCCGCCGGGGCAGTTACGGGGTCAAGGCCGCCCAGCGGGCCGACAAGGCCCTCTGCGGCGAGGCCGAAGTGGAGCAGCACCAGTGCAAGGATGCCGCCCAGCGCACAGCGCAATGTAAGAGCCGCGCCCATCTGGTGCAGCCGTTCCCCCACCTGTTCCGGCGTCTCGGGCGTTTTTTCCTCTTCGACAGGCGCTTCCTCGACGGGTGCAGCCTCCGGAGCAGCCGGGGCAGTACCGGCCTCTTCGGCCGACTGTGCAGGCGCTTCCTCCTTCGGCGGCTCCACCGGAGCCACCTCGTCGCCGTCGTTCAGGAACATGAGCGGCAGGCTCATGCTGTCGTCATTGTCCGGCGGCGTCGCGCGGGCCGGGGCTGCGGGCGCTTTCTCGTCGTCACCCTTGCCGAAGAACTGCATCGCCGGGGCCGCATGGGGCTTCGACACCTTGTCTTCTGCAAACACCATCTCGGGCATCGGCACGGCAGGCTTCTCCGGCGCTGCATCCGGCTCTTTTTCTGCGTCCGGTTTCGCTGCAATGACCGGAACCGCCGGGGTGCTCTTTTCCGGTTCTGCGGGCTTCACCGGCTGGGGAGGCTCTTCCTCCTGCGGCGGAAGCTTTGCACCAAACAGCATGGCTTTGAGCGCCTGCATCTCCCGGTCCTCGTACTGCTCCTGCGGGGTGCGCGGCTCGTACTGGACCGCCTTTTTCCGGGGCGCGGCCTGCTTTTCTGCCGGCTTTTTCTCCGGCTTGGGAGCAGACGGCTCCGGCGCTTTGATGGGTCCTGCGGGCTTTTGGGGCTTTTCCGGCTCAGGCTGGGGGGCTTACATTAAAAACTGCACAGTTCCTGCACTGAGGATTGCGAAAAAAGATAGAGCTTCTGCCACCCAAATGAATGTGCAGGATCTTCTTAAATACGGAAGCGAGGACAACGTTAAAGGCTCCGTTATTTATTATTGGGGAAACGGAGGAAACAACAAAAAAGAGGTTACTTGTAAAGAAGCATACACAGAGCTTAATACCGACGTTTTCTCGAAAATTACGAACGATAATGTCAGCAGCATCCTGAATAATTCCCTCCAAAGCATGAATTCGGGATCAACGCCAAACTATCAACTTACTATCAATGATGCCTTTACGTATTTAGATGTCTCTACCCAAGAGCAACAGAACTTTGCTCTTGCTTCGATCATTACTCCTATCTTCCAATACGCCTATCAACATTTTTATACCCGCTCAGAAGCCTTGGCGGATACTATGGTCGCGCAGGCTCTTCAACAAAGGAATTATCAATGGGTATCTGAACAAAGCCTTTGGGCCACTGTCGTCATGCCGTTGATGACTTTCTTCGAAGGTTTCGTTTATGCCATAACGCCCTTCTGTGCCATGCTTTTCTTTTATGGAATGTTTGGGTTGGGGTTGATCGGTAAGTATCTGCAAACCCTATTTTGGATTAATTTGTGGATGCCGATTATGGCGATCTGCAACCTCTACATATCCTTATCGGTCAGCGGTCAACTTCAAGGCATAAATCTGGGAAGTATGGACGGTGTATCCACTGCTATTTCCACTCTACAGAATCAAATCGCCACGGGTGGGATGCTTATGACCGCAACTCCGTTGCTTGCACTAATGGTTGTAACCGGAAGCACATACGCCTTTACAACACTTGCGAGCAGACTTAACGGTGGAGACCACGTAGACGAAAAAATTATGGCGCCCAGTTCTGTAAAAGTTGGAGATGTGTTCGACCAACAGGCTTTCCAGCAAGCCAATCGAGGTGCGGGTCATTTGTCTACCGGCAAACAAGCAGTTTACGAAAATATATCGTTCGGTCAGCAGGTAAGTTCTTTGATTTCGAGTTCCGATCAACTCGTAAATTCAAAGATGGATAATTTCATAAAGACCTTGTCACATAACAAATCTTTGGCGCAAGAAATTGGCAATACAAAATCCGCCATCGAGAGTAATACTGATGCCTTCCTTGATCGTTTCGATCATATGAGTGCCGCTGACCAAGCACGAGTGGTTCAGGACGTTGAGTCTGGAAAAATGGGCGCCAAAATTGACATTGGAGGAGGAGTCAGCGCCGTATTAAACATGGACAGAATCAATAAGCATATTTCTGCCTCTTCTGTTGGCGGAAAATTGAAACGTCTTGGTGCCAATCTTGGGTTAAGCGGTGGAATAGACGGAAGCTTCTCAAACCAACTTAGCTCAACCAATTCGTCAAATTACCGTGATTCTCTTCAGAAAGGAGTTCAATATTCTTTTGCGAGGAATATTGCTTCGACAGACGCCAGTCAGTTCTCTGATAAAAATACAAAGGCTGACATTTCTTCAATGCAAAGAGCTGCCGGGGAAGTAAATCAGGCATCCCAGAGTTTTACGGCGGCTCAGTCTTTGGCGAATAGTCTTAACGGTTCCTATTCCGCCTCTTCTAATGTTCTGGCAAAACAAATCATTGACCAAATTGATAACGGAGGCAGTGAGGGTCGAAATATGCGTGAGGCCCTTACACAGGGAGAAGCACTTTGTGACCCAAATGCCGTAAGACAAAGAATGACCTCGATGATGTCTGCCTCCGGAGGCTTTTTAGATGCCAAACAAGCCAGAGTTGCAGCAACATTGGAATTGCTCTCTGACGGCACTGACATAGAAAAACAAAAAGCCTTGTGTGCCATTGGAGCAGAGGTCGGAAAGAATCAAACCACTCTTGGTAATTACGCTCGTTACGCTGGAACCTTAAACAGACCCGACTCACCTGACAGTATTGGAGATGTGGGTTTCGGAGAAGGACAATTTGCTGGATACCGTGCTAAAGCCGGACAAAAAATTGATTCAACTGTCCCTCACGTTAACATAGAAGAAAAAAGCAATGAACAAGCCTCTGCCGTTATGAACGAATCTAGTCATTTGGTTCGATGCGCTCATAACACCGCTGATCTTCTTAGAAAACACTCTTAGTAATTTCTGCGAAACCGAAGCACTACGTCCCAAGAGGACTAGTGCTAAGGTTTCGGCTCATTCGCGATTTATTGTAAGAAAAAAAGGAGAAAAAGATGATTGTGGGTTTTGTATTGTTCATCGGCCTAATGGCTACAATGTTTATTATTTACAACCCTCCTTCCGACAAAGAGATTGCATCGTATCAAGCAAGATTAAAAAAAGAATTAGAG
>OGYC01003170.1_pt1 | contig 10116 bp, 4 predicted proteins | sample 1576461 | NCBI WGS metagenome assembly OGYC01 (sample SAMEA3541569, study PRJEB24748) | human gut metagenome | biome: human gut; feature: human-associated habitat; material: faeces | place: China | collected 2012 | reverse complement strand
CCTATTACCTCTACCGCCAGAAGAACATGTCCGGCAACTTTGAGAACACCGGCTATGCCCGCCCCGGCAAATACGGACTGTACAACATCCTCATCATGGAGGAGAAACAGACGATTGTAGCATTGGGTGCCGGAAGCATCACCAAGCGGGTATTCCCCGACGGAAGGATCGAGCGGTGCGACAATGTGAAGGATGTGAAGCTTTATATTGAGCAGATCGATGAGATGATAGATAGGAAACGCCGTCTTTTGAGTGATTTTGTTTACCAAAAGTAGAATTGAATTAGAGTATTAGAAGCACAAAATGGGTGCAACAAAAATCCAGAAGTGCAACAAATTTTTGTGAATAGTACGTTATAATACTAAATTAAGACGTATTATACAATACCAGAGGAACAGCCACTAATGATGGTGGCGGAAGATTCTCACTACGGAGAAGAATAGCTAGCAGATAGATCTATAATCCTGAATGCATAATATGTAATGTGGAGACCAAAGGAGGAATATCTTTGAAGACACAATATACAGATGAAGAAAAAAGAATACTTAGAGGAGGAATAGCTACTATTCTATGGAAAGTAGTATTTGGTATTTCGTCCCTGTGGGAGCTTATGGTTGTAATTACCACATTGCCGAATTGGAGTGAATATGCCGTTGTGTTTTGGATATTCACAATACCATATTTGGTCATTTTCTATTTTACATTCAGGAAGCAATTATTTTGGAATGATGAGAAAAAGCGGACTTATATTCAAAAGATACAGGCTAGGAAAAATGCGAATGCTACAGCACCAAGGATTCAACCGGTGAAAGTAACTGAATCGCATGAATACATGCAAAATGCTGTAAATAATACGGAACATCAAGCAATGGAAGCAAGCTGTGTGGAAGAACCGATTTACCAACCTAGAGAGCATAAGGCAGCTTCTTCGATGACTGTTAACTTTAGTACAGAAGTAAAATATGATAGAGAGCAGTCAGATAGTCCTCCGTTGCAAGGCGAATATGCAAAAGCAGTATTCTTGTGGGCATTTAGGAAACCTTCGGCAGTGCGTTCAAAAGATCAATATGCGGGATATTTCCTTTACGAATGTGGAATTAGAGATTGCGTAGAATATCATAAGCAGTTGATACGGGAAGGTTATTTTGAAAAAGCTTCGATATCAGAAATGCTAGATGCATTTAAGGTACCCGAATTAAAAAATATGCTTTTAGAACTGAAACAACCAGTCTCTGGAAAAAAGGCAGACTTGATAAGTAGAATATTAACGAATGCTGATAAAAACTTTATCAATGAGCATGTTACAGAGACCTTATTCGAGTTAAGCGATAAAGGAGAAGGATTCCTTAAAGAGCATCAGTCCTATGCAGAGATACATAAGCATAAAAATTGGGGCGTGGATTGGAAAGAGTATGATGCAAATGCTAAAGATGGAGAAGAGTATCTTTCAGTAATGTGGAGGATATTTAATCAAAAGGTAAAGAATTGCAGTGTTAATGAAGGCAGAAATATTTATTTAAATATGTATCAGCTCACTAGAGAAAAAGGAAATATGTCGGACGCACTGGAGCTGTTATTGAAAGTATTTTATATCGACTTAAGCGGTGTTGAAGGAATGTCCATGTATGATTTGTATCATCAGAATCTGTATACCAAGAAAGATTTAAAAGAACATTTCATGGTAAGCGTGATGGTGCCACCAGGGAATATAGCATCACTTAGAGAGTTTGAAAATGTCTATGATCCAGATATGATAGATCAATTATTTGCATGGAAACTGCCATTAAATATCTGTAGCATTGATTTATTCAGAGAAATCATAGAATCTGGGATCTACGGATCATTTGATGAGGAGATAACAGAGAAGAAACTTCAAACAGCATATAATAAATATGTTGATTCCCTTTAGATGTCATAAATACTGGAGGAAAATATGGATTGGAAACAGCTTTTTAAGGAAAATGTCTTGAACGGCGGTAAAGATTATGTACAGAATCATTCTGTTCATAATCTGACCTGCAATGGTGGTACATTATCAGCAGATGTGGAAGGCTTGGACAGCTTTCATGTAAGTATAAGATTGGGTTCAGATACTGTAGAAAGCATGGAGTGTGGATGTCCATACGCACAGACTGGTAGCAACTGTAAACATATGGCAGCTGTTCTATTTGCGTGGGAAGATATGAAAGTTGACGAAGAAGCTGAACAAGAAAAAGAAGAGAAAAAAGAGTTCTCTAACGATAGCACAAGCAATAATACCCAAAATATAAAGCCAGATTCAAACACTATTACAAATGCAAGAAATAGTATTAAATTATCTGTTGATGTGGATGAGGTCATTAACTACGCAATTCAACAGAATGGCGTAAATATTATTAGTGATGTATGTGTGAAAAACAATTCTCAAAATGAATACAATGATCTGATCCTTAGAATTGATTCTGATAGTGCACTAATTGAAAAATCAGAAGTGGGGATTCAGAAACTGCGTTCAGAAGAAGAAGTGCACATAAAGAATGTGAAGTTAAAGATCAATGGTGATTACCTTGCCTCTTTAACAGAGAGGATTTCTTGTAGCATTCATTTTTGTGTAATGATTGGAAATCAGGAAATAATCTCAGACTCAAAGGAAGTAACAGCACTTGCGTTTGATCAATGGCCGGGATTGAAATATACACCAGAATTATTAGCTGCTTTTTCTATGCCTAACCATCCGGCAGTAAGTAGTCTCTTGCAATTGGCTTCAAAGTACTTGGAAAAATGGACGAAGGATCCATCACTTGCAGGATATCAGTATGATGATCCTAATCGTGTGAAGCAGATGGCCGCAGCCGCATACGCAGCAATTCAACAGAAGAATATTACATACGCAAATCCACCGTCTAGTTTTGAGGTGTTTGGTCAAAGAATACGATTGGCGGATGCAGTATTAGAACAGCATATGGGAACTTGTATGGATCTCACTTTGCTTTACGTGGCGTGTCTTGAGGCAATGGGATTAAATCCAATTATGGTTCTTATTCATGGACATATTTTTGCCGGTGTTTGGCTAATAGAAGATTCATTTTCCAATACAATCATGGATGATCCATCGCAGCTTGAGAAGCGTATGTCAAATGGTATTCATGAATTATTGGTAGTTGAATGTACTGCAATGTGCGCAGGTAAAAATATAGATTTTGATCACGCAGTAAAATTAGCGACAGATAACGTATCTAATTATGGAAAGTTTGAATTTGTGATTGACGTTGTCAGAGCCAGAAGTATGGGTATTCGGCCACTACCAGTACGTGTAAAGACGGATGGTGGTTTTGTAGTGCAGCATCAGGATAGAAACGAGAGCAACGTTACAAGTCCGCCATCTCAAATTGGAAAAACATTCGATTTAAGTAACTTGGGAGAAAAGACAGAAACAACGAAGCAGTTACAGTGGGAGCGAAAACTACTAGATCTTAGTATGCGTAATATGCTTATCAATTTGAGATTTACCAAGGCTGTAGTTCCGCTTTTGAGCAGTAATATTAGTATTCTGGAAGATGCACTTAGTGATGGAGAGGAGTTTCAGGTACTACCGAGACCAGACAACATGGAGATAAAGGGAGAAGGAATACCTGTTGAAGCATTGACAGATTTAGGATCTTTTACTGAGTTCATGGAACTGGAAAGTAAACATAAGAAATTGCACTCCTTCTACACAGAAAAGGAATTAAGTAACTGCTTAACCAAAATGTATAGAAGCGCTAAAACATCATTAGAGGAGAATGGTGCTAGCACGCTGTACCTTGCACTTGGCCTATTACGATGGACCGAGGGTAAGAAAACAGAAAACGTGAATGTTAGATATGCTCCGATTATCCTTCTTCCGATAGATATAACCAGAAAATCGGCAAACAAAGGTTATACAATGCGTATGAGGGATGAAGATGCGCAGATTAACATCACATTGCTTGAATTTCTAAAGCAAAATTATGATATTCAGATTAACGGATTAAGTCCTCTACCAACAGATGATCATGGATTAGATTTGCCAAAAATCTTTGCGATTATGAGACATGGAATCATGAGCCTGCCAATGTGGGATGTGTTGGAAGCAGGCTTTATTGGCAATTTTTCATTTTCACAATTTGTTATGTGGAATGATATCCATAATCATAGCGACATGCTGGAAAGAAATGATATTGTTCGGAGTTTGATTAAAGGAGCCGTAGATTGGGATTGTAGAATTCCTGATAATGTTGATACGGATGAGGCATATTTGCCAATCACGGCAGATGCATCTCAGCTAAGAGCAATCAACATGGCTGCAAACAATGTTAGTTTTGTGTTACATGGACCGCCCGGAACCGGAAAGTCACAGACTATAACAGCTATGATTGCTAATGCATTAACAAAAGGGAAAACGGTTCTTTTCGTTGCAGAAAAAATGGCGGCATTAGAGGTTGTACAAAAGCGATTAGAGGCACTTGGAATTGGTGATTTCTGCCTAGAACTTCATTCTAATAAGGCAACTAAAAAAGCAGTGTTGGATCAATTACGAAAGAATCTGGAAATAGGTGTTCTTGGGTTACGCACAGAATATGATCAAAAGATAGATTCTATTCGCCAGATGAAAGCTGACTTAGATGCTTATGTCCAGAAATTATATGAACGAAGAGGATTTGGTAAAAGCGTAAAAGAACTGATTGATCTATACGAAGAGATTCCAGATTACTCGTTTGAAGTGCGCTTTTCGCCAGATTATGTAGCTACTTTGTCACAAGGAAATTTGGATAACCAGAAGAGATTATTGGAGCAGCTTGTAGCTGCGGGTAAAGCTATAGGACATCCAAGTGGACATCCATTGTCTATGGTGGGACAAACTGTCTATACTCAAACATTAAAAATGGAGCTGGAAGAATCCGTAAATGTCTATAAACAAGCGTTAATCTCGTTACCAGATCAAGCAGAAAAGCTATTATTACAGTTGTCATTAGAGCAACCGCATACAGAGCAAGAATGGGATGAACTATACCGTTGTGCTCAAAGTATTGTATCAGCTGAGAATATTCCTTCTATCATTTTAACTGCCGATAATGTAGATAAAGAGTTTGATGAACCGATAGCATATGTTGCGGCAAGAGATGCCTGGTCAGTTAAAAAGGAACAATTGTGCAGAAACTGGCAGGAAGTATTTTTGCATCAAGATATGAATGCATATCAGGCAAAATATGATGAGGCAAACAAAAAGTTTTTAGGAAAAGGACGAGCTTTAAAGAATCTGGTGGATGAAATACAATCGTTTTCCCATACACCGGTACAAATCGAGCAAATTCCAGCCATTATAGCAGGAATTCGAGTGTATCAGCAGGAAGCAAAGATTCTTGAAGATAAAAAAGCCAAGATTTCATATGAGTGGAAGCAAATTGTAGATGCACATCCGTCTGAACGTGAGTTATGTGAATATAAGCAACAGGTAAAGGAACAATTAAGCATAGTTGCAAAACACTTTGATAAGATACGACAGCTTGAAAATCAGGGAAAGTTTACCGATTGCATGTCAAATGCCAAGTTGTTTATCCAAACCTTTGAGACTGTAAAGGAAAAAGAAAGAGTAGTAGTACAGCTGTTAAAATTACATTTTAACACATCTACAGATAACTGGATTGAAGATAGGATGGCAGTATGCGAACAGCTGACACAACATGCAGCGGTTATCAAAGATTGGATTGTATTTAAACAGTTTGAAGAACTGTGTATAAATGCTGGCTTGGAACCGATATGCAATGCTTATGAAAATGGATTAGACCATGAAAAGGTCATTGATGTATATCTGCGATCAATGTATAAGGCGATTATTCTTCAAGTAATTGAAAGCGAGCCTGTATTAAATGGATTTACTGGCAATGGCTTCAACGAGCAGATTGTACAGTTCAAGAAATTGGACGATGAATTTACAGAGCTTACGAAAGAAGAAATGTATTACAAGCTAACACATAACCTTCCTTCGTCTTATGACAATGTGAAGATAAGCAAAGAATTAAATATTTTGCGAAGAGCAATTAGTAGTAATGGTAGAGGATTATCTATTCGTACATTGTTTGACCAGATACCACATGTCCTGTCAAGATTGACTCCTTGTATGTTGATGAGTCCTATTTCTGTTGCACAATACTTATCTGCTGACGGTAATCCGTATGATATTGTGATTTTCGATGAAGCATCACAGTTACCTACTTGCAAAGCGGTTGGAGTTCTTGCTAGAGGAAAGAATGCTGTTATCGTTGGTGATCCTAATCAGATGCCTCCAACAAGTTTCTTTGCAGGTAATACAGTAGACGAAGATAACCTTGATATTGAAGATTTAGACAGTATCTTGGATGATTGCTTAGCACTTGGTATGCCGTCAGCACATTTAAAATGGCATTATAGAAGTCGTCATGAAAGCCTTATTGCATTTAGTAATCATGAATTTTACGAGAATTCCATGCTTACATTCCCGTCTGTAAATGATAGGGAAAAAAGGGTTAGCATGGTGAAAGTCGAAGGCTTCTTTGATCGCAAGAAGGGGCGTATCAATGAGGGTGAAGCGAAGGCCATCATAAAGGAAATTAAACGCAGATATAAGGACGATACATTAAAGAATCAATCTATAGGAGTGGTCACATTTAATATTAGCCAGCAGACGCTTATTGAAGATATGCTCCAAGAGGAGTTTGCAAAAGATATTGAATTTGATAAGTGGGCAACTACTGGAGCGGAGGCTTTATTTGTAAAGAACCTGGAGAACGTACAAGGAGATGAGAGAGATGTGATTCTCTTCTCTGTTGCGTTTGGTCCTGACGAAGATGGAAAGCTTTCACTTAATTTTGGACCATTAAACAGAGAAGGCGGATGGAAACGTCTAAATGTAGCTGTTTCACGTGCTAGATCTGAAATGATTGTGTTTACCATCATGACTCCGGAAATGATAGATTTGAAGCGTACAAAAGCGAAGGGTGTGGAATCACTAAAAGATTTTCTGGAATTTGCTGAAAAAGGGAAATTACAGCTTTCATATGCAGAATTACATGCAAAGACGAATCAAGGTATTTTGAAAAGAGTATGCGCTGAAATTGAAAAGGCGGGATATAAGTATCAAACAGCGGTAGGCCATTCCAAATTTAAGGTAGATATTGCTGTGCTTAATCCATATAACGAAGAGGAGTATCTGCTCGGAATCATGTTAGATGGAGAATCCTATCGTCAAAGTGCAAATACAAAGGATCGAGAAATTGCGCAGATAAATGTACTAGGGGGGCTTGGATGGAGTCTCCACAGAATTTGGACTATGGACTGGTGGGATAACAAGTACAAAGAAATTCAAAAACTATTAGACGAATTAGAGCAGAAGAAGCAGATTGCTTATGAAAATGCAAAAAAAGCAGGAATTCTTCCAATACCTGATGATACGAGTGACACAAATCAAGAGGGTATTCTTGAATCAGGTGATGAGACAGAACTTAAAAAAGATGTGGAACAAGTAGATTCATCAGAAGAAGATAGCGCTACAAGTGAGACGGTAATTTCTGAGCAGGAAAGTGTTCTGATGGAAGTCGTATCAGAAGAAAAAGATACTGTAGTGTCAGCAAACCTCGAAAATCACACAACCTATTCTAGCACTGTGAAAATTGCAGGAGTTGTAGAAAAGGAGCCTGCTATCACCGAGAAGGTGGAGGATGAAGAAACTCAATGTGCAAATATGGAATATCGTGTAGAACCATATGATATGGGAGAAATTGCAGTTACACCTCTATCTACACAAGAGTATGTGTTGAAAGGGAATGCTTCAGAGATTACCAGGAAAGCTCAAATGATTATTGAAGCAGAAGCACCTATATGTCACGAAAGGCTTGTAAGAAGAGTACTTAGATCTTTTGATATTCAAAGAGCAAGTACGCAGACAACGGAAGCAACAGAAAAAGCATTAAAGAAAGTCCAAGCTAAGTCAATGAAGCAAAATGGAGTGAAATATTATTGGAGCAGCACTCAGGAACCAGAGCAGTTTGGCATTTATAGAAATGATACTGAATTGTCAGAGAAACGTTCTATGGATGAGATTTGTCTCCAAGAATTAAAAAATGCTGTATGTGTGACTTTAGATACAAAAGGTGCGGCTACAAAAGATGATTTGATTCGAGATACTATACGTACCATGGGATTTGCACGAAGCGGTAACGCTCTGGTGGAAGCAGTTGAACGTGGTCTCAAGTATGGAAGAAAAACTGGTGAAATTGTACAGTTGGAGAACAAAAAATTTACTTTGAACAAGTAGAAAGAGTTTGGAATGCAGTTAGGATGGATTGATTTTTCAAAGAAAGATAGGCAGAAGGTTCTCGATGTTATGAATTTTCTGCAGGAGCCAGGGACTGTCGATGAGTTAGGCATCGGCATTGTTCGTGATGCCTTCGTAAACTATTTCTTTCCTGGAACATCAACCATCCAAACCGGGGCAAAGTATCTCCTTATTGTGCCGTATTTGCTAAAAGAAGTGAAAGCTTTCGATTGCTATAGAGACTTATCATGTAATTGAAGCAAAATGTGGCATGGAGAGAAATGCTCCATTTGAACACTTTAATTAGCAAAGAGTTATGTGATAAGATGGAAAATAGAGCAGTTTTTTTGGAGTATGGCTATTTAAAATAATGGAGTACCTGATCTTTGGTGAGTACGAAATCTCCCAGGGTCTCGGTGCTCCATTTTTGCAGGTCTTCCAGGCGTAGGGTTACGCCGCCGTAGTTACGGATGCCATGGGATGCAGCAAGGTCCTCCGTATAATCCTCTAACAGGTATACGTTCTGAAAACGTACCGGCCCTGCAGTATACTGACAGACGAGAGGAAGTGCTCCGGTATGTTCTCTGTCTATCGTAATATCATCTTCTGTGACATGGAAAGTGACCCAGGCAAGCGCTTCCAACATGCTGATGGCTTTTTTCTGGGAGGATACATAATTTCCAAGAGAGTAATAGCACAGGGCTTCGTTGCCGTTTTCTGCGGCGATCCATTCCACAGGCTCTACTACATGAGGGTGGGTTCCGATAATGACATCAGCCCCGGCTTCGGTCATGGCCTCAGCCCACTTTTTCTGATAACTTGATGCCTTGGATGAATATTCGGTTCCCCAGTGAGGGCAGACGATCACAATGTCAGCAAGCTCTTTGGCCCGAGAGATGTCCTCTAGGACCTGAGGGTTCAGCGTGGTAAAATCCATCTGCCCGGTCTGTTCATTTACGGCACACAGAAGATTCAGATGTCCCAGAAGATTTAAGGGCAGTGTCTCTGTATTGGCACCGTAAGTATAGTTCAGGATCGCAAAGGTCACATCCTCTACGGTAAGCAAAGGAATATCGTCTGCCTGAGAAATATCTTCGTGGATACCGGTCACAAGAATATCAGGATGCTGCTCTTCCCAGAATTGTGCACAATACAATAAGCCATCCAGTTTTTGATCCGCAGTATGGTTGGAAGCATGCAATACTACATTGAAGCCTGCATCTGCGATCGCATCCCCGACCTCGGTGGGGGAATTAAAATAGGGAAAACCGGAAAAACCACGGGAATTTCCGCCAAGAATAGTTTCCTGATTGATGATCTTCACATCCGCGGTATCCAGAAAAGGGCGGATCCCATCGAACAGCATGGAATAATCATAGGTACCGTCCTCCTGTCTGCCACTGACCACGATCCCCATGTGCATCAGATTATCCCCTACGGCCATGAGCGTAATATCGTGCTCCAAAAAAGGTGTGGGGGTAGGAAGCGGTGTGGGAGAAGGAACCGGTGTGGGAGTAGCAGTAACAGCAATGGGACGACCGCCGGTAGCGGCAGATCCTAAAAAATAATAGCCAATGATGCCGGCGAATAATATCAGCGGAACAAGGATCAGGAGAAGGTATAGCCGGGAATTTGTTTTTTTCATAAATGAATTCCTGCCTTTCTGCATCCTGCACAGCGCAGGCGTATTCTTGCGTGTAAAATACTATGATACCAGGGTCAAAAGGTCTAAGCCCACATGAGCTTGCTCATAAGTGGGTGAAAGACCTTGGGACCCGCCCCGATATGAGCATAAAAGTGGGATGATAATCCCACGATATGCGAAT
>OGYC01003168.1_pt1 | contig 10123 bp, 9 predicted proteins | sample 1576461 | NCBI WGS metagenome assembly OGYC01 (sample SAMEA3541569, study PRJEB24748) | human gut metagenome | biome: human gut; feature: human-associated habitat; material: faeces | place: China | collected 2012 | reverse complement strand
AAAGATACCGTTATGCCTACGCGGGGTGTAGTGGAAGCCCTCGGCGCGAAAAACGCCGGAAAGATTCTGGAACAACTGGATTTCCCCTACGAGTACTCGCACCAGAACCCCTTCCCGACAAACACGGGAGCCACGCCGGAAATGTTGCACCAAGCCTTTGAAGGAGTTTTCTGTCGAGCGGCGAACTTCCTTTAACTCTCTTTCCCCGCTATCATATCCCGGATATTGTCGCGTTCACCGACAACCCACACGAGATCACCTTCCTTGAAGATCGTGTGACCGTTCGGGTTCATGATGGCATTATCGTCCCGTTCGACTCCCACGATCACGCAGTTGTAGCGATTGCCGACGTGTGATTCCGCCAGAGTCTGCTCAAGAAAAGGAAAATCGGGTTCCACGGTGAAGGATTGCAAGGTGACCTCTTCCTCGTGAATACCGTCACGGTTTTCCTCCTGCATTCGTTCCACCTCCACGGAAAAACGTTGGATTTGCTCGTCGCTTCCCACGACAACGAGGCGATCTTGCGGGTAAACACGTTCCGTGTTATCGGGGATATTGATCTTGTGGTCGCCCCGAATAATTTCCACCACGCTGACACCGAAAGTCTTTCGGAAAGAGATTTCCCCGAGGGAAAGTCCGGCATAGGGGGAATTGGGCGACACGGTAATAGCAATGAGGTGAATATCTTTGTCACTCAATTTCCGCTTGAAACTTGCACGTAGGGGATTACGACGGCGTGCCGCTTCCTCCGGCTGGTTCAGATTCAACAGAAAACGTTTCTCCAATCTGGCATACTGATTCAAGTCACGCCGAAAAACGAGGAATAACGCCAGTATCCCAAGGGCAATGATAATCACGATACCGTACTGGATATGGAAATACCTGATCAACACGAGTGACACGAAAAACGTCGCCACGAATACCCGGAAAAGCACCATCGACACCAGCCGTCCCCGGTTGTATTTACTATCATTCCAAAGACTCATGAATAATTCGCGCGAATTGTACTTGTTTGACACGAGCGCGATAAGAAACGGCGCCATCAGTACCAGTGTCAACACGACGGTAACCACGTTGTCGAGCACGGGCGAGTCGGGGAATTGATCTGTCATCAACGGGTATATCCCGTGTGTAGAGAGCAAGAAGACAGCGGTCAGTAATATACTGAATATCGAGAGGCGCCCAAGAAAGCTTTTCAACAGTTTTTTCCAATCGCTCTCGTGATTGATTGTCTTCGCGCCGGAAGAATAGCGATCGAGGAAGTTGCAGGTACGATCGGGCAACACCCGGTACAACCATTCGGCAAAAGGATCCGCAAGCCGGATAAAATAAGGCGTCGTGAAAGTCGTGATCACGGAAACGGCAACAATGATCGGGTAAACGTAATCATCGAGAACTTTCAGCGACACGCCCAACGAGGCGATGATAAAGGCAAATTCCCCGATCTGCGCGAGGCTGAACCCGGATTTAACGGAAGTCTTCAGCGTTTGTCCCGACAAGAGGACGCCGAACGTCGAGAAGCAAGCTTTACCGACAATGGTCACCAGCGTGATGATCGCTACCGGCCACGCGTATTCCACGAGTATCGCCGGATCGACCAACATTCCCACGGAAACGAAAAAGATAGCCCCGAACAAGTCTTTCACCGGTTTGATGATATGCTCGATACGTTCCGCCTCCACCGTTTCCGCCAGTATGGAACCCATGATAAAAGCCCCGAGAGCGGCAGAGAACCCCGTTTCCGTTGCCAGCACCACCATACCGAGGCACAGACCGAGAGCGACGACCAATAATGTCTCGTCGTTCATCAACTTCTTGACTTTTTTCAATATCAAAGGAATGATAAATATCCCGATCAGGAACCAGAGGACAAGGAAGAAGATTACTTTAAAGACGCTCATGATGAGTTCCTCTCCCGCAAATTGCTGGCTGACCGCCATGGTGGAAAGCAACACCATCATCAATATTGCCACCAGATCTTCGACGACGAGCGTCCCGAACACAATCCCCGTGAATCGCTGGCTACGTAAACCCAGATCGTCAAATGCCTTGATGATAATCGTCGTGGAAGACATAGATAACATCCCCCCGAGGAAAATGCTGTTCATCGTCGACCACCCCAGCATATAGCCCACGAGATAACCGATAATCAGCATCGTGACCACCTCCGTGATCGCCGTGATAAACGCTGTCGAACCCACGTTCACCAACTTCTTGAAACTAAACTCCAGTCCTAGCGCGAAAAGCAGGAATACTACCCCGATTTCCGCCCAGATATTAATATTCTCGATATCCCCCACCGTGGGAAAAACATGCACGTAAGGGCCCGCAAGAAGTCCCGCCACGATATACCCCAATACAAGGGGTTGTTTGAGCCATTTAAACAAAAGGGTAATAATCCCCGCCGATACAAGAATGAGCGCGAGGTCGGTTATCAAAGTCGGTAAATGAGACATTATTTACTATTTAATGGTTAAATTGATGAAGAATACAAATATATTCATAAAATTAATACGATGAAAGAGGAAAAGACGTTTCAAAATAATGGAGAATTGAAAATGAAGGTATTCGTTATTTTTTAATAAAACTGAAACTGTGTTGGAAAGTATATCGTATACTCCAATAGATATAAACTCAAAACACTCGGATATGGAAATCAAGCACAATGAACAGATGCATCTGTTCGAAATTCAAGATAACGGCAAAACGGCCGTTGTGGAATACAAACCCTTTGACGGGGGAATCAACATAGTACATACATTCGTCCCGAAGCCCTTGCAAAGCAAAGGTTACAGCTCGGCGCTGGTAAAGCAGGCGCTGGATTATGCCAGAGAAAAGAAGTTGAAAGTAATCATCACGTGTCCTTTCGCTCGCGCTTACGTGGCACGACACAAGGAATACGAGGATTTGCTCTAAAATTCGTCTGGTAACAATACTTATCCCGGCTTGGTTTCTATACAGGAACAAGGTGATTATCAATATGCCTGTGGACGCCATTGTCAACGCGGCCAAGGAGTCCCTGCTGGGCGGAGGTTTCGCGGAAACGATTTTCTTAAAAAGATAGAAATTTTAAATCTATGCTTTGGAACATCGGTAAATTATAACAAACTTTGTGGTGAATTTAGAAGCGTGTAGTATGAATAGTTGTATTATCATTACAATATTAAGCGGCGTTATTTTATTACTCTTCTGCTTGTACATGAGAGCAAGGACGATGAGCAGTAAAAGAGGGCAAGAAATCGAGGCATCGGGAGCGTTATTTGATTTTATCCTGCAACATATTAAAGCGTATATCCTAGTTATCGACAAGGATTTTATCGTGGAGAAAACAAATTATTACACCGTGACTGATACACGGGACGATAACCGGAAAAAAAGAGTAGGTGAATTACTCCAGTGTGTCAACTCTTTCGAGAAAGGATGCGGGAACGGGGAACTTTGTCAGACCTGCCCCATCCGGCAAGCGATCACGGAAGCATTCCGCATGAGGAAGGACTTCTCGAATTTAGAAGCCGTTGTCAGCCTGCGCGTATCGGAGAAGAAGTCAATAAAGTGCAATGTCTCCGTGTCAGGATCGTACATGGATATGAACTGTCGCCCGGAAATGTTGATCACCATTCATGATATCACGGAACTGAAACAAGCCCAGATCAGATTGCAGGACGCACTGGACAAGACGGGACGTATAGAGAAATCGAAATTCTCGTTTCTGGAAAAACTGGGTAACGATATCAACGATCAGTTGAATTGTATATTGGGTTGGGCAAATCTGGTCAGCACCGACAAGACGCTGACCGAGAACCAGCGCAACGAGTACATGAATCTTATCTATGAACATTCCGACCAGTTGTCGCATATGGCAAACGACGTGTTGCGACTGGCAAGAATCGACGCGCATAAGATAGAGCTTCAAATGACCACGTTCTGCCTGCACGAGTTTTGTCAAGATATTCTGTTAATGCGCATGAACAACACGCACCCGAACGTGGAGTTATATTTGGAAGGCGACACCCCGGACCTGCTCGTCTACACCGACCAGCAGAAGTTGTACCAAGTGATCGTAAACCTTTTATCGAATGCCCAGAAGTTCACGAACAAGGGACACATCCGCCTGAGTTATTCCCTGAACAAGGAGCAAAACACGATCAACTTCGTGGTAGAGGATACCGGAAAAGGGATGCCCTCGAAGATTCATGCCAATCTTTTCGAGAGATTCTACAAGGCGAACACCTTCACGGAAGGTACGGGACTTGGATTATCAATCTGCAAAGCATACATCGAGGCTATGGGCGGAACGATACAGTTCACCTCATCCGAGGGACGGGGAACACGTTTCCACTTTTCTATCAAACGGGACCCGATTCCCGCCGGAGATGCGGCTCTTGACTTGTGCAAGTAGTCCGTAAAGTCCGCAGGACTCCATGGACTTTATGGACCTTACTCTGTAACTTTCTTCTTCCGGTTTCCGTTTATCACGGAAAATAGAAAAGAATGGAAACAACCGGTAAGCCCAAAGAGATCATAGGGCATCTTATGGTCTTGTCTACAATCATCATATACAGTTTCAACACGAACTTCATGAAGATCCTTATGCCCTCGTGGATAGGACCCCACGGGCTCGTGTTACTCCGCTGTACCATGATGGCCGCGGGATTCTGGCTGATCTCGTTGTTTCTTCCGACAAAAGGACAAGCGAAACCGACAAAAAAAGACATTCTAATGATGATGCTCGGGGGTGTACTCGGCATCGGTGGGAATTTATTACTTTATATCAACGGATTGAACATGACCGGTCCAGTGGATGCTTTCGTGATCCGTACCACCCAGCCGATCATCGTGATCGGTCTTGCCGTGCTTCTGTTACATGCTTCTTTTAACTGGTATAAGGCAATCGGTATCATACTCGGCCTTGCCGGGACGGTGTATGTATCCATAACTCCCCATGCCGGAGCGGTCAAGGATTCGGTCACGGGTGACGTTCTTATCTTCGTATCTTCCGTGTTTAACGCCTTGTACCTGATTTTAATAAAACCTTATACACAAAAGTTCAATTCCGTCATCGTTATGCGGTGGATGAGTCTGGCCGCCATGATTATCACGTTTCCGTTCGGTATTCATCAAGTCTTGAACGCACCGATATTCACGTCCGTCGCACCGACACACATCTGGTTGGAACTGGGATTCACGCTCGTGTTCTCCACGATGCTCGCTTACTTCCTGAGCCTGAAAGCCTTGGTGTACATTACCCCATTCGTGGAAAGCGCGTATATATATTTACTCCCTATCACGGGGGCTATCGTTTCTATCGCTATCGGCTTACAGAAATTCTCTTGGCACGACCCGATCGCCCTCGTACTGATCGTCATTGGATTTATTCTTATTAACAAGAAAACGAAGAAGCAAGTGAAAGAGCTTAGAGTTCAAAGTTAAAACTCTAAATATCACAATTTCTTCACCTTCTTTTCAAGTTCGCCCATTTTCTCGCGATGCGCCTCAAGCGCCTCGTGCATTTTCCGTCGGGAGTCAGCGTTAGTCACGATCTCCGGATACTCTACCATCAAGGACACAAGATTAGTTAATGCCTTGGCTTCCTCCACACTCTTCACCAAGATATCCACGTACAATTTTCTTTTTTCCTCGTTCGGGAATATAGCCTTTGCTTCTTCTTCCAAACCTTCTCTGTCAATTTCCGAGATTTCCACTTCTTCCATGATTTCTTTTCTTTTTAAATTTCCACACCTTATCACAATCAAAGCATTTATTCACCGACTTGAATATCGGGAACAACGCCGACAACAAGAAGTATATCACAATCATGATCACGTCGGGAGATTTCTTTACACCAATATTAGAAGAGCCACAAAAGGGACAACACGTCCTATCCGTGGTTTTATCCGCTTCAACAATCCATACCTCATCTTCTTGTACCAAATCGGCCGAAGTAATATATCCCCCCTCTTGCAACAACTTCACCCCTTCCGACAAATGTTCGTCCCGCACCCACAACTTCACACCACCAATCGCGTTAGAATAGAAATTATTTACTTGAGCTGTCAGCTCGTCCTGCAATAATGTATCTACTCCTGCCGACTCTAGGTATGCCTTTGCCATATAAGCATCTTGTGGATAAACGAAAGTCTTTATTATAGTCCAATTATTCATGATATCATATATTTATCGCTGATTCGCGATATTATGATTGCAATTTATTATAATTTTAGGAGAATTCCAAACCTTTCACTAATTATCATCGTTCGTCTTTCACGCCACCCGCTGTATTTCTCTTACGATATAATTGAAAAGCATTAATACTATTTTGCCACAGAACATACGCCGCCGGACCTATGGAAGAAAGAGGCGACAAGTACACCTGTGCCATCCAGATAGCGAGAATCGTGTTTTTTTGCCCGAGTCCTTGTCCTCCTGCGATCGTTTCACCATATTTTTTCCCGATCCGGCGCCCGAGAGCGAATTGCGCGATGCAAAGCACCAGAGCAGCGATAGCCATCAGAATCTCCGCCCCGTAGTCCTTACTATCCTGCTGCATGATAAAAAACACCGTTCTCCCCGTCACGATCGTCAGACTCAAACTCCACAGGTAAAACGAAATACTCTGGCGGGCACGCAATATTTTGTGCACGGAAGGAACAAAATACTCCAACACCCAAGCCCCGGCAAGAGGTAAAAGCAACAAAGGTCCCACCTGACTGCAAATATACCAAACCGACTGACCGAACGACACCCCGTCCCGCACCCCGACCAACGAGAACATGACCGGAGCCACGATTGCCACGCAAAGATTGCTTGCCAGCGTGTAGGTTGCCAGACAAGGCACGCTTCCACCAAGCATCCCCGTGATCACCGCCGCCGCGACCGCCGTGGGAGCCAACACGCATATCATCATCGCCTCCGCCAACACCCGATCGAAATAGCATAGGACACCATACACGATCACGCTGCCGAAAACTTGTACCATCAACATCCATGCATGCAAGCGAGTAAACCGCATCTCCCGTATCGACAAGCGACAACAGGTGATCAGCAACATCACGGAAATCAAATAAGGTGTCAGAAAAGCAAACAAATTAAAGAAGGAGTAAAATATACCCCCACCCAACATAGCCAACGGCAACATCCATGATCTTAATCGTTCCAGCACGTCTATCGGTTTTTACCCTGCAAAGGAACAATGAATTTAGCAATTATCAATCAAAAAATCATAAATTTCTACCCCTTTCACACTAAAATGGAAATAACAACGGTAACACGAATATCATGACGATTCCCATGATAATCTGAAGCGGTAATCCCACTTTCACGTAATCCATAAACGTGTATTTCCCGGCAGACATCACCAAAGCATTAGGCGGCGTGGAGAACGGGGAAGCAAAACACATGCTCGCGGCAACCGTGACGGCAAAGAGGAACGGATAAGGGCTCACCCCCGTGTTTATGGCTGCCTGCATGGCAATAGGGGCTAAAAGCACTGCCGTTGCCGTGTTACTGATAAACATGGTCAACAATGATGTGGTGAAATAAATACCCGCCAAAAGGATAACAGGACCGAAACCACCTAAAGAATTCACTAATCCGGAAGAAATCACGGACGAAGCCCCCGTCTTCTCCAAGGCAAGCGACATGGGCAACATGGCTGCTATCAACACGATACTCTCCCAGTTTATCGTTTTATAGGCATCCTCCACGTTACGAAGACATCCGGTCAATACCATTAACAAGGCTGCCACGATTACCGCCGCCACGGGTGGAATCGGGATAGAATCGAAAACCATAGCCACAATCATCAGAAGCATGATTGCCGCCGCGACAGGTGCTTTGTGGTCCAGCGTAACCTTGGCAGCTTCTGCCAGCGGCTGACCAACCACCACCCACTCGGACTGCATCTCGTTCAAACGAGCAATATCCTGCCACGTACCTTGAACCAGCAAGGCATCACCGGAGTGCATTTTCTCGTCTTTCAAATCCTGTAATATGTATTTCCCGCCCCGTTGAATACCCAAGACATTGACACGGTATTTCTCCCGGAAACCGGAATCTTTGACAGCTCGGTTTATCAACTGCGAATTCGGCATCAATAACACCTCGGCAATCCCCATCTCCCCGAAGTTCACATCTTGTTTGACATGTTTATCGGAAACTTCGACGGTATGCGTATCCAACAAATCCAAATGATTCTCCCCGACCAATACTTCCACTTGCGCAAATTGTCCCAGCACATAGAGGACATCCCCCTCCTGCAACGCCGTATCCGGACCCGCCAATCTCTGGTCTATGGTTTTCATGAAAGGATTTTGCGTGTTGGATTCTCTCCGTATTTCCAGAATAGTCAAGTTATATTTTCCCGTGATATTCAATTCGACCAACGTCTTGCCACAAAACAAAGAGTTTTTCTTCACCCCTACCCGAAACAGGTTTTGCGCGATCTGATACTCGTAAGCTAAATCTTTAACCGATTTATTTCTCGCTTTTTTCTCTATCTTTTTCTCATCTTTCTTTACAAGAAATATCTTACTTAACGGAATCAACACGATAATACCCACGAATACGCAAATAATACCCACGGGGGTAAAAGAGAAAAAGGATAACCCCTCGTATCCGGCTCCTAATAAGGCGTTTTGAATCACCAAGTTCGGCGGTGTACCAATCAAGGTTGCCATACCTCCCATGCTACTGGCAAACGCCAAAGGCATCAAATAACGACTGGGACTCACTTTGGCACTTACCGCCATACTCACGACGATAGGAAGCATGAGCGCCACGGTTCCGGTATTACTCACGAAAGCACCGATAGCGGCAGTCACCAGCATAATGAGGATAAAAAGTTTTAACTCGCTATCCCCCGCGAGTTTCAATATCTTACTACTGATCATCTTAGCCAATCCGGTCTGAAATATCGCACCCCCGACGACAAATAACCCGATCATCATGATCACGATTGAATTGGAGAAACCGGAAAGAGCCTCTTCCGGTGTCAATATGTTGAACAGAATCAAAAGAACTAAAGCACAAAGCGCAACGACATCAGATCTTATCTTACCATTTACAAAAAAGAACGCGGATAAAGCTAAAATAATCAGGGTTACAGTCATGTTTTATCAAGTTTGTATCATTATATTTCTTTAATATTAATATTTAAAATTACTCTAATGAGCCTCCCACGATATCCATTAATTCTGCCGTGATGTTCTGTTGCCGGAGTTTATTATATTCCAGTTGCAGACCTTTCAACAGCTTGATAGCGTTATCATTTGCCATTTGCATGGAGAGTATCCGAGATGCCTGTTCCGAAGTTTGGTTTTCCAACAAATAGCGATACATGATGGAATGAATTACCAAGGGATATACCGTTTCCAGAATCTCTTCACAATTAGGCTCGTAGATATAAACCGTGTTCTGTTCTTTTCCGGAGAGAACATTTGTTTCCCGCGGAACCCACGGGAGTAACTGCACGCGGGTGACAATCTGCGTACCCATACTCTTGTAATGAGAGTATATCACGTCTACCCGATCAATTTCTTTTGCCATAAAACGTCGGATCAACTCGTCCGCCAAGGCCGTACACCCGTCAGCATACTGTTTTGCCTCGAAGAACTCGGGAATTTCCATCGTTTCCACCCCTGCCGTCCGCTTCACCTCGTTCACGATCTTTCTACCTATGGGATACACCTGTATCGGCGATTTCACTTGAGTACTGTACTCGTTCAGGGTTTCCAACAACTTCTTGTACTGTGTCAGGTTAAAAGCTCCGCACAATCCCTCGTTAGCGGCAAAAATGACAACAGCCACCCGTTGCACCGTTCTCTCTTGGCTTAACGGGGACTGATAGTCACATGTCTGCGCCGCGATATGATCCAATATATTCTGTAACTGTTCCATGTAAGGTCGGGCGTTATTCAACGCGTTTTCGGACTTTCTCAACCTTGCCGATGAAATCATCTTCATCGCCCCGGTAATCTTCTGAGAAGAGTGTACCGAACTAATCCTTCCTTTCAATTCACGTGTAGATGCCATAGTCAGTTTATAAAGTTTATAAGGTTTATAAAGGTTATAAGGTTTGTAAGGTTATAAAGTTCATAAGATTTGGGAACCCGCGGGCGCTTTGTCT
>OGYC01003160.1_pt1 | contig 10135 bp, 5 predicted proteins | sample 1576461 | NCBI WGS metagenome assembly OGYC01 (sample SAMEA3541569, study PRJEB24748) | human gut metagenome | biome: human gut; feature: human-associated habitat; material: faeces | place: China | collected 2012 | reverse complement strand
CATTCTGCCCGCCACTTGTATATTTCGCATCAAAATCAAGGTCTGCCATGCGCTTGGAAAGTTCTGTCAGTTCCTGCAGCGGCGTCGTGATCTTACGTGACATCCAGGAAATCAGGATCATGCTGACTGCCAGACCGATGATGATAAAATATCCCAGAAATTCATTTGAGGTACGCACGCTGTCTCGGATACTGTCCATCGGAACACGCATCATAAAGTAATAACCGGTATTAAATTCGCCCCACATTTCCAGATAATCTACATTTTCTTTGAAATCCTTCGTTTTCTGAATTGCGTAATCATCCGTCTCTTTCAGTACATCGGTCTCCGATTTATCGATCCCCATCAGATATCCCCAGAGCCGTCCCTGAAGTTCCTGTTTCTGATAATTCTCCGTGCCATAAAGCGGTACAAACTCATCCGTCAGAATGATCGCACTTAAATTGTAACGTGTACAAAATTCAGAAAGATTGTCCGCAAATTCATCCGTCAGATAATCATCCTCATCTTCTACTTTATTCATCGTATCGTAAATATGCTGCAATGCAGCTTCTTTTTTTGCCACATAATAGCGTTCCAGCAGAAAATTATTCGTACACCAGTTTGCCAGAAACACAAATCCGATCACTCCGATAAAAAGTACCGCAATCTGTGTCTTTAAGGATTTTCTCATTGTTCATCTACCTCAAATTTGTATCCCATGCCCCAGATGGTCTTGATGTAATCTGCACTTTTTCCAAGTTTGCTCCTTAATTTTTTTACATGGGTATCAATGGTTCTCGCATCTCCGAAATAGTCGTAATTCCATACACTGTTGAGAATTTTCTCTCTGGATAACGCAATCCCCTGATTTTCCATAAAGTAACTCAGCAGTTCAAATTCTTTGTAACTAAGTTCCACACTCTTGCCATCTACCAGTACCTGATGTGCTGCTTTGTTTACTTCAATCGTACCGGCTCTTAAAATTTCTTCTGCCGCCAGAGTATTGGTCCTGCGCAGGATTGCCTCCACACGGGCAACGAGGATCTTTGGACTGAACGGTTTGGAAATATATTCATCTACGCCAAGTTCAAATCCAAGCAGTTCGTCCCGTTCATCCGCTCTTGCCGTCAGCATAATGATCGGCACTTTGGAATACTGCCGGATTTCCCTGCACACCTGCCAGCCGTCCATCTTCGGCATCATCACATCCAGGATTACCAGTGCAATGTCTTTGTCCGCAAAAAATACATCAATCGCATCCGCCCCGTTTTCCGCTTCCAGAACCTCAAAGTTCTTCTTAATGAGAAAGTCTTTTACCAGTTTGCGCATCCTGCTCTCATCATCTACTACTAAAATCTTCAGTTTCTCCATCTTCTCTCCCACCTGTCATTTTCGTTTTTTTCATCGTAACAGAGAATTATGTCCGTTTTGTGAATATTCATCTCAAAACCGGAAGAACCTCCACTGACTGCGGCTATATCTGCATACAGAAAATGCAGACAGAATCATCTGCCTGCATTTTCTGCTTTCCTATTTTCAAGATGCCCGGTTCAAAAGGTATAAATCCACATGAAGAACAATCCGCAGGCATCATAGTTGAGGGCTTTTTGCCCTGACATCTTTTTAATATGGTATTACAATGTCTTTCTTTTTGATTACTACTTTCTTTCCGGCACTCTTAAGTGCTTTCTTGATCTTATTCAGATTCTTCTTACTGATCTTATACGGAACAGTTACTTTTGCATTTGCTTTGATTCCCTTGAATGCATTTTTTCCTGCTTTCACTGCTTTATTGCCTTTGAAGGTAATACTTTTCAGTTTCGCATCTTTGAAGAATGCTTTCGCACCGATCTTCGTAACGTTCGCACCGATCACTACGCTGCTTAATTTCTTTCTGTTCTGGAATGCTTTTGCAGAAATCGCGGTTACTTTAAATGTATAACCATCTTTTACTGCCGTTGCCGGGATGGTAACTTTCTTCGCATTCTTCTTCGCAGCGGTTGTTCCCGTTACCGTTACGGTACCATTCTTCGCATCGGACCTAGTTACTTTGTATACAAGACCTGTCTTTTTGTCTGTGAACTTGCTTCCCTTGGCCGGTACACTTGCCGTCTGATTGTTGCCCGGTGTCGGATTTGGTGTCGGTTTGGTATCGTCCTTTGTATCCGGTGTCGGTTTGGTGTCATCCTTTGTATCTGGTGTCGTTCCTTTTTCTTTCAATGCGTCTTTTGCATCTTTCAGTTTCTGAAGAGCTGCATTTACATCTGCCTGTGTCGCATTTTTATCTGCCAGCACTGCTTTTGCTTCATTCAGAGCCGTCTCAAATTTTGCATAGCTTTCTTCTGTGTAAGCATTTTTGTCTACTTTTTCTGCATCTGCAATCTCCGTTGTTAACTGCGTCTTGTCTCCGGCTTTTACCAAATTTGTTTCTGCCTGCTGTAATGCTGTCAAAGCATTGTCTACGTTCTCCTGGGTTGCATCTTCCTTAGTCAGTACTGTCTTGGCTGTCTTTAAAGCTTCTGCAAACGTTGATGCACTTGCCTGTGTGCAATCATCTGTTTTTACTGTATCTGCATGGGCGATTGCTGCTTTTAACTCGCTCAGATCAACCAGCGCTGCTTTTGCTTCTTTCAATGCTGTAAGTGCTGCCGTATACTGTGTTCCTGTTGCATTTCCGTTTTTCAGCAGGTCCTCTACTTCTTTTAATTTTTTCTGATAATTTGCAACACTTGTCTTACTATATCCACTAACATCCAGATTCTGATATCCTGCAAAAACTCTTGTCAGTTTATCTTTTACGCTTTCCAACTGTGACGCTGTGTTCTGCAGGCTTGCATATGCCTGTGAATATTTTGCTGCTGTACTGTTTGCATCATCCAGCACGGTTTTTGCATTTGCCAGTGCATCTGCGAAGAATGCCCAGCTCTTTCCTGTATAATCTTCACTCTTATAGTTTGCATAGCTGTTATATGCTGTCTGCAGATCTGCTTTTGTATATGCAGCATACAGATTCAGTTCTGCGATAGTTCCGTGTTTTCCGGCATTGTCACTTCCTGCATCTTTAATGACGAGTTTCACTTTCTTTGCTTCGATCGGATCAAACGTTGCAAATTTTTCTGTTGTGTCATTTGCCCAGGTACCGTCTGTTACAACGGTTGTCTCGGTTCCGTCTGCTTTTGTAACAACGATATCATATTTGAAGATACGGCCGTTTGCACTGTTCTGTCTTGGCAGACAGGAAAGTCTGCTGATCGTCTGAACTTCCGGCAGTGTTACTTCAAAGTAATGCTTGTGTGTACCGGAAATGACATCCGGTGTACGCCAGTTTGTATGCCAGAATGTAGTGTCATCTCCGTCGATTGCATTCTGTGCCGATCCTTCGGAACTCTCCTGGCTGCAGGCAGATACTGTCCAGCCCGCTCTGGAAAGAGCATTTCCGCTTTCGGATACGGTGGTCGGATCTGCACTTACCGTCAGTTCGTCAACCAGACCTTTGAAACTATTGATCTTGCTTCCGATGTACTCAACCGGAAGTACCAGTGTGGCAACTTTCGAACCGGTTGTCTTTGTCTCGTTGTCCAGAGCTGCGGATGATACATATTTATTGTTTACATAAAGCTCTGCTTTGTCTTTGTAACCATTGATGGTCAGGTATACCCATTCATCTTTTGGCAGTTCGTAATCAAAGGAATAATCATATCCTTCTCTTGAGAAGCCGACCTTTCCTGTATTCTTCTGCACTGCTTTGATCGCATAGGTGTTGAATTTTGTATTGGTTTCACAGAGAACCTGCTCACTGTTATCGCTGTCAGCGTCTCTCTTCACCCACATGGAAATACTTGCTCCTGCTTCTTCGCCGCTGGTCGGTCCAACCATATCTACCGGTGTCTCTACATAGCTTTCTTTGCCATTCAGCTTCACTGCATTTCCGCTCTTGCCTGCTATTTCCTCTACATTTTTCATGCTTACCGAATCGTTGTTATTACCAGATTCATCGTAAACTTTTTTGTCATCAAAAGAATATTCGAGAACATCTTTTCCTACAGAGTCTGCCTCATAATATGGATTTGTATTTGGTGCTGTATCTACTTTTTCTGCTACCGCACGCATCTGAGCATAAGTTCTGTCCGTTCCTTCTCCCCACATCTTCTCACTTAAGGATGGCAGTGGCTGGAAGAAGCGGTCAAAGTCATCGTATTCTGTGATACCATTTCCACGTGTATCGATCTGGTCATTCCAGATCGCATAAGTACCGCCAAGCACCTGCTTGTCTCCGGCTTTTAAAACAGTTCCGCTGAAGTTGTTCGGTACCCAGTTGTTGTAAAGGCTCTGAGAATTCAGGTAGTCTGAATAGTATCCTGCGGAAGGTACAATGTAAAGGCTTCCTTCCAGCGTATTGATCAGGTCATATCCCAGATCATACATATTCTTCGGATTTGCATATCCGGTGTTCCAGATATTTAACTGTACATTTTCAGATGCAACCGGAGTCGTACCGTTCTTATTAGAAAGGCTTCCCCACATACGCACGTTGCGTCCTGTTCCCTGGATGTACTTGATCATAGAATCTGAGAAGCTTCTGAAGTATTCGTTTCCGCCGCTTCCATGGAACTCATCTGTTCCGATATGCACGGTAGTATCTTTATCAAATACCGGGTCATCGCCTTCAAAGTACTGTGCCCATACGGATTTTGCTGCATCCAGTGCACCATCTTTTCGGATGTCCAGTTCTTCGATCAGATAGCTATGGTTACCGCCTGCTTCTTTTGTCATAAGACTTGGGAACGCTCTTGTGATTGCCAGTGCATGTGCCGGCATATCAAATTCCGGAACAATGCTGACACCCATGGTTCTGCTGTCTTTGATGAAAGAACGGAACTCATCTTTTGTATAGTATGTATCTTTTGATGTCAGATTTGGAATCGCAGATTCCAGACGGAAACCTGCATATGCATTGTCGATGGCCTCCTGCATTGTCGGATAATCTTCCAGGAAGATCAGGTTATCGGACAGGTGCAGATGGAAGTTGTTCATCTTGTACCATGCCATATTCTTTGCAAATTCTTTTACCGTATTGAAATCAAAAGATTTTCTTCCGACATCCAGCATGAATCCTCGCACTTCGTACTTAGGATAATCTCTTGTGATACCTTTCGGAATCGTTGTTTTATTCTGTTTTAAGATCTGCAGTGCACTGATCACACCCCAGTATGCGCCGGTTGCTTCTTCTGCTTCGATCTTCACACTGTCGCCGATCGTCATGATATAGCCTTCTTTATCCAGTCCCTGATCTGTGCTGTTCAGTGTCAGATAAAAATCGCCTTTTTTTGCATCAGCTTCGCTGCCTTTTACTGTCTGGATAGCGTTTCCGGTGATATCTTTATAATCTGCCGCAAACTGTTTTGCCGTTGCTTCCAGTCCATCTGCATAAACAATCTTGCTGGTGCTCTGGATTACAAAATCTCCAGACTCGCCATGCCACTCCTGCAGTGCCGGGATGACATCCGGTTTTGCATTGGCATCTTCTGTGTCCGTATACTGTCCAGGAACAGTGATCGTAAATTCAGCGGACTGTGCTTTATCGCTTCCGTCCTCATTGGTTACTTCATAAAATCCTTTAACAGTCTTTGTCTGCAGCGGTTTGTAAACTTTACCATCTCTGCCGATGATCTGCTCATAGTCTGCATCAAACTCTACGCTATATCCATCCGGTACGTCCGGCATCGGAATCTCTGTCGTATCTGCTGTAACGGTCGGAGCAGTCATAGAATCTGCAATTTTGGTAGCCTGTGTCCTGTCATCCGGAAGATCTCCTTCATATACCTGCAATTCATAAACAGATACAGCATTCCAGGTAACTCCGCCATTTGTCGGCTCAATCTTGGTGACATTCAATCTCAAGAATTTTCCGGTAACAGCAGTATTCAGTGTAATCTCATCTGTTGTCGTTGCCGGTGCCTGTGTTGCAGTATAGACATCTCTCCAGTTCTCACCATCATCTGATACCTGCAATGCATAATTAACTGCATTGTTACGTTCCCAGTAAATGACAAAGCTTTTCATGGTTTTCGTCTCATTCCATGCAAGCTGTGCCCATGAAGTGTCGCTTACATCATGTGCCCATCTGGTGCTCAGATTGCCATCGTTGATCTTTGCAATGCCATTTCCATTTTCTGAGTTGGATGCTGTTGCAGTCGCACTCAGTGCCAGGTTTGTATTATCTGCCGCATTTAAGTTGAGCGGCGGAAGCTGTACAGAACCCAGAATCATGCTTGCAGCCATGGCCATAGCACCGATCTGCTTCATTTTTTTCTTAAACATAAACTTCCTCCTCTTCGTTATGCTATCCAATGTTGCTAAAAACACATTTTATTTTAACACATTTTTTGCCAGAAGTCCACAACGATAAAACAAGCTTTGCAAATTTTAATTGATGAAATTTACACAACAAAAAAGCCCGATAAAATCGAGCTCTTTACGATGGACCTGAGGGGAATCGAACCCCTGTCCGAAAGCCTATTCATCAAGGCATCTCCCATCACAGTCATTATTTTGACATTCCCTCAACTGTGCACCTAATGACAGGTTCACAGCCTCAGTAGCTTCATAAGTTCTTCTGCCGCCGCAAAGCTTTGACCACAGAGTGCCTCACAGGATTTGATGCCGGTTGGGGAAGCTGTGAGCAACCTCCTGCCGACAAGCAGCCCTTAGGCTGCTAACGCGTAATTATCTTCTGCGTTTATATTTAGTTTCCGGTTTACTGTGCGGTCCCGGCCCGCAGATGGCTTCCCTGACTGCAAAACCCCCGTCGAAACCAGTACAAGCCCTGGTTTGTTTGAAGATAATCTTACAGTGGTCTTTATTCTACACCCGAAACATACATTTGTAAAGTGTCTTTTTTTAATTTCACTTTTTATTTTTTGTCATCTTTTTGTTTTTTCTGAATATTCCGTTTTTACAGATTTCGTATTTTAAATTCACGCTCTGCTTCTCTTCTCATATCCTTCTTTGCAATGTCCTGCCGCTTGTCGTACAGTTTCTTGCCTTTTGCAAGTCCGATCGATACTTTCACCAGGCTTCCTTTAAAGTATACTTTCAGTGGCACGAGTGTATACCCTTTTTCTGCGATCTTCCCTTCGATCTTGTTGATCTCATAGCGGTGCATCAACAGTTTTTTCACACGCATCGGATCTTTGTTGAAAATATTTCCTTTTTCGTACGGACTGATATGCATGCCATAAATAAATACTTCCCCATTTTCAATACGTACAAAGGACTCTTTGACGCTGCATTTTCCCATGCGAAGGGACTTTACTTCTGTCCCATGCAGGGATATCCCCGCTTCGTACGTATCTTTTATAAAATAATCATGATATGCTTTTTTGTTGTTTGCGATCAGTTTTATGGATTCTGCTCCCATATCTTTCCTCCCGTTTCTGATTTATCCCCACATAGCTGCCGGCACAAAATCAATCGCTGCATTCTCTTTGTCTGCACTAAGTACACGCACCCGGATGCTCTGTCCCAGTTTGTAAACTTTTCCCAGATCCGCACCGACCATCTCATGTGTTGTTTCATTATAATAGTACCTGTCATCATAAAGATTTGCAACATGAATCAATCCCTCGATCGTATTTGGCAGTTCCACATACATCCCCCAGGATGTGATGCTGGAAATGACGCCTTCATACTCTTCCCCAATGTGCTGCTGCATGTACTCTGCTTTTTTCATCTTGTCGGTGTCACGCTCGGCTTCGTCTGCTCTGCGTTCTGCCTTACTGGAATGTTCTGCCACTTCCGGCAGGATTTCCTGGTAGTGGGCGACCCGCTGTGCATTTAATTTTCCACGCAGGTTCTCTTTGATGATCCGGTGGATCTGCAGATCCGGATAACGGCGGATCGGCGAAGTAAAATGTGTGTAGTATTTTGCTGCCAGTCCGAAATGTCCGCTGCATTCCGTCGAATATTTTGCCTGTTTCATGGAACGCAATGTCAGACGGCTGATCAGTGCTTCTTCCGGTGAATCTGCGATCCTTGCCAGAAGCTTCTGCAGTTCTTTTGGATGTACTTCGTCCTGGACTCCTTTTAATCCATAACCGAAACTGCGGATAAATTCTGCAAGTGCCTGGATCTTCTCCGGATCCGGTGTGTCGTGGACACGATATAAAAATGGTATTTCCTGCCAGAAGTATTCGGATGCTACCGTCTCATTTGCAAGCAGCATAAAATCTTCGATGATTTTTGTTGCGGTATTTGTCTCATATGGTTTAATATCAACCGGTCTGCCTTTTTTATCCAGAATGATCTTTGCTTCCGGAAAATCAAAGTCAATGGAGCCGCGTGCATGGCGGTTTTTGCGAAGCAGTGCCGACAATTCTTTCATATCTTCAAACATCGGAACAAATTCCTGGTATTTTTCGATTTCTTCTGTGTCCTTGTCCTCCAGAATTTTTTTCACGCTGGTGTACGTCATACGCTGATCTACCCGGATCACGGTCTCCGCGATCTGGCTGCCGATCACTTTGCCTTTCTCATCAATGTCCATCAGGCAGCTCAGTGCCAGGCGGTCACAGCCTGCATTCAAAGAACAGATGCCATTGGAAAGTCTCCTTGGAAGCATCGGGATCACCCGGTCTACCAGATAAACGCTGGTGCCGCGTTTTTTTGCCTCCCAGTCCAGCGCACTGTTTTCCTGGACGTAATTGGTCACATCCGCGATATGCACGCCCAGATGCCAGATATTTCCATCTTTTTCCAGTGATACGGCATCATCCAGATCCTTTGCATCCTCGCCGTCGATCGTGACCATCTGCACGTTTCGCAGATCCAGCCTTCCCTGCATATCGGCTTCGCTGACTTCTTCCTTTACGCGTTCTGCCTGATTGAGTACCTTTTCCGGAAATTCAAACGGAAGCTCTTTTGCATAAACGATCGAAAGGACATCCGTTCCCGGATCACTGATATGTCCGATGATCTTTGTGATCTTTCCTTCCGGCTTTTTCCGGCTGCTTCCATAGGAAGTGATCTCTGCGATCACTTTATGACCATTGACCGCACCTTTTGCACATTCCTGCGGAATAAAAATATCCTGAAGGATTTTCTGATTGTCCGGTACCACAAATCCAAAGTTTTTGCTTTTCTCATAAGTGCCAACCACTTCTGTGACTGTATGGGAAATGACCTGTGTAATACGTCCTTCCTGCCGTTTTCCAGTATTGCCGGATATCAGCGTTGCCTGCACCACATCCCCGTAAAAAGCATTGCCGGTGTTTTCTTCCGATACAAAAATATCATCGTCCCTGCCTTCTACTTCAATAAATCCAAATCCTTTCGGATGGGTTACAAACGTTCCGGTAACGGTTTTCTCTTTTGCAATCTTATATTTTCCTCTTTTGGAGATTTCGATCTTGCCTTCGGTCAGAAGTTCATTTAATACCAGTTCCAGATCCGCCCGTTCTTCTTTCGATACCTGAAGTATGATGGCAAACTCTTTGATCTTCATAGGCACATATATTTTATCATTCATCAGGTCCAGAAGAACCTTTTTTCGTTTTTCCAACTGTCTGCTGTCCATAATTCCTCCTGTAAATCAAATGAAAAAACACCCCTGCAGTACCAACCACAAGAGTGTTTTAACGTTGCAACGTTTCCGCAAGAAAGCTGCCAGCGGCAGGGTCTTCCGTTTTCTTTAGAAGTTCAGATTCAGGATTACAGAAACTACGATAAACGCGATTGCCAGAAACTTCGTGGACTTTACAAGTGCGCCCTCCATAGAGCGTCCTTTGTTCTTTCCCCAGTAAGTATCTGCTGCACCTGCGATAGCTCCCAGTCCTGCGGACTTTCCTTCCTGCATCAATACGATAACGGTCAGTGCAATACAATCCAAAATAAAAAGTATATTGATAACTGCTCTTAAAATCGTCACGTTAACACCTCCTATACCAAACAAAAACAGTTTAGCATAGTTTGTATTTCCTTGTCAACTTAAATATGCTCTTCAATACGCAATAATTGGTTATATTTCGCGATTCTTTCGCTTCGGCACGGCGCACCGGTTTTGATCTGTCCTGCTCCCGCTGCGACCGCGATATCTGCGATCATCGTATCTTCCGTTTCCCCCGACCGGTGGGAAATGATCGTGCGGTAGCCGCCG
>OGYC01003147.1_pt1 | contig 10174 bp, 8 predicted proteins | sample 1576461 | NCBI WGS metagenome assembly OGYC01 (sample SAMEA3541569, study PRJEB24748) | human gut metagenome | biome: human gut; feature: human-associated habitat; material: faeces | place: China | collected 2012 | reverse complement strand
ATACCAGAACGTCCCCAACTTGCACGTATTTTACCGAAAGAGAACCATGCTAAGTGTTCTTTTATCCAGTTTTCTTCAGAAAAATTCCATCCTGCTGCGATAGAGGGGAAAGTTCCCCAACGGTTGTTTTTTCCAAATGTGGAACTTCCGTCCCTGCGAATGCTAAATGAAAGTAGATATTTATCTCGAAAACCGTATTCCAAACGGGCAAAATAAGAGAGTAAACATTTTTCTTGCATGTCGGATTGATAATTTTTGAAAGCGATTGGACGAGATTCGCCACCTCCCCAATCTTCATACCCGATATCCGGCATTCCATCCGGGGCATAATATATTTTATCACTTGGTGAATTTTGGGCGTATCCTCCGTTGTATTCCTCTTGATCATACTGGTAAGAGAAACCGGCTACAAAGTCAACATGATGGTCTTCATGAATTACTTTTTTGTATGTCAATAAATTTTCATTTAGTACCATGAGATTTATCCCCGTTTCCCCGATGCTTTTAGAATAACCGGAATAGCTTAAGTTTGCCGGTTGGAAATAGTTTCGACGGTCAATGACATAATCAGCAGCCAAGGAAGAAGAAATATTCAATCCCTCTATGATTTCGTAACCTAATTTCATATTCGTTCTTAAGCGTACGGAACGATTGTTTTCTTTTGTACCTTTGTATGCGTTTAGGGCTTGCTCCCACACGATGGAACCTTCTCCTGGCAATAAGGATGATAATTTATAGGGTTCTCCCGGGACGGTTTCTATTGGAACTGCATTTCCCGAATAAGCTAAATTTTCAGAAGCATTTGAACTTGCTCGTTTTTTTCGTGTGATAGAAGCGTTAAAACGTAAATCTACAGTCAATTTTTTTACCGGATTTACATTTAAATTGGCATTTAGATCAATTCTCCGGTATCCTGTGCCCTTATAAATACCTGTTTCATCGTATAAACCTAATCCGATGGCGTAAGTTGTTCTCGTTGTACCTCCATACGTTTGAATGTTTGCATTTGTAATTTTACCTGTTTCAAAATACATTTTGAAAAAATTCGTGGAATTGTTGTAAAAAGGATTTAAACTATCTTGAAACATCGTGCCATTTCCTGTTCCCCAATATTCCGTGTTTGGAATCCAATTTTTATCTAATGTGGCTCCTTGTGTATTGTGTTCGTATTGTTCCTTTAAAGAAGTCGGGTATTTCCAGCGATTGGTTTCTTTATCTAAATATGCACGATAATACTTTCTATTGGCAGCCAAACGAAAGGCTCGTTCTGCTCGTCCTGACGTTAAATCGGGATAACGTGGCAGAATGCTCCATGATTGGGAAAAATTGACAGAAAATGTAGCATCTTGATCTTTCAATCCTTTTTTCGTGGTAACAATAATTACTCCGTTTGCTGCACGTGAGCCATAAATTGCCGCAGAGGAAGCATCTTTTAATACTTGAATTGATTCGATCATATCCGGGTTTAAATCAGCCAATAAGTTTGCTCCCGTGATAGGTGAAGTAAAAGAGTTTAACGGCATCCCGTCCACCACCCATAAAGGATTGGAAAAACGACGTTTTTGTTCGACATCTAATGAGTTGTAACCTCGGATTGTGACTGCAATATCGCCTCCTCCCGGTGCTCCGGAGATATTGGTTATATCCATACCGGCTACCCGTCCTTGTAATAGGTTAGCAATACTTGATGTCGGAATTCCTTTTATTTCATCAGCCTTTATCGTTGACACTGCGCCTGTCATTTTTCTTTTCGTGGTATTTCCATAGGCAACAACGACAGTTTCGTCCAACATTTGTATGTCTTCCTCTAGGGTGATGCGGAGGGTATCTGTTTTTTCCGTGAAGTTGATGACTTGTGTTTTGAAACCCACGAAAGAAAATTCTAAAGAGCCTTTGGTTGTTGGAAGTTGTAAAGAAAACCAACCTTTATTGTTTGTTGCTGTTCCAATGCTCGTGTTAGCTAGTTTTATAGTTACTCCCGGCATCGGTTCTTTTTTCTTGTCATAAACCCAACCTTTTAACGTGATAGATTTTTTTTCGTCCTGTGTATTGGCTTTGAGTTTGATAACAATAGCGTTGTTTAGAACAACGTATTCCAAGTTCGTGTTCTCCAAGCATTTTTGTAGAATCTTTTCTATGTCTACATCGGTTTCATTAAGCGTGATGCCTTTCACGGGTGCAATGTCCGTATCATTGTACATGAAGGTGAAGTGGCTTTGTTGCTTCAACTCCCAGATTACCTCTTCCAAGGTGGCATTTTGTTTCTTGATCGTGACGGTTTGTGCGTTCGCCCCGGCAAAGGTTTGTATCACGAAACACGTGAGTAATAGTAATGTCAATTTCATACATCTAATCATTTTTCGCGTATTTCCCCCGGAGGGAAAAACGCTTTTCCATCTTTTTTTCATAACTTTGTTCAGTTAATTAATGACTAATTAATTCCTAGGATCGGGAAATGTTGGAGCAGGCCCCGATCCTTTTCTTGTTATCGGGTTTGAACGGTAATCGTGTTTGCCTTCCGGACGGCAAGTACTTTCCCGCTCTCGTTGATAATTTCCAGTAAGTTGTCGATTTCTTCGTATTTATCCAGATTTGCCGAAATTTTTATCTCTTTCGCTTCCGGGTTGGTGTAGAAGATTGTCATCCCGTACCAACGAGCCACCTCGTTCATCACGTCTTCCAAACGTTGGTTGCGGAAGACAAACATCCCTTTCACCCATCCCGTGTATAAGTCCGTGTCCACTTTTTGGACGGAAGTTTCTCCGGTTATCCTATCCAGACGGAATTGCTCCGAGGGTTTCAACAACACTTTCGATTTGTCGGTGTAAGCCCAAACGGAACCTTCCACCAGCGTGGTATGCACTATGTCTTCGGTGGGATAAGATTTTACATTGAAACACGTTCCCGTCACTTGTACTTTCATGCCCTTCGTGTTTACTATGAAAGGCCATCCTTCGGCATGCACGACTTGGAAGAATCCTTCTCCTTCGAGAAACACCTCTCGCGGTTTCCCTTCCTCGAATTGTTCGGGAAAGCGTAATTTCGATTCGCAGTTCAACCATATTCGAGTCCCGTCGGTAAGTGTCACTCCATAGTCTGTTCCTGCCGGGATTTGTATCGTGTGGTAGGAAGGAAGTATTATCTGTGAATCCCGAACCTGTTGATGTTGTGAACCTGCCGGGCTATTTGTTTGATAGGCAAGTAAATTCGAGGAGTCGTTCACGATCTGTGTACCTTGAGGTGTTTCCAAGTGAATCTCCGTTTGAGTCAGATCGTAGACTTGTCCCGATGCGGTTGTCAATATGGCACCTTGTTTACCCTTGTGTACTTCTTCTGCCACTTGAATCGTTTTCTGTTTTGTAAAATGCTGTTTTAGCATCAATCCTCCCGCCACGCTCAGCAACACGCCCGTGCATGCAACCACGGATAGCCACGCTCTCCTTCCAACCCGGTGTTGCCGTATCGTTCGACTCCTTTGTGAAGTCATATTCTTTTCTTGTACCTTTTGCCGGAACTTCTTCCACTCCTTGCTCACCACGATCTGCCGCCCGTACTCCTCGCGTAAAAACGCCTCTCGATTCAAGATTACCTCCTCGAACAATTCTTTGTTCTCTTTGATAAGTAGCCACTCTATAAACTTTTCGTCCAACAACTTCTCCGGCTCCCTCAAATGAGAAAGAATAAATTCTATTCTATCGTATTTTTCGTCCATTTTCAGCTTTTTTCTTCTTGTTTTCTTATATCACAGATTCATCTCGAAAATGGGTGAGAAAAAAATGAACTTTTTTTGATTTTTTTTCGTCGAACTTATCCCCGGGAATTTGAAACATGACCTAATACTTTTATTTACACCAATCTGACGCAATAAAAAAAGAGGGCGTATTTCCCGTTTGCTTTTCCCGTTCGCCCTCTTAACAAATTCGAATTGTCGCACAAATGTAATAAATCATTTCAATATTAGAATAAAATGCGTGATTTTGAAATGTTTTTTTGGTGGGAATATGATTTTGAATTGAAATTTCGGGATGTGAATTTTTCTGATAGTTGTAGTCTCGTTAATGGATTAGGAAGATTTGGCTATTTCCTTTATTATTCGATTAAAATCATTTTTCGTGGAAAAATGTGGTGTTTATATTTTTTTGTATATATTTGTAAAACAGTGATGATGTATTAAGGTATGTTTATTTTATTTCAAAAGTAGCATGAATAGAGAGGATTATTTATCTCAGATGAAGGCACTTGAGGATATTATTATTGATGCTCGTTCGCAACAAGATACTTTGAGGCAGCAGTATATAGATGCCAATAAGAAGTTTGATGTAAATGAGAGGATCAGGATAATTACTCCCGGTTTTAGAAGAGTTACTCCGGATGAACAAGGAAGAATGCGTATTCCCGAAGATGTGAGGTATGCTTATGTGGAAGGATACACGATAGACAGTCAGGGGAAAATAACGTATTTACTGGCGAAGGAGACAACGACTCATCGGAAAGCGGTAGCAAAGACTTCTTACACGGAGTTTGATATTCTTGAAAAGATAGATCCGGAAGCACTTCCGGTTTTGTAAAAGAGGGGAATATCCCGGTGCATAAAAAAAAGAGCGATAAGTGAAAAACTTACCGCTCTCGGTATGTTATGCGGTTAATGTTTGCTTCGTTGGCGTTTCTTTTCCATCGCGATACTGATTATGAATGGGATGGAGAAGAATACCACGGTTCCTATGACGACAAGTCCGGTATACATTGCCGGGCTGCCGACAGGTAGTTGGGATGGTGGGAAGAAGGTGACAGCGAAGGAGAATAGTACTGCAAGAAAGCCTATACCCGCTATAAGCCACATTCCCAGATTTCCTCCCGGTACCCGGTAACTACGGGGAAGGTCGGGTTGCGTGTACCTCAGCTTAATGCCGGAGGCGTACATCATCATGTACATAAGTAAGTACAATCCGATCGTGAGGGCGCTCAACAGGAAGAATGCAACGCTGACGTCGTCCATGATCATGTAAAGTGAAGATAGAACGGAAACGATACATCCTTGTATGATAAGGATGTTAATTTGTATCCCGTTTTTATTGGTTTTCTTCAGTAAATCGGGAAGTTGTCCGTCTTTTGCTGTCCAGAGTAGACCGCGGCTGGGGCCGGATATCCATGACATAACTCCGGCGAGAGCTCCGAAAGCGACAAGGAGTCCCATCACGTTGGATAGCCAGCCGACATGGTAATGGTCGAACAATTGTTGGAAGGTGGTAAATAATCCCGATTGAAGGTTTATCTGGTCATAAGGGGTGACGATTGCCACTGCCAAAGCTCCTAGGGTAAACAACGCGAAAGAGATCAATGCCGCGAGGAACATGGCGGCCGGGAATTGTTTTTGAGGGTTTTGTAATTCTTGGGCGTGTACGGCGTGTACTTCAACTCCGGCAAAAAGAAGTAATATTCCTGCAAGGAAAGCGATATCGCTCATTCCCGTGATGTGAGGGAACAGACGGGGATGCACGTGATGTGCGGCGTCTATATTTACAACTTCCGAAACGGTGGCCGGCACGTGTTCCAAAGCAATAGGGTTTTTATCAACCACCCAGATGATGGCCATAACGATGACGACGATTCCGGGTAATACCGTTCCGATCAAGAAGCCTTGGCTGGTGAGCTTGGATACGGTGGAAGTCCCCTTGAGGGTTACCCACGTGGCAAACCAGTACATGATGATAGAGAATAATCCGACAAACATTCCGTTCTGTGCCAGATCGGGTTTGCCTATCATGTACGCGATGGATGCGGCGGCAAAACCGAGGACGGTAGGATACCAAACCACGTTCTGTATCCATTGCAGGAAGATAGCGGCAAATCCCATCCGTTGGTTGAAAGCTTCTTTTACCCACGTGTAGACGCCTCCTCCTTTGGAGGCGAAAGCACTACCTAATTCCGCTCCAACAAGGGCGGCGGGAATAAGAAACAGGAAGGTGGCAAAGAATATATAGAAGAACATGGTAAGTTCTTCTTGTGCCATCATTGGTAAACCTCGCAGGCTGATTACCGCGGCGGCGGTCATTAGCGCGAGTTGAGTTGTAGTGATGTTCTTAGTTGGTTTAGTCATAACGATAAATTTAAAATGAGATATGTTTTCCTCCGTTTTTATTTAATATTTTTCGTTGTAACGTGGAGAGAAGAAGATTTGTTATGTAAATTTCTAATAATTTGATTATCGTTGATAGCCCTCCGGTGTGCTATCGTTGCGCAAAGAGTCTTCGTGAACGAGAAGAAGTAATAGCAGAGAAGAGGGAAACTCATCACGTAATATATTTAATCCGGTGGTTACGTGTGTTTTAACGGTGTTGACCGAGATGTTAAGTTCTTCCGCTATTTCTTTATATTTTTTGCATTCTATAAAGCATAATTTCATCACCCGCGAGCAACGTTCCGGAAGTTGGTCTATTCGATTTATGATACGGTTGATGAGTTCATCCCGATCGGAAGGCTCGGATAGGGTATATACCGGTTCCTCGACAAGTGCCTGTTGTGCGTGAGCGTCCTCTACTTTCCGGTGTGCCAAGTAATTGATTGCCCTGTTGCGGGTAAGGCTGAACAGGTAAGGCAGGATAGGACGGGAAAAGTCTATTTCTTCCCGGTGACTCCACAAGCTGAGAAATACGTCATGAACGATATCTTTCGAGGCGTCCGGATCGTTCACGAAAGTAGTAGCGTGGGTACATAGCGTTGCAAAGTGCTGTTTGAAGATATCTTCAAACCCGGTACACATCGATTCTTTGTTTTTCACGCGTTCCATAATCCAACTTTGATTGTTGCAAAGGTAGGAAAATTTATTAATTTTGGCATTCAAATTTCAATATATGGAATGGTTGAATAGTTTATTTGTAGAACACTCTGTTATTCAGGCGGTAATCGTGATATCGCTGGTTTCGGCAGTGGGATTGGCTTTAGGGAAAATCAGTATCTGGGGAGTATCGTTAGGGGTGACGTTCGTGTTCTTTGCCGGTATTATGGCAGGCCATTTCGGTCTCACGATTGATCCGCAGATGTTGAATTACGCCGAGAGTTTCGGGTTGATTATTTTCGTGTACGCTCTCGGTTTGCAGGTGGGACCCGGTTTTTTCTCGTCATTGGGAAAGGGCGGTTTGAAGTTGAATATACTGGCAATGGTCGTGGTGGCTCTCGGTGTAATGCTGACTTTGGGTTTTCATTGGACGACGGGGGTATCTTTGCCGGACATGGTAGGTATTCTCAGCGGTGCGGTGACAAATACCCCGGCGTTGGGTGCGGCGCAACAGACGTTGAAGCAGATGGGAGATCCGACGATGACTCCTTCCGATATAGCGTTGGGATGTGCAGTGGCTTATCCGTTGGGGGTAGTCGGGGTGATTCTTGCCGTGATTTTCGTGCGTAAACTTTTTGCCTCGAATATCTTTTTCAAGAAATCGAATGATGATAAGCATAAAAAGACGATTGTTGTGGGGTTGAACGTGAGCAATCCCGGCGTGGAGGGCAAGACAATTAAAGATATAGCGCGAATGGCGTCGAAGAGATTCGTGATTTCCCGTTTGTGGCGTGACGGGAAGGTAGTCATTCCGGCTTCCGACACGGTAGTGCAGCTTGGCGATCGTTTGCTGGTTATTATCACGGAGAGTGATGTTGACGCTTTGTCGGGAATGATTGGTGAGCGGGACACGACGGATTGGAATCAGGAGGATATCGACTGGAATGCCGTGGATAACCAACTCGTGTCGCATCGTATCGTGATTACACGTCCCGATATTAACGGGAAGCGGTTGGGGACATTGCGCCTACGGAACGAGTTCGGGATTAACGTGACTCGTATTTACCGAGCGGGAATCGTGCTTTTGCCGACACCTGATCTTGTCTTGCAGTTGGGCGACCGTTTGAACGTGGTTGGCGAGGAGGCTGCTATTGCCCGGGTGGGGGAAGCTGTCGGTGATGCCGTGAAAGACCTTGACGAACCTAATCTCGTGGCGGTGTTTATCGGTATGGTATTCGGTTTGTTGCTCGGTTCAATACCTTTGGCTATTCCCGGTATCAGTTTTCCGGTGAAGTTGGGATTGGCGGGAGGTCCGATTATAATGGGTATTCTGGTCGGTGCTTTCGGTCCTCGGATACATATGATTACTTACACGACGATTAGCGCGAACTTGATGTTGCGGGCTTTGGGACTTTCGATGTATCTCGCTTGTCTTGGGCTGGATGCCGGTACGCATTTCTTCGAAACGGTTTTTCGTCCGGAAGGAGCGTTGTGGGTGGCTCTCGGTTTTGCTATCACGGTGGTTCCTGTCGTGCTTGTGGCGGCTGTGGCAATCAAGTGGATGAAGATTGATTTCGGTTCGGTGGCGGGAATGTTGTGCGGGAGTATGTCTAATCCGATGGCGTTGAATTATGTCAACACGACCGTGGATAATGATTCTCCTTCCGTGGCATACGCGACAGTTTACCCGTTGACGATGTTCGTACGGGTAATTCTGGCGCAGGTGATTTTGATGTTGTTTCTTTGAGTGTAGGCTTGTGAACTTTTATTTTCAGAGGCAGAAGTCGCTTTTTTCCCATTCAATGGAGCATCCTGTGATTGGGATGGCGCCTTTGTCTGTGATATCGAGCAGTTTATCTTCCATTTCATAGTAGGCGAAGCCGGCTCCTATGACTAGCTTTTTGTAGATTTCGTTTATGTCGATAGCTTTCGGCACGAGTTTTCCTTGCCTTATGGATACGGGGGTGAGTTTTGTCCTTTTCCCCCGATTTTTATTCTTCCGCCGATAAACAGGATATGCCAACCGTCCACCACGGGCAGGTCTTGCGTGGGATATAGCACGTGTTTTCCTTTTGTGCTGGTAAAGGTGATTTTTGCCGGACGTATTTCACGATTTTTCCCGAATATTTTACTGGCGAGAGTACCCTGTCTGATGGCATCGTCTATGGTATATTTAAATTCATCAATGAGGTCGGGCATGAGCATGTAAAGTTCTTTCTGCGGGTCTTCGTCCCATTCATCGAGTTTCATTTCCAATATTAGAGCAAGAGCCATGAGAGCCTCTGGTGCCACGTGGAGGGTAATATCTTTTCTTTTCATAGCTGTATGTTTTATATTTTCCTTCTTGATCATTTGTATTTATAGCCGGGAAGTAAGTTACGCGAATATTTTATAAAAAACAACGAATTGTTTCATTCTTTTCCTTGCGGACGGTAGGTAGACACGGGAACAGGCAAAGATTTTATGGAGAACCTATAATAATGTAAAAAAAAAGTTTACCCTTGGTATGGAATTTGGTGATCTAATACTTTATATGACTGTCATTTGAAACATAGAAGTACTTGTATTCGTAAACATATAAATGATAATTTACAATGTCAGGTAATGATAGTCATATCTTGTAAACTTTATAAACAGATTAGACATGGAAAAGAAATTTCGATTCAAGACAAACCTAAAATGTAATGGTTGCGTATCAAAAGTTACCCCGTACTTGAATAGCACGAGGGACGTTACGGATTGGACTGTTGATTTGAAACATCCCGATAAAGTACTGACAGTGACGTTACAAACGGGCGATACCCGTTCCGTACGCAAGGCATTCGAGGGTGCGGGGTATAAAATTGAAGAAATACATTAGAAGTTATGTTGATTATTTTATCACCGGCAAAGGCCATGGATATGTCCGCGGTAGAGAAAGATGTTCCGGGTTCTATACCCGAGTACGCGACTGAGGCGGAGTATCTTGCGGAACAGATGCGTCGTTTTTCGGCATCCGATTTAGAGAAAATATTGAAGATCAGTGATAAGTTGGCTCAGGAGAATTACGAACGTTATCAAAAGTTCGGTAGTTTGTCGAATCCTCGCAAACAGGCGTTGCTGGCATATAACGGGAGTGTGTTCAAAGCTATTGATCCTGCTTCATTCGCGGTAGACGATCTGAAATATGCCCAGAATCATCTCCGTATTATTTCAACGCTCTACGGGTTGGTACGACCGCTTGATCTGATACAGGCGTACCGTATCGCTTTCGCGGTAAAATTGAACGGGACAAACGGGGGTGATCTTTACGATTATTGGACGCCCAAGTTGACAATCCCGTTGCTGGATGCCGTACGTTCTGCCGGTGGTATTATGGTAAACCTCGCCAGTCTTGATATACAAGGGGCGTTACAAATG
>OGYC01003145.1_pt1 | contig 10181 bp, 6 predicted proteins | sample 1576461 | NCBI WGS metagenome assembly OGYC01 (sample SAMEA3541569, study PRJEB24748) | human gut metagenome | biome: human gut; feature: human-associated habitat; material: faeces | place: China | collected 2012 | reverse complement strand
AGAAGATGATACGGCGATTTCAGAACTGATCTGCATGAACCTGGAAGTGACCGGCTACGAAGTCGTTCCGGTCATGGATGGCGATGAAGTGGAAGAAACGCTGGAAAAGCAAGAAGCATTTGATCTGGCACTGCTGGATATCATGCTTCCGGGAAAAGACGGATTTGAGCTTCTGGAAGTGATGAAAGCATACGGCATACCAGTTATTTATATTACGGCAAAGGCAGATGTCAGTTCCAAGATCAAGGGACTGCGCTCCGGAGCAGAAGATTATATCGTAAAACCATTTGAAGTACTGGAGCTGCTGGTGCGGATCGAAAAAGTGCTGGAGCGTACCGGAAAACAAAGAGAGATCATACAGGTAAAGGATCTGGAGATCCATTTATCGGAGCATAAAGTGACATGGGGAGGGAAAGTGCTGAGCCTGAAACCGATGGAGTATGACTTGTTGGTGCTGCTGGCAAAAAACAAAAACGTAGCGTTTACCAGAGAACAGCTTCTGAATGAAGTGTGGGGAAGCAACTATCTGGGAGAGACCAGAACGATCGATGTGCATATCGGCCAGCTTCGGAAAAAACTGGATCTGGCAGATGTGATCAAGACCATTCCAAAGATTGGATACCGACTGGAGGAGTGACATGAAACTCTGGCAGAAAATATCACTGCTCACAGCAGCCATTCTGCTGATATCCATGGCAGTTTACGGTGGGATCACCGTATATGAAACGACCAATTATAACTTAAATCAGACACGCACAACGGCGTCCAGGCAGGTAAGGACAACGGCCTATGCCCTTGGTCAGAGTCTGAGCAATGCAGATACACAGGAGATGAGCGATACGGCAAGGAAAGCTTATCTCCAGTTTTTGCTGCGCAGATATAGCTGCCGCGATTATATGCTTCTGCAGGACTGGGAGCTGGCGGCAAATACGACCAACTATGAACTGACCGGAAATGCACTGAAGCAGTTTGATACCTGGGAGCCGGTCGCGGCATTTCAGAAACGAAATGGGAAGCATCTGATGATCGTCGGACAGAAAATGCCGGTTTCGGACGGCAGCAAAGGCTCTTATCAGTTGCTTCTGGTACGGGATATTTCGGAAATTTACAACAATGTACTGACGCAGATCGGGATGTTTCTGGTATTTTTGGGGATCATTGTAGCAGTAGCGATCAATGCGGTATTCTGGATCATCCGCCGGATGCTCAAACCGCTGCGTGACCTTCGTGAAACTGCAGGGGCGATCAGCCAGGGACAGCTTACCCGGCGTGTGCGCGTGCGTTCAAACGATGAAGTAGGTGCACTGAGCGTATCTTTTAATCAGATGGCAGACCAGATAGAATACCAGATGGAAGAACTGGAGCAGGTGTCCGAACGAAGAAAACAGCTTCTTGGAAGTCTGGCACACGAACTGAAAACACCGATGACATCGATCATCGGCTATTCGGACACCCTTCTGCATGTGCGGATCAACGAAGAACAGCAGAAAAAGGCACTGACGCATATCAACAATGAATGCCGCAGGCTGGAACGACTGTCCGGGAAAATGATGAATCTGCTGGAACTATATAATAATGAAACAATCCACATGGAAGCATATCCGGTGGCAGAGCTTCTGAAAAAAGTGGCAGAGCTGGAGAAATACCATCTGGAAGAAAAAGGGATCGTGCTGGAAACCAGAAGTGATGATACCAGGCTTGTGATGGATGTGGATCTGATGGAAAGCCTTCTGATCAATCTGATCGACAATGCCATGAAAGCATCAAAAGAAGGAGATATGATCCGTGTAGAAGCAAAAGATGGCTGTATTTTTGTGGAAGACCACGGAAAAGGGATCGCAGCAGAAGAGATTCCGAAGATCACAGAAGCCTTTTATATGGTAGACAAATCCAGAAGCAAAAAAGCAGGCGGAATCGGGCTTGGACTGGCACTTTGCACACAGATCGTAAAACTGCATCATGCAAAAATGGGAATTACCAGTGAACCGGGAAAAGGCACACAGATACGGGTTGTATTTCCACGGCAGGAATAAGGAGATATTATGAAACGGAAAAAGAAAAAGCTGGTATGGATGGCAGCCTGTATCGCACTGGCGGCAGCACTTGGCGGATGTATGGAGACACCGGAGGATTCCTGTATCGTAAAAGAGAAAGAAACTGAGACAGGGAAGATTTTTTCCGGAAACGAATCCGAAGAAAATGTCAGTATCGCGGAACAGGTTCAGGCGGGGAAAGAATGGCAGCAGGAGATACGGGAAGGAGATATCACCGTCGGCATAAAGGCAGATATCGAAATGCCGGCAGGCAACAGCATGAAGATCTATACGGCACAGAGCCGCTGGTTTACGCAGGGCGATCTCGATGGCTGGCTGAAGCTTCTGACGCAGGGGCAGCCGCTGAAGGATTACGATACGGGGGAAGTACTGGCATGGAAGGCACAGGAAGAACTGAGCGGAGTCGTGTCCCTGGAGAACCGTTATGCTTCCTGGTCTGATACCGAAAATAAGAATTATATTTTTGAGATGCAGAACATAGAAGAGAATGGGGAGAAAAAAGCGAACCTGGAGCTGCGAAGAGAAGAGAACAGTGATTATGTCCCGTGGAACCACATCGGAAACGGTACAGAACCAAAAACAAAAACCGGAAAAAAACAGATGAAAAAAGCGGCGGACCGCATGCTGGAGGAGCTTGGACTTTCAAAAGAATTACAGTATATACAGGCAGAAGCCGTGTATTGCATGACGGAAAATGTCTATACAGATGGAACAGGAGGACTTGTCACAGAAGAAAGACCGGGCTGGCGTTTTTATTACACCAGAACGATCGAGGATGCCGCTGTCACCCACGTACAGAATAAGGTATTGTCGGAAGGAACGCTGGAAGGACTGAATTTTGATCTGGAAAGCAGTCTTGGCATGGGGAATGACCATTTTTACAGCAGTGACAGCGAAGAAAACTGGGAGGCAAATGCACAGGCAGAAAGCTTCTGTATCACGTTTGATGAAGAAGGACTGGTGGATGTAGCCTGGATGAATCCGGTCAGTGTTGAGGCAAACGAGGGAGACGGCATCTTTTTGCTCCCGTTTTCGGATATTTTGCAGGTATTTCAGAAGTCCATAACCAAACAGTATATTCTGGAACTGTTTGCAGAACGGGATATTCCGGCAGGGGCACAGGTTACGGAAATACGCCTTGGCTATCAGAGAGTGGAAACACAGGATAAAGATGGAAAAAACGGAAAAGAACAGATGATTCCGGTATGGGATTTTATCGGAACGTATGACAGTGAAACGGCAGAACAGATTCTGGAAAATGTCGGAAATATCTGGGGACAGTGCTATTTGAAACAGAAAAAAACAGACAGCCTGCTGACGATCAATGCGACCGATGGAACCGTAGTGGACTGGGGAAATGATTTGTAGGGTTTCAGATTGCTTTGGTCAGAAATGTCTGTTATACTTAGGTATAAGATGAAAAAGGAGAAGAAAAATGGAACAGAAAAAAGAAGAAATCAAAAATCTTGTCAATGATATTCTGGACAGTTATGACAAATATCCGATCACACGGAACATTGACTGCCGGAACCGCATCAACAGCGAAAGCGTCAGTGAGATTCTGGAGATGATACGCAGGATACTTTTTCCGGGATACTTTGAAAACAAGAATCTTCGCAAAGATTCCATCGAATATCATGTAGGAGAACTTCTGGAAAATATCGAATATAATCTGACAAAACAGGTGACCATGGCATTGCCGCATCTGGAAATCTGCCGCCAGGCATCACAGGAAACGCTGACCGGGAAAGCAAGAGAGATCACACATGCATTTCTGGCACAGATCCCGAAGCTGCGCGATGTGCTGGCAACGGATGTGCAGGCAGGTTATGAGGGAGATCCGGCAGCTTTCAATACCGATGAAGTCATCTTTTCTTATCCGGGCATGTATGCGATCACGGTCAATCGTATCGCACATGAACTGTACCTGCTGGGCGTGCCGCTGATTCCGCGTATGATGACCGAGCATGCACACAGCCTGACCGGGATCGACATCCATCCGGGCGCATCGATCGGAGAGTATTTCTTTATTGACCATGGTACCGGTGTGGTAGTGGGAGAAACGACCGTGATCGGAAAATATGTCAAGATATATCAGGGCGTGACACTGGGTGCACTTTCGACCAGAGGCGGTCAGAGTCTGCGCGGCGTAAAACGTCACCCGACACTGGAGGACAATGTAACGGTGTATTCCGGTGCATCCATTCTGGGCGGTGAGACAGTGATCGGCACCGGTGCCGTGATCGGAAGCAACGCATTTATCACTTCCTCCGTTCCGGCACAGACAAGAGTCAGTATCAAAAATCCGGAGCTGCAGTTCAAAGACCGTTCGAAGAAAGCAGCCGAACTTGGTCAGGAAGGATTTTTTAACCGCAAAGAGGAAGACTGATCGAAGGAGAAGGTATGAATCACAGTCAGCATATCACCATGACACTGGCAGGAAGCGCAAGTTTCCTGCTGTGCCTGGCAGGTATCCTCCTGCTGGGAAAACGCATGAAGGAAAAATGGAAACGAAATCTGCTTCTGCTGCCGATCTTCTTCTTTCTTGTGCCGGTGTACCGGTTCGAAAGTGATGTCGTGCCCTGGCTTCGGGATGTATTTCAGATCCACCCGCATGAAAAAATCTCAAATGTGCGTCCGTTGATCCGGTTTGCAACAGAAAATGGCGTGCCTTATGTGACACCGGCTCTTGCACTTCTGGTAATTGTGGAAGTCGTAATGAGCATCACCGGTATCGTACTGATCGGCCGCGAAATACGAAAATACTGGAAACTGTACCAGATAATCAAGATATGCGGAAGCGATCCGATTTCACAGGAAGAAGAGGCGTTTTTTGGACGGCTTCAGGCACAGATCGGTATACGAAGGAAAATCCGTCTGTACAAATCAGACCGGACAGAAATGGCATTTTCGATGGGAATTCTGCACCCCGTCATCGTAGTGCCGGAAGCATATTTTACAGAGAGGGAGCAGCTTCGGGATATTTTACTGCACGAAATGGCACATATCCGTCACGGCGATACACTGCTTAATTTTCTAGTTATCGTGGTTGTGGCAGTGCACTGGTACAATCCGCTGGTATATCTCTATTTTACGGAAGTACGGGCACAGTTTGAATGTTATGCAGATGAGACTGCGGTAAAAGGAAAGAATCAGGAAGAAAGAACCGCATATTGCCAGTTGCTTCTTGAGATTTTGCGTCAGCAAAACCGCAGCACAAAGAATCCTTATATTCTCTGTTTTGAAGGAAGCAGTAGTGAGGAAGAAGAACAGGAAAGTGAGAAAGCTATGAAAAGAATGAAAAAAAGGATCAAAGCTATTATGAAGAAGAAAAGAGTTTACAGATTACAGGCAGTACTGTTGGCTATTGCCGTCATGGGATGCGGAACCATAACCGCATTTGCCTATGATCCAATCCCGAATGTAGGGGAGATAAGCCAGAAAGCGAAACCGGGCGATTATGATATTTTCGTACCAGAGGAAATGATAGAGACAGAAATGAAGATGCTTTATGATGAGTGTTTTGTGGACGAAAATGGCAATGTCTATCCGATCGAAGAAAATAAGGAAAGAGCAGCCTGCAAACATACTTATGTAAATGGAAATTATCAGAAACATAAAAAATCAGGAGCAGGGTGTCGGATGGATTATTACCATGGAAAACGCTGCAGCAAATGCGGAAATTTGGTTATGGATGCAAAACCTTATAGCAGCAGAACATGGGAAAAATGTCCACACTAAAACTTAAGTCAATAGTACATAATACATAATACATAATACATAAAAATAAAGTCCTTATTTTGTTAGTTTTGCCAATTTTTTCCTGAAAAGAAATATGGTATGATAGTACTAAGTTTAAACGGATACTATCAATACCATTTCAATTCAGGAGGAAAACATATGAGGAAAAAAGCAGCAGCGATTGTATTGAGTTTTTCAATGGTAGCATCGACATGGATGCCGGCAGCGACCGTTCAGGCAACGGAATATGAAGAAAGTACAACAGAATATGTAGTACAGTTAGAAGATGCACAGAGCGTTGAGGAAGTATTAGAAGAAAATGCAGAAGCAGTTTCGGAAAAAGAAGAGAGCGACGATCTTAAAGAAGAACAGGTGCTTGTCCTGAATCTGACACCATCAGAGGCGGAAGCACTGGAAAACAGGGAAGATGTAGTCAGCATTGAAGAAAACATTATCTTTCAGGGAAGCAGTGCAGAGGTAGAGGAACCGACAGCGAAAAAGAAAGCGGTTGTCGGTAAGGATATGCGTGAAGAACAGTGGAATCTGAAAGCAATCCATTTGCCGCAGGAACGTGAAGAAAATCAGGAAGAGATCAAAGTTGCTGTTCTGGATAGTGGCGTATCGTTTGATAAGGATGTTCCGGTGGAAGGTAACATTGCAATTAGTGATGTACTGGAAAGCGAAAATGTCATGTTTGATGATGCCAGTGGTCATGGAACCGGAATTGCAGGAATGATCGCAGCACAGGATAATGAGGACAGAATACGGGGAATCCATCCGGAAGCAAAGGTTTATTCGATTCGTGTACTGAATGAAAATAATCAGGCAACATTAAGTCAGGTTATCGCAGGAATTTATAAGGCAATCGATCTGGACTGTAAAATTCTGAATATGAGTTTTGGAACCATGACGGATTCAGAAGCGTTGCATCAGGCTGTCCGCAGTGCTTATGATGCAGGGATGCTTCTGATTGCAGCAGGTGGAAATACGGAAGGTGCTTCTATAGAATATCCGGCAGCTTATCCGGAGGTTATGGCAGTTGGAGCAACGGACAATACTGGTAACAAAATACAGACGACAAGCGATGGAGAAGAACTGGAGATTCTGGCACCGGGAAGTCAAATTCCGACAACAGGACTGTTTGGCGGTGTGATGATCACAGAAGGAACCAGTATGGCAACTGCACAGGTCAGTGCAGCAGCTTCTCTGCTGTGGTCAAAAGACAGTACAAAAAGTGCAGGTTTTATCCGCAGTCTTTTGAAGAATACGACACAGGATGTAGCGGAAAGTGGCATTTCCGGATCTGGACTGCTTGATATCGAAAAAGCAGAGCAGATGTATACAGAAATGGAAAATATTTATGTGGAAGAAGCCATGGATTATCAGGAAATCCAGGAGAATAACCGGGAAGCGGAAGTGTATGACGAAGTAGAACTGGTGAATGGGTTGTGGGGAAACAGTAATCATCAAAATTTGGCGACATCTGCGGCAAGTGATTATACAATAGATGCTAAATATGTTCAGTTGATGGCAAAGTCAGCGCATATGCCAGATGAAAGTCCTTATAATGTAGCAAGAGGTTTCCATGCAACCGGAAATTATGTATTACAATTACGATTTTTATATTGCTGTGCAAATTATTTACGTTCAGGTAAAAACATAAATGATGCTATTTCCTTAGCAATTTCTCAAAGTACAATTTCAAAGACAGAGTATGAAAAGTTGATTGCACAGACGAAAGCTATGTTGAATGCAGTGTTTATTGATGCCACAATTGAATCGACAAGTGAAGGTCGTTTTTATAAGACAGTAGGCATGGCGATGCATTTGATAGGAGATACATTTGCACATCGTACAATTGTTCCTCAGTATACGATAGAAGGAACTAACCCTAAAGAACCAATATATTCTACAAAAGCTGGTTCAAAAACAGTAAAATTTGGCAGTTCTGATTTTAAATCAGGAGGTAGTTTAGAATCAGATGCACAATTAAAGAAATGGATTAAGAGCAGTGCTGAAAATGCTGATAAAATCTGCAGACATTGGAAATGCTTCCAAAGAGGTGTAAAACTTGGTGTAATGGAGTTTAAAGACATTAAAAATTTTGGATTACTGTCAAATGTTAATGGAAAGATTGATAATGCAGCCAGAGCAGGAATTTATGAAGATAATATAAATTTTTGCAGAGAAAGATATGATGATGCAGATTCAGCGTGTGAATATTTTTTTAGATGCATTATGGGAAAGAAAAAATATAATGGGGTTGTTATATTTGAACCGGTTGAAAAATATGTAGTATTAAATAATTTTAAAAATTATGCGAAAAAAGCGGGAATGGATACATCAATTTTAAGTGATGAAGAATGGGCAAAAGTTTCAACACCGTCTATGTATTAAATTTATTGAGGAGAAAGATTTATGTTAAAGTGGAAAAAATATGTCACGTATTTTTTGTTAATTTGTATGATGATCTGCTCTGGTATTCCGGTATCTGCAAAAAAGAAAACACCGAAAATTTTTGCAACGGTTTCCGATATCAAAATCAGCAAAAAGAAAGCAAAACCAGGGGATGAGGTGCGCTACAAATTTACAATCAAAGCGCCGAAAATAACGGCATATCAAGAGTGCGAATATGGTGTGGATCACATTTTTCTGATCTGGCGTTCGCAAAAGAAACCATATCAGGAATTAAAAATGTCAATTCCATGGGATGATGGTTCAAAAAAACATAAGGCAAATCTGAGAGTGTCCGGAAAAATTAAAGTCCGCAAAGGGATGAGTGCTGGCAAATGGCAGTTGGTGGGGATTTATTTTAATTATAACGAACCGGAAACGGAAGATGGAAATAACAGTCTTTACATCCGCCATCGAAAGAATGCAAATTACAAGAAAAAACGCAATAATGAAATCTTGCTGGATTTGTCTGCTACAAGTTTTCAGGTGAAATCAAAAACTTTGGCAGATCACCAAGCTCCAGTTGTGGAACAATCCGGAGTGACATTTGCAAAAAATAAGAAAAATCAATGGATTCTTGGAATCCGGGTAAGCGATAAAAGTCCTTTGAAAAGTATATCCTGTGTCTGGGAAGACCGCACTTTGAAAGGAGTCCAATCACAGGAATCCTATACAGAATACAATCTAAAATATAACAAAAAGACAAAACTTTATGAAGCTGCGATTCCGGTACCATTAAAAGATTCGTTTACCAAAGAAAGCGTATTCAGTCAGTTACTCCAGATCAAAGCAGCAGATATTTACGGAAACGAGGTCAGCTATTTTGTAAATACCGGAAATCGTCAGCGTTTTGCAAAAGAACAAAAATTGGATATTCCAAATACGATTTTGTACTCCGATACAGAGATTCAAAAATATGTGGAGGAACATCCGGAAGTGAGGTATATAGAATAAGTTAACGGAAAAAGATGGTATTCTAATTGAAAGTAAATGAAAAGGCGGGAAGGGGGCGAGAGTTCCTTTTTCCGCTTTTTGACAAGAGAGTACAGAGAAAGAGAAGGTGATTTTATGGGAAAACTTAAAAAACTATTACTGGGACTGGTAGCATTTCTGGTATTGACTGCTGGGGTGAAAGCGCAGGCAGCAGAAAAATACTATCCAGATCCGACACAGCCATTTGCAACAATCACGGATATGAGTGTCAGCAGCAAAACAGTACATGCAGGCGATACATTGAACTACAGTCTGACTTTGAATGATCATGATGTTGCTTCTTACTATATATATACATCAGAAGGAAACAGATGTGAACCAAGCTATATTCAGGTGGTATGGAGTGGACCAGACAAGAAACAAAAAATTGATCGTTGGTATGAGTGGGAAGAAACAAAAGTAGGAAATAGACATATTATCAAAGATAAGATAAAAATAAGCAGGGGAAGAACTCCGGGAAAATGGAAAATAGGTGCGATCTGGATCTGGTCAAGGTCGATAGAAGATGATGGAGAAGAATTATATATTGGAAATTCAACGACAGGGGTAACCAAGGAAGACTGTACCTATACAGATATGTCAGCACTTGATTTTACCGTAGAAGGAACAAAAGCAGATAACAAATCTCCGAAAGCTTTTTATAAATCCATGAAACTTTCAAAAAAGAAAGTGAAAAAGAATGAGAAAGTCAAATTCAGTGTCAAAGTAACAGATCAAAATAAAATAGAATCCGTTTCCTGTAGATGGATATATGTTCCAAATCGAAGGAAGAAGAGCGGAGAGTTTTATGAAGATGAAGTGGATAATACATATAAAATGAAATATAATAAAAAAACAAAATTGTATGAATACACTTTTCGAGGAAGCAAAGAGAAGAAAAGTCTTATGTACCTGGAAAGTATTACAGTAAAAGATGAATATGGAAATAAAGAGACATAT
>OGYC01003138.1_pt1 | contig 10209 bp, 9 predicted proteins | sample 1576461 | NCBI WGS metagenome assembly OGYC01 (sample SAMEA3541569, study PRJEB24748) | human gut metagenome | biome: human gut; feature: human-associated habitat; material: faeces | place: China | collected 2012 | reverse complement strand
GATCTTCAACATCACATCATGCTGAAATTTTGACATAATACCCCAATAACTCCTTCAATTGTTTTCTTTGGTTCTCACTCAGCCATCCTGGTGCTGCCATGAGTCGAGCTTTTTCCACTGCATTTCAACAGCATCTAATAAAGCCATATACTCCTCCTGCCGCAATCAAGGAGTATCCTCCATTTGAATCGTTGAGGGCATAGTCTGATTTTTTCTGCGACATCGTGATTTATTTCAACCTGTAACTCCTGTCCGACCCTTTATAAAGCCTGCGTGTAATGCGCTCCAGCTCCTGTCTCTTACGGCCTAAGTCAGAGTGAACATATCGCTGTAGCGTGATCGTTGCATTGGAATGGCCTAACAGTTCGCTCAAGGTTTTGATATCACATCCAGCCTGCAGGCAGGTCGTAGCGAACGTATGACGCAGAACATGTGGGTGAATTTTTCGGATCCTGGCCTGATTCAGGTAACATTGGATGCTCTTGCGGTAACAGCGTGGTTCTACAGGCCGTTCCTCGTTCCCGGAGAGAAACCATGTGGTATCGCTGTATTTTCTGTGCAACTTGCGTAGAGTTCTCAGCAACGGCTTCGGAAGCGGAAGTTCACGGTTAGAATGCTGTGTTTTGGGGGTCTGGATCACAACTTTTGTATGACCATTCCCACAACAGATTCGACAGACAGTGCGCCGGATTATTACTGTGCCTTCATCAAAATCAAAATCCCCCCACTGCAGGCCGCAGACCTCCCCGATTCGCAATCCAAGTTCCATTTGCAGAAGCATCCCGATTTTACGGGTGGTTGGTTCTGACAAAAGAAATTCCCGGAGAGAATCCTGTTCTGTCCGGGTCAAGGGTTGTGGTTCTGGTTTCTGTGTGTGTGGCAGTTTGACGCATATCTCGATGGGCGGCATGAGGTGCAGATGTGCAGCATACTTGCAGATTCGCCGCAGCATCCCAAGACATTCCTGTGCCGAGGATGCGCCAAGTGGCTTGTGGCTCCGGTCTGTGGGCGATAGAATTTGAAGAAAAAGACGTTCCAGCAAAGAATCCGTCATACTTGAGACCGGCAGACTGCCTAAAACAGGAAGAAAATATTTGTGCAGAGTGTACTGATAATGAACATATGTGGATTCTTTGACACTCTGCCTGAGAGCCGTAAGCCAAAGCGCTGCCAGTTCTGAAAAATGCATCGACTTCCCGGAGAGCTGATAGAATCCGGACAGAGCTTTCTGCTTGATCAGTTCTTCCCGGACTTCGCTGTACGCATATCCATACAGGTACCCCCATACGGGTTTTCCTTCGGCGGTGCGCCCTTTGATATAACGCCCCTCCCAGCGGCCGTCTTTTCGCTTATGGATGTTTTCTCCTCGTTTTGCCATCTGAATGCCTCCCTTTACTTGACCCTTGTTTGACTCCTTGTGAGCAAAGAAACGCTTCCGTAATTTCCATAAATTGCATTTCTTGTCTAAAATCGGATGAAATCGCATTAGAATGTTGTTTTTTTCTCCGTCAATTTGGAATGATACAAGGTATTTCTATTGAAGTGCTGGTAAATTCATGATAAAATAAGGCGAGAATTGGTACAAGGTGAGGAATAAGAGGTATCTTCCATGATTCAAATGGAAGATACTCCTTGATTGCGGCAGGAGTGTGCGCATGTGGTATTGCGGCTGTCTCCCAATGAGCCTATCTTCAAAATGCAGACAGGAACTCAATTGGTAAAAATCGTTGCACAGGAATCTTCCTTATTATATAAGCGGAATAAAAACGTGTGAGGAAAAATGGTGAATTTAGAAGAAACGAAGTATCATGTGGATTTTGGTGAATATTATGTTCGGATGACGGATAAGCAAAAGCGTTATCTTGTGGTGCGCTCTGTCATTGACCGGATTCTGGCGGGGATTGCGTTGGTGATACTTTCACCATTATTTCTGGTTGTGAGCATTGCACAGAAAATCAGTGCACCTGATGAGCCTGTTTTCTTTTTGCAGAAGCGTGTTGGAAAAAATGCACATTGCTTCAACATCATTAAATTCCGGACAATGAAAAGCTCTGCACCAAAAAATGTGGCAACTGGCGACTTGGCCGACCCACAAATATATATTTCAAGACTTGGGCGCTTTCTGAGAGATACCAGCATTGATGAGCTCCCACAACTTGTGAATGTGGTCAATGGGGACATGAGCCTGATTGGCCCTCGCCCACTAGTATATACCGAGCGTGAGATTCGTTTTTTGCGTCGATGGTACGGTGTATATCAAGTGACACCGGGCATCACCGGCTGGGCACAGGTCAACGGTCGGGATACGGTGGATATCTACGATAAGGTTTACTATGACCGTGAGTACGTCCAAAATGTCAGCCTGAAGTTTGATTTAAAGGTCATCTGGAAGAGCGTTCTGGTGGTGCTGGGCCGGAAGGGTGTCGTGGATGGAAAGGTTGATCCGGAGTTCCGGCAGGAAAGTATTGTGCTGCTGCGGGAAAGTCAGCTGGTGCAAAATAGGCAAGTTGAATGCACAGACGAGAATAAATTGCCGATGATGTGAGGAAATATGAAAAAGGTACTTTTTGTAACGCACAATGGACGTTTTTTAGTCCAGTTTGAATTGAATGATATCCAGATTCTGCAGAAACTTGGGTACGAGGTCCATTGTGCAACGAATTTTGACGGCGAAACTATGCGTGCAGACGCTGAAAACACCTTGAAGGAACACGGTGTGATCTGCCACTCAATTCCGATTGAACGTTCACCTTTGCGATTGAGAGAAAACCTGAACGCATATCGGGCGCTGAAATCACTGCTGAAAAAAGAGCATTTTGCGGGTGTGCATTGTCATACCCCTATGGGTGGCGTGGTTGGCCGTCTGGCTGCCAATGCCGCACACACGGCACCGGTACTCTATACGGCCCATGGCTTCCACTTCTACAAAGGCTGTCCGTTGAAAAACCGGCTGATCTACCAGACCGCCGAGACTTTTTTGGCTCGCTATACCGATGCCCAAATCACCATCAATCAGGAGGATTACGCTGCCGCACAGAAATTTCCCCTGCGTGGCAAGGCGTACTATGTACCCGGAATCGGCGTGGATGTGAAGAAGATCTCTTCTGTGCAGGTGGATCGAGCCACAAAGCGGGCAGAACTGGGCATCCCGGAAGATGCGTTTGTGTTTGTGTCCGTTGGGGAGCTGAATGAAAACAAAAATCATAGAACTGTGATTCGGGCTTTTGCAAAGACGGATATGACGAACAGCTACTACCTCATTTGCGGAGAGGGAAAGCTGAAGCAGGAGCATCTGAAACTGGCAGAAGAGCTTGGAGTATCGGACAGAGTCCGTTTTCTTGGCTTTCGAACAGATGTCAGCGAAATCCTGCGAGCCTGCGACTGTTTCGTTTTTCCATCCTTCCGGGAAGGGCTGTCTGTCTCCCTGATGGAAGCAATGGCCGCTGGCCTGCCCTGCATTGCAAGCCGCATCCGTGGAAATGTAGACCTGTTGCCAGACAGCCGGTATCTGTTTGAGTCATCGGATGAGGCTGCGTTATGTCAACTGATGTGCGATGTTGTGGACGGCGTTCAGGTCGGGCAGGAGTGTGCCCGGAACCAAAAGACACTGGAACAGTACGATGTACGGAACGTCAGTGAGCAGATGAAGAAGATCTATACGGAACTGCTGGGAGACTGAAAGAAAAATGAGGGTTCTTCACTTATTGAAAAGCACAAAATATTCTGGTGCCGAGAATGTAGTTCTTACGATTATGTCGCTCTTCCCGGAAGCAGAGATGATCTATGCCTCCCCGGATGGCCCGATCCGTAAAGTTGTGGAAGCCAGAGGTCAGAAGTTTTATCCGCTGAAAAACACCTCTGTCGGTGCCGTCCGGAGGGCAATCCGGGACTTGAAGCCTAACCTGATCCATGCACATGATTTCAGTATGGCGACCTGTGCCGCATGGGCGGCCGAAAAAACTCCGGTGGTGGCACATTTTCATAACAACCCGCTCTGGCTGAAGAAGGTCTGTCCGCAGTCTGTTGCGCTGGCACTGTCACTGCCCCGTATCCGAAATGTAATCAGCGTATCGAATTCCATTGAAGCGGAATATATCTTCCGGGGGCTTCTAAAACAAAAAAACACCGTGGTCGGCAATGTGGTAAACTGTGCCGACATCCGGCAAAAGGCGCAGGAAACGTGCAATTGTGCACAGGTCAATCTGGTTTTTCTCGGACGGATGACCGATCCGAAGTGCCCCCTCCTGTTTTGCCAGATTGTGCAGAGGCTCCGGGAGAAGCGGCCACAGATTACCGCACGCATGATCGGTGACGGCGAGCTGATGTCCCAGGTAAAGGATTATATCCGACAAAGCGGACTGGAAAGCAATGTTGAACTGGCAGGTTTCCAGAGCAACCCTTACCCCTATCTGAATGCCGGCAAAGTCATGGTCATGCCCTCTGCATGGGAAGGCTTTGGTCTGGCCGCCGTGGAAGGCATGTGCCTTGGCAAGCCTGTTGTGTGCAGCGGTGTCGGCGGGCTGGCAGATATTGTGGACGAAACCTGTGGAGCGGTTTGCAAAACGATCGACGAGTACTGCAGCGCTATCCTGAAACTGCTGCAGGATGAAAATGCTTATTGCCGCTGCTCCGCAAATGCGGTTGGAAAGAGCATGCAATATACGGATATGCAGCGCTATACCGTAGCCATAAAGTCCATTTATGAATCAACTCTGGAGGGAAGCAGAAATGCTTAATTGTTTGATGGTAACGGTGCTGACCCCGACCTATAATCGTGTCAATACATTGCCCAAACTTGTCGACAGCCTTTGCAGACAGACCAGAACAGATTTCCAGTGGCTTGTTATCGATGATGGTAGCACAGATGATACCGAAGCGTATATAGAAGCGTTAAAGCAGCAGAATCTTCCGTTTGAGTGGGAATACCACAAAAAGGAAAACGGCGGAAAGCATACCGCTCTGAATGCAGCTCATCCTTATATCAAGGGTGACGTTGTTCTCATTCTGGACAGCGACGACTACCTGACACCGGATGCAGTTGAAACAGTCGAGCGGGAATGGCCCTGTTATCGGAATCGACCCGATCTTTGCGGCATGAGCTATTTCAAAGGCAAGGAAGATGGCACACATTTAAGTGTTGCAAACCCAGCAGATTTTTATGTAGCTGACCATCTTCATTACCGGGTAAATCAGGGCATCAGGGGCGATCATTGTGAAATCGTGCGGGCTGACCTATTCAAGAAATATCCATTCCCAGTTTATCCGAACGAGCGCTTTATGGCGGAAAGCTGGCTTTGGAATACGATGGCCCTGAACTACAAGACGGTGTACCGCAATAAAACCATTTACATCTGCGAATATCTGGAAGGCGGACTGACAAAAAGCGGCCGTGCACTGCGAATGAAAAGCCCCCTTGGAATGATGGATGACTGCCGCAGCTACCTGAACGATGAAGTCTGCCTGAAAGTCCGGGTCAAAGAGATGTTGCTCTATTGGGTGTACGCAAGGTGCGCCGGCTATTCGTTTGCAAAAGCACTATCAACAAGCGGCAGACCCGTCGGGATGACTCTGACAGCGATCCCCGGTTGGATGCTGTACTTTTACTGGAAGAAAAAATATTTGAAATAATGAGGGTGTGCGGTGGTTTATTTTCTGGTCATTGATGCGGTACTGTTTCTTTCCGCATGGTGCAAGCCGAAACAGTCAAAAATTCTGTTTGGGGCATCAATTTTCATATTGTGGTTTGTGATGGCATTCCGTAATGTAAATCTTGGCGGAAGTGATGCCTATGTGTATCAGCAGTGGTTTTATACTGCGGTTCCAAAATTATCACAATTTGAGTTCAATCCGTTTGTGTTTCAACGAGACATTCAGGCTGAGTGGGGTTTCGGCTGGCTTTTCACATTGCTTGCTTCCTTCATCAAAATCTTTGCAGTTGATTACATCGTATTTCAGGTCTTTTATGTGACACTGAGCTTCCTCCTTCTGGCTGTGATTCTCCATGATATGGAACTCACTGTGCAGGAAAAATCGCTATTCATGTTTTCCTATCTGTCACAGCAGATGGTGTGGTTTTTCTGTGTCCTGCTTCGGCAAAATCTTGCAGACCTGCTGGTCTGGTATGTTTTGGAACATCCATTCAAACGCCACCCATGGTTGAAAAAAATTCTGCTCCTCTATCTTGCCACCTTACTGCATACTTCTGCCTATATTGCAATCGCTGTTATTCTTGCCTTGAAAATCATAAAACGGTTCCCGATCAAAAAAGTTGTCTCCGGGGCACTGCTTCTGGGAACAATTTTATTCTTTGCCGGAACAAAAATCATCTCATTTATGCTCGCTTTTATGGCTGCACTTGATCCGCGGTACGGCATGTATCTTAACGCTTCCGGTGAGCGTTCCAACATCGTCAATTTTGCATTGAGAGGGTTTTTTCTGGTTCTGCTGTACCTGGAATACCGGAAGAACGCTTCTCCGGAGGGAAGAAAATATCTTTATATCAGTGCTTTCTGCTTTTTAATTGGTTCTATTCCGCAGGCACTGGCAGTACGGATGACGGAATATTTTGTGATTGCAAATCACTATTCTATTGCCAAGTTCCCAGAACTTTTTGAATCAAAAAGTCGGAAGCTTGCTGCGATATTATGTTTTGCTTTCTTCTTCATGGTTTTTGTGCGATTTGCAAATGTAAATGCAACATTCCTGAAAATATACCAATTTAACTGGAATTAACTGCTGGAGGAAAATATGGTCTCAGTCATCATTCCATGCTACAATAGCGAAAAAACAATTGGCTCCTGCCTTGAGAGTATTTTAAATCAAACATATTCTGATATTGAGGTTATTACTGTAGATGATGGTTCCACAGACAAAACCAGTGAAATCATTCAAACTTATTCAGATAGAGACAGTCGTATTCTTTTAATTAGAAAAGAAAATGGTGGTGTATCATCTGCAAGAAATCTTGGAATACATGTGGCTCATGGGGATTGGCTTCTTTTTGTTGATTCAGACGATACTATTTTAAATACGCACATTGAAACATTAATAAAAAATGCAGTTTCACCTAGTAGTATTGTTATTTCCGGGTTCAAAGAAGTGCGAGACGGTAAAATTCTCGATGGAATAAAAATGCCTACAGAAATTTATGAGCCAAAAGATGGCCTTGCCATTGGAATTGGCATGATTCCATACCCGATGAATTATAGGATCGCATTTGCAGGTCCTTGGGCGAAACTTATCCCTAAAAAAATTGTAGTTGAAAACAATATTTTCTTTCCAGAAGATCTTTCTTTGGGTGAGGATACTCTTTTTATTTATGAATGTTACAGCCACTGCGATAAGATCGTTATTGTACATGAGCACTTATATTTATATCATATAATATCTAATTCAGGCTCACTATCTTCTAAAGGTACAGTGGGGATGGAAATGACCATTGAAAGCCAACGAAGGCTTTATGCAAAAAAAGTATCGCTTTTACTGGAAAAAGGTATTTTAGATGACTATCCTCAAATATATCATGGAACATATATAGCTCTTTGGTGGTCTATCCGAAATACTGCATATGGAGAAAGAGTAAAATATTCCGATATCAAGCAGGCCTTTACAAAACTCATATCGGATAAAAATATTCAAACCGGTGCACTTTTTTGCAATCCAGAAGATATCAAAGAACGTATTATCTGTTACTTGATTCGACACAAGAATATAACCTTTTTATGTTCAACCGTATACATATTGAATTTTTTCTTAGGCAAAAAGAGTTGATTTCTTTTCTTTAGAAAAAATATTTCAGAAAGATTCTTCGAAATCATGAACGAACGAAAAAAAGGCGCAGCATTATCCTACATACAAGTGTTCCTAAGCGTAGTTGTCAGCATGATCTACGTCCCGGTTCTTCTTCACTTTCTTGGACAGAGTGAGTACGGATTATATCAGATCGTCGGCTCATTCTTTTCCTATGTCACCGTTTTTGAATCCTGTGTGTCGGCCGGTATTCTAAGAAACTACTGTAATGCATTGGGGCGCAGCGACCATGAAGAAGCCGCTGTGACTCTGTCGATGGCAAGAAACATCTATCGTTTTCTGGCTCTCATTCTGGATCTGGTCGGAATCGCCGTGGTGTTTGCCTTCCGGAGCTTCTACGCCGGTTCATTCAGTACCTCGGAACTGAACGAAAGCGTTGCCATTCTGATCCTGCTGTTCGTAAATATGACCTTCACCTTGCAGGGTTCGGTTTATCTGACTGTGCTTACCGGGCATGAGAAGTACACCTTTTTGCGGATATTATCCATCCTGATGCAGGTCATCCAACCGCTTCTGGTCATTTTGTGCGTCAGCCGGATCCCATATGCGATCACGGTCTCGGTGGTGATCGTCCTTCTGAACCTCCTGACCATTGGAATTCGGTATGGCTATGTGACCCAAAAACTAAAAATACGGATCACAAAACAGCCCAAAGATTCCCGGATCGTGAAAAATATCCTTGGACTTTCTGCTGCCATCCTGCTTGGAAGCATTGCGGATCAGATCTTCTGGAAAACAGATCAGGTCATTCTGGGACGGATGTTCAACACCGCAGTCGTTGCCGTTTATTCTGTTGGCGCTCAAATTTACATGATGTATATGCAGTTCGGCACACAGGTCTCCGGTGTTTTTTATCCAAAAATCAGCGCTTTGTATCAGGAAGAAAACGGTCTGCAGAAAGTATCGGATTTGTTCATTCGGATAGGACGAATCACCTTCTACATCATCCTTCTGGTTTTATCCGGTTTCATCATTTTCGGACGTGAATTTCTGCTGCTGTGGGTCGGAGAAGGCTACGAAGAAGCCTATTGGGTTGCAATTATCGTTATGCTTCCATTTTCTATCGATCTGGCGCAGAATCTCGGGCTTTGCATTCTGCAGATCAAGGGACAATATGGCTTTCGTGCAAAGATTTATTTCCTGAGTGCTGTCCTGAATATTGTAACAACTGTCTTGTTTACAAAATTGATTGGAATTGTAGGTGCCGCACTTTCAACAGGTGTTTCCATGTTCCTGACCAGTGGGTTGATTATGAATTGGTATTTCCAGAGAAAAGCTGGTCTGGATATCAAAAAATTCTGGAAAGAAACAGCTCCGGTCATCATTACTGCAGTTTTGTTGACAATGGGTGCACTGATTCTGAAGCAGCAGCTTAAAATAGAACCAGCTGGGTCCTTCTGGAAATTTGGAGCAGGAGTCCTTCTTTATACGACTCTTTATGCTGCGGTCATGCTTGGAATCGTGGCCAATCAATCTGAAAAGGAACAATTTCTTCAAATTGTCACAAGCTTGACCCTCACTCTAAAACGAAAATAAGTGCCCACCTAACGAAACCACATGCTTTTTAACATTGGGGGTTGTAATGCCAGGTGGCATTCGATTCGAACATCTGCCGGATATAGCGATTTTGACCCACCCGGAGCGTCTCATGCAGATGCAGCCTTGAGGAAATCTCGTCTGGGAAAACTTTGCGTGACAAACAAAACGAGGCATCCGATTTCAACGTCGGGTGCCTTTTTCTTTGTGGCAACGTGTTTTCTCTGAACAGCCACCATATTTTGTCCCGGACTGGGGAGAACAAACAACTCTTCCTTTCAGCCAGAATAACCCCCGGCTCCAGATTTTTAACTACCCCCACCCCACTTCTGACTACCTCTGACTTCCGCCAAACAAAAAAGCCAGCATACCATACGCAAATCGTACAATACGCTGGCCATTCCGGTTATTCTCTTATCCGGCTTTCTGCGTGAGCCACTTTTCCACTGTGTCCATGCTGAAGCCAATCGCTCTTGCAATCTGCTTTACCGTCAGACCCTGCTCATAGAGGTTCTTCGCCGTCATCTGAGCCTGTTCTTCCCGACCCTCTGCATGACCTTCTGCATAGCTTTCATCTCTCAGGTCTTCCATCACTTTACACATTTCGCTCACTCCCTTCGGATTTTCCTTCAGATACCGGGTCTTTTCGGCAAGGATCTCAAAATTCATATCATCGGCACTGATACAGTTGAAGTCGTGCATCAGCTTGCCAATGTCAGAGTCATCACGATATTCACCGTTTACATACAGGACTAAACCGGAATGTCCTACTCCATCCGCAGATGCCGCCACACCGCAGGACGACATTACATGATATTCAAAATAAGATGTTCAGATACTTTTCTGCTTCTGTGCGGATAATCT
>OGYC01003134.1_pt1 | contig 10223 bp, 7 predicted proteins | sample 1576461 | NCBI WGS metagenome assembly OGYC01 (sample SAMEA3541569, study PRJEB24748) | human gut metagenome | biome: human gut; feature: human-associated habitat; material: faeces | place: China | collected 2012 | reverse complement strand
CATAGCGGCTGCTCTCCACCTTGACCACGGTCACACCGGGCATGGCAGAAAGGTCGATGTCGTGCTGGATGACCAGCGCGCTGACCCCCTTGGCAGCGCAGTCAGCGGCAAACGTGTGGCTGTCCCGCTGGGTGCCCACGATGCACACGAACAAAAGCCCCGGGGCAGCCTTGCGGCTGTCGTAGATGATATCTGCGATCTCAGTATCCAGACTGCCCTGCACAAGGGTAAAGGGCACGCCTTCCATCAGTTGTTCCAGCTTCATACAGTCTCCTCCAAAAAGCTTCTTTACATGGGGTTTTCTTCTACGTTGGCCGTCATGCGGTCAGGGTGGGTCAGGGGCAGCTGCTTGGTGTCCGTTTCAGCCGCCGGTTCGGTGGTATCCGTGGGCGTAGCGCCCTCAGTGCTTTCCGTGCTGTCGGCGGTATCCTCGGCCGGGGCGGGTTCCTCGGCCTTGGGCGGCACCACATAGCCGGAGGGCAGGGTAGGCTCGCCCTGTGCAAAATAGATCTTGCGGGTGCTGCTGGCGCTGGTATGGCTGAAGTCCAGCCGCCCGGTGTCGGTGGGGCCGCAGCCCTTGCCATCGGCGTTGGTCAGCACATAGCGGGCGCGGTCCAGCTTATAATCCAGATCGTTCAGCGTACCCAGCAGCACGCTGATGCGGTCCTGATACAAAAAGGCGATCTGCTCGGTATCTGCCACTTCCAGCCGTGTCACATCCTGCGACAGGCCGTATTCTTCCAGCTTGCTCACCAGGGTGCGCAGGGCTTCCATGCGGGCAGTCTCGGTGCTCACCGCACTTTCGCTTTCGGCGGCTTCGGAGCCGGATGCACTCCCGGATGCGCTTGCTGCGTCTGCATCGTCCACGAACCAGAATCCCTGTCCCGGGGTGGTGTCCTGCAGCTTGCCGCCGTAAAGGGTGCAAAGCCCCTCGGGCTGGGTGCTTTCCTCAGACAGGATCTTCCATTTGTCCGAGATCACAAGCCACTTACTGCCGTTTTGCACCGCGTAGGCGGGCACGGCCTCGGTCACCTGCACCACCACGGTGTTGGGGTAGTCCCGGATCACCTTGATGGAGCCCAGCAGCGGGAAGTTCTGTTCCAGCACAGCGGCCTTTTCGCCGGGCTCAAAGCTGAAGATGTTCTCCTCCAGCTGCACGCCCATCCGCTGCAAAATGCTGTCTGCGGAATAGCCCGCGATCTCGGTCACCTGCTTGCCGTCCGGGGTCTGCACCTGAATGGAGTTGATGCGGAACAGCATGGTCATGGTCAGGTAGATACCCGCACCAATGACGCACAGCAGCATGGCAAAGGCGGTCAGACGGCGCAGTATCCGGCGGCGGCGCAGGGTGGCGCGGGTCACCTTGCGCTTTTTGCGCTTTTCCCGACGGGCAGGGCTTTGCTGCGGGGCAGTCTGCGCCGGGCGCAGACGCTGGTTCTGGCTGCCTGCCGGTTGCTGCCGGTTCGGATGGTTCTGCGCGTTCTGGTTTTTCCGGCTGCTCTGCCCGCTGCGGGCATTGTTTGCCGGGCGGCGCTGTTTGCCGCCGGATTTCGCGTTTTTGGGTCTGCTGCCGGAGGGGTGCTGGGTGGTATTGCTCCCCTGCGCCGGGCGGCGGGTCTGGGACTGGGTGGGGAACTGGATGCTGTTATCTGCCCGGGAGGAGCGCACGCCGCCGTTGGCGCTGCGGGAGGGCGGGCGGCTGAGCGGCTCGCCGTTGTAGCCGTAGCGGCTGCTGCCGGTGCTCCGGGGCGTATGATCCTGCGAAGGCGCAGAGGTGCGCGCCACATCCCGGTTCAGATCATAGGGTCTCGTGTTCCGGGGTCTGCCGTTGCGGTCACGGTTCTGCTGCATCATTCGCACCTTCTTTCCTGTTTATTCCACGTCTGCATCACGGGGTCTTTACCAGCTTGAGCAGGGCCGCAGTGATGCGGTCCAGACTGTCGTCCACCGACAGGCTGCGGGCGTTTTTGCCCATCTCGGCCAGCTTGCCGGGCTGTGCCAGCATGGCAGAAACCGTCTGCACCAGCTTTTCGCCGGTCAGGTCTTTTTCTTCGATCACCACAGCCGCCCCGGCCTTTTGCAGCTCCATGGCGTTGTAGTACTGGTGGTTCTCGGCCACGTTGGGGCTGGGGATCAGCACAGCGGCGCGTCCCACGGCTTCCAGCTCGGCCAGCGTCAGCGCACCGGCGCGGCTGATCACGAGGTCTGCCGCTGCCAGCAGCTCCGGCATATTGTTGATGTATTCCTTTACCACAAGGCTGTCACCGGGGGCAAAGTCCTTTTGCTTTTGCAGCTGCTCAAACAGCTGCACCCCGTACTGTCCGGTGGCGTGCAGGTGCAGCACCGGCTTGTGCTCGTGCTGCTCCCAAGCGCAGAGGTCTGCCACCACCTCGTTGACCCGGCGTGCACCCAGACTGCCGCCGAAGGACAGGATGACGGTGCGGTCGCCCGCACCCAGCTGTGCGCGGATGGCTTCGCGGTTCGCGGCCTGTACAAACACCTCCGGCCGCACGGGGTTGCCCACCACAAGGGTCTTGTCCGGTGCGCCCAGCTTTTCCACAGCGGCGGGCACGGCGGCAAACACGATATCCACATCCGGAGCCAGCAGCTTGTTGGTCACACCGGGGAAGGCGTTCTGCTCGTGCAGGGCGGTGTGGATGCCCATTTTGGCGGCGCAGCGCACCACCGGCCCGGACACATAGCCGCCGCAGCCGATGACGAGATCCGGCTTTACCTCTTTCATCATGGCCTTGGCCTTGGGGCCGGAGAGTGCCAGATTCCACAGAGTGATGATGTTGCGCTTGATGTTGTGCAGGCTGAGCTTGCGCTGGAAGCCGGTGATTTCGATGTGGTGGAAGGGGTAGCCCGCCTGTGTGACCAGACGGTACTCCATGCCCTCCTTACGGCCTGCAAAGTGGATCTCGGCGGTAGGGTCGGCCTTTTTCAGAGCACCGGCAATGGCCAGTGCGGGGTTGATATGTCCGGCAGTGCCGCCGGCTGCGATGAGAACACGCATGGTGATTCCTCCTTATAAACGCCCGGTTACAGGCCGGGCGGGCTTGCGGTTTGTTTTACTGTTCTGTGCGGGCTGCGCGGGCAGAGGCCAGATCAATGGTCTTGCGGGCAAGCTCTGCTTCCCGCTCGGCGCGGGCGGCTTCCCGCTGGGCACGCATCTGCTCCCGCTGCTGCGCTGCCCGCTCGCCGTTGCGGCCTATGTTCACCATCACGCCCATTTCTGCCAGCAGCAAAATCAGGCTTGTGCCGCCGGAGGAGAAGAAGGGCAGGCTGATGCCGGTGTTGGGCAGGGTGTTGGTGACCACGGCGATGTTGCAGAACACCTGCCACGCGATCTGTGCCATGATGCCGATGCCCACCATGGTGCAGTAGAGGTTCTCGGCCCGGTAGGCGATCAGCAGGCCCTGCACGATGAACAGCACGAACAGCACGATGATGAGCACCGCGCCGATGAAGCCCAGCTCCTCGCACACAACACTGAAGATGAAGTCGTTGGTGCTCTCGGGCAGCCAGAGCTGCTTTTCCACGCTGTTGCCAAGGCCCAGGCCGGTCAGCCCGCCGGAGCCGATGGCATACAGGCTCTGCACGGTCTGGTCGGTCATCTTGCTCAGGTCCTGGGTCCAGCCGTCCAGACGGTCCTGCAGGTAGGGGATGGAGTCCACATGGGACAGCAGCGTTTCCAGCATCAGGCCCGCCGCACCGGCACCCACCCAGGTAAGGATGCCGCCGCTGCCCGAAAGCAGCAGGATGGTGCCCACCACGGCCACCGTCAGCACGATGCCGGACATGTGGGGCTCCAGCGCCAGCAGCACGATCACCGGCAGAAGCGGCAGCACCGGGAGGATGAGCTGCTTCCACACCCGGACATAGAACCAGGTGTGCGGCGTTACATGGACGCGGCGGGTGGGGTCATATTTTTCGATCTGCGGTGCTTTGGCCGCAAGGCTGGAGCACAGCAGGATCATCTCAAATTTTGCCACCTCGGAAGACTGCAGCGTGAAGCCGCCGAAGCGGATCCAGCGGCGGCAGCCGTTCAGCGGGGCCATGGTCAGGGTAACGGCCAGCATGACCAGCACGATAAAATACCCCGGCACCGCCATTTTGCGCAAAAAGCGGTGATCCATGTAGCTCATGACGAACATGCACGCAAGGCCGATCATCATGCACAGCGCCTGCTGCTTGATGTAGTGAAAACTGTCGCCCATGCGCAGGTAGCCGGTGGTATAGCTTGCGCTGAACAGCATCACAAGGCCGAACACCATGATGACCGCCAGCGTCGCCAGCCAGTCGATCACCAGCCGGGACCACGGCCCCGGGTCCCGCTGCAGCGGGCGCACCGGCTCTCTGTGTTTTCTGCGGATGGTTGCCATCTGCCTTTCTCCCCTCGTTTCCAGTTTGTGCCGGGCCTCAGGTCCAGCGCGCCAGCCCCATGGTCAGCGCCAGCCCGCACACGCTCAATGCGCACAGGCTGCAAAAAATACTCACATCGCCATGGCCCCGTTTTTCCAGCCAGCGGTGCAGCGGCGCGGCGCGGAACAGCGTTCTGCCCGTCAGCCGGTAGGACAAAATCTGCAAAAGCACCATGCCGCCCTCGGCCCAGAAGGGCAGCGCCAGCGGCACGGCCAGCTCTGCGTAGCCCATGCACAGCGGGATGCACCCGATGGCCCCGGTGAGGAACAGGCAGCCGCATTTGCCGGGCCGCAGCTTTGCGGGCGGGAAGTTCCACAGAAGGAACGCCATCAGCGCACCGGCCAGCGCGGCGGGCAGCACCGCCAGCGGGAACCAGCCCAGCTGCGTTTCCAGCAGCATCAGGCCAAGCATGGCCGCAAAGGCGGCGCCGCACACGGTGCCATCGGCCCCGTCGGCCACCCTGCCGCATTCGGCCAGTGCCACCAGCAGCACACCCCAGAGCAGCGGTGCGGCGGCAAAGCTCACATAGCCTTTCCCCGGCAGAATGAGCCCGCCGGGCAGACAGCCGTTCAGCGCCAGCAGGCCCAGCACTGCCGCAGCGGCCGCCGCCTCCAGCCCAAGGCGCACGCCGCGCCGCAGGCCCAGCCCGTTCGGATAGCCGCTGCGCACCCGAGCCAGATCATCGGCCAGGCCGATGCCGCCAAAGGCCAGCGCACCGGCCAGCGCGATGAGCAGCCGGGTCATCAGGTTGCCGTCACTGCCCAGCAGCGAGGGCTGCGCGGCACAGGCGGCCACCCAGCCCACACCCACGGCAGCCAGCGTGCCCACCATCAGGCACAGCCCGCCCAGCGCGGGCACCGGCTGCAGCGGCTCGTGCTGCGGTTCTGTTTTCGGGTCCGGTGCCTGCCCGCGCAGCGAGCGTTCCAGCTCCCGCAGCAGGGGCACCATCAGATTGCCGAGCGCCGCCGTCAGTGCAAACCCCAGCACCGACGCGACGATCAAGGCGAAACGTATCATTTTTCCGTCTCCAATTTATGCCCAAGTGTTATGCTTCGGCATCTTTCTGCTCTGCGTAGAAAATTTCCAGCACTTTTTCCAGTGCCATGCCGTGGCTGGCCTTCACCAGCAGGGCATCACCCGGCTCCATGCGCTTGAGCAGCGAATCGGCTGCTTCGCGGTAGCTGCCCGCATGGATGGTCTTGACCCCCTTCGCGGCGGCCACCACGGCGGTGCGCTTTGCCTGCTCGCCGTAGGTGATCAGGCAGTACAGGCCGCTCTCGGCCGCCTGACGGCCCAGTTCCTCATGAGCCTCGCGGGAGAGCTCGCCCAGCTCCAGCATATCGCCCAGCAGGGCAAAGCGGCGCTTGCAGGGGAACTCTTTGAACATGGCAAGAGCCGCCTTCATGCTGTCGGGGTTTGCGTTGTAGCAGTCCTCGATGACGGTGACGCCCTTGCTGTGCACCACCTTCTGGCGGCGGCCGGTCTGCTCAAATTCAGCCAGGCCCTTGATGACGCCGCGCGGGTCACAGCCCAGGCGGGTGGTAGCGCAGTAGGCCGCCAGCGCATTGGCCACGTTATGCCGGCCCATAGCCGGGATCTTCACCACGAAGGTGCCTTCTTCCTGGTCTTCCAGCACAAAGCTCATGCCGTCGGCTTCCTGCCGGATGGACAGGGCACACACGTCGGCGTTTTCGTCAGCCAGACTAAACCACACCGGGCGCACATGCGCGGGCAGCTTTGCCTTGCGCAGGAAGGGGTCGTCGTAGTTCAGCACCAGCGGGGCACCCTCAGGCAGGCCGTTGCAGATCTCCAGCTTTGCCTTGCAGATGTTCTCCTGGCTGCCCAGATTGCCGATGTGGGACACACCGATGCAGGTGATGATGCCCACATCCGGCCGGGCGGCGCGAGCCAGACGGTCGATCTCGCCTGCATGGCTCATGCCCATCTCGATGACGGCATACTCGGTGCTCTTTTCCAGACGCATCAGGGTGCGGGGCATACCCAGTTCGTTGTTCTGGTTGCCCTCGGTCTTGATGGTCTCGCCAAAACCGGCCAGCGCGGCGTAGGTCATCTGCTTGGTGGTGGTCTTGCCCACACTGCCGGTCACGCCCACCATCTTGGGGTGGTACTGGCTGCGGTAGTTCGCGCCCATGACCATCATGGCATGGTAGCTGTCCGGGCAGAGGATGGCCTTTTCAGCGGGCACGCCCTCCACCGGGTGGTTCACCACCACGAAGGCCGCACCGTCTTCCAGCGCCTTGGCCGCAAAGTTGTGGCCGTCAAATTTTTCGCCCGGGAACGCCACAAAGATGCAGCCGGGCTTCACCTCGCGGCTGTCGGTAGTGACCAGTTCCACCTCCGGGTCACCGGTCAGAAAGCCTTCGGGCACCAGCCCGGCCAGAAGCTTGCTTGCAGAGATCTTTTCCATTGGTCCTTTCCCCTCTCTTATTTCTTATCCACATGTGATCGTGATAATGCTGCCGCGCTGCACGCTGGCCCCCGCATCCTCACTCTGGGCCTGCACAGTGCCGTTGGCGTCGCCTTCCACCACACAGTTCAGGCCCGCCGCCGACAGCATCTGGCGGGCAAAGTCCGCGCTCTTGCCGGTCACATCCGGCACCTCGGTGTGCTGGCCCTCGTAGGTATCGGTGTACAGGTACACCGTGGTGCCATAGGCCACCTTTGCCCCTGCATGGGGGTACTGATAGGTGACCGCCGCAGCGGTCTGGCTGGACTCGCTCTCGGCCAGCTGATGCTTGAGGCCCTTGATGTTCAGCTGCACCTGGGCGCTGCTCCACTCGGTGCCCACCAGATTGGGCACAGTGACAGTGGTGCCGCTGCGGTCCTCGCCGTCGGTGGCAATGCCCAGATACGGTGCCACCTCGCTGATGATGTTGCCCACAACGGGCGCTGCCAGCAGGGACGAGTAGTCGGTCTTGGCGTTGTTGGGGTCATCCAGCATGACGTAGACGATGATTTCCGGGTCGTCGGCGGGCAGAACGGCGGCGAAAGACGCCACTTTCTTGTAGTCGCCATCGGTGCGGCGGTCCATGTTCAGCTGTTCGGAAGTGCCGGACTTGCCGCCGATGCGGTAGCCGGAAACGTAAGCGTATTTGCCGCCGCCGGTGCCGTTGCCCACCTCATATTCCATGATCTGGCGGATGGCGTCGCTGGTGCTGGCGCTGATGACCTGGCGGCGGACGTTCGCGCCCACCTCCTCGATCACGTTGCCGTTGGAGTCGGTGATCTTATCCACCACATGGGGCGTGACCAGATAGCCGCCGTTGACGGCTGCGGCCACGGCCGTGCACATCTGCAGCGGGGTGATGGCCATGGCCTGACCGAAAGCCGAGGAGGCCAGCTGCACTTCGCCCAGCTGGTCGGCCTTGTAGTACTGCATGAAGTTGGTCTCGCTGGGCAGGTCCACACCGGTGCGGCTGGTAAAGCCAAAGGCATCGAAGTAGTCGTAGAAGGTCTGGGAGCCGATGCGCTGGCCCAGCTGGATGTAATAGATGTTGCAGCTCTGGCGCAGCGCTTCGGCCAGGGTGATGGTGCCATGGGCCTTGTGGCCTGCACAGTGGTAGGTCTCCTTTGCCACGCCGTAGGCACCGGCACAGGTGAAGGTGGTGTTGATGTTGGCAAGGCCGGAGTCGATGCCCATGGCCGAAGTGATCACCTTGAACACACTGCCGGGGTAGTACAGCTCGGTGATGGCCTTGTTCTTCCACTGGATATCGCGGAAATAGCCGGAGTAATCGGCTTCTTCGTCCAGAATGCGGTTGCCGTTTTCGTCCTTGATCTCGTTGCCGTCGGCGTCCTTTTTGTAGATGCCGTAGAGCTCCGGCTCGGCCCGCACCAGCTCGTTGAGGTAATCGAGGTTGGCGCTGTAGTCCAGCGGGTCGTTGGGGTCAAAATCCGGCTTGGAGGCCATGGCCAGGATCGCGCCGGTCTTCACGTTCATCACGATGGCCGTGCCGCGGTTCTCCACGGTGTTGGCGGCGATGGCCTCGTTCAGGTAGCGCTCCACGATCTCCTGCACGTTCACGTCCAGCGACAGCACCAGATTGCTGCCGTCCTTGGCCGCAAAGGTGGTGGCGTTTGCATCCGCGATGGCGTTGCCCACCGCGTTGCGCTGGGTGATGGTGCGGCCGTCCACACCAGCCAGCGTGGACTGATAGGATTTCTCCAGGCCGTAGGTGCCCACGCCGTCCGCGTCGGTAAAGCCCAGCACCGCCGCCGCAAAGGCACCATAGGGGTAGTTGCGCTGGAAGCTCTTTTCCGAAGACACCGAGATGCGGCCCTTGCGGGAGGTGTCAGTGGCTTTTTTGTGGGCTTTGTTGAAGGCGGTGACGTACTGTTCAATGGACAGCTTCACCGCGTTGTTCACCTTGGTGGCCAGCGTGACATAGGCGGCGTCGGTCTTGGAAAGCGCATCGTACACGGTCTGGTACTGCTGCTGGTACGCGTCGGACGAGGTGTCCACCGCGTCCAGGCTTTCGCCGTCGCCGGACAGCAGCCGCAGCGTCAGCTCCCGGCTCACCTCGGCGCACATGGCCGGGTCCAGCGTTTTGGTCACGGTGCCGTCGGCGGCGGTCTGGCTGGTGTAGAGGATGCTGCTGTAGCTGGGGTCGGCCCAGATGGTCCACACCACGCTGGTGGAAGCCAGCGTGATGCCGGAAGCATCATAAATTTCACCGCGGGTGGCTTTGATGGTGGTGTCCATCAGCTGCTGCTGGGCCGCATACTGGCGGTAGGTCGCGCCATTTTTGATCTGGATGACGTACAGGCTGTGGATGACGATGGCCGCCGCCACCACCACAGCCGCCACGCCCAGCTTGCTGCACACGCTGCGCACGCCCGTGTCCAGCCGGTCGCGGGCGCTGGCCTGCCGCAGCCGGTAGCCGCGGCCCTTTTGTTTTTTGGGGGAAGATTCTTGCATCGGTATTCTCCTGCGGTGGGCCGGGCGCTGCGCCCAGCCTGCCGCCATGATCGTTTTTTGCTGCCTTGCGGCTATAAACCGAAAAAGCGTGCACTGCCGCACGCTTTCCCGTTTTTTCGATTTACTGGATGGTGCCCAGAATAGTCACGGCACCGTTATAGATGAAATCGGTCCACTGCCGCACAGCGGACTGGGTACGTTCCAGCGTATCGCTCTCGCCCAGACGGATGTAGGTGATCTGGCTCTGGTCGATCTTCATCAGGCCAAGCCGGTTGGCGGTTTCTTCCACGCTGGTAATGTTGGTCTTGCTGTTCAGGGTGCTGTTGTAGTACGTATACTGGCTCTGCTCGCTCACCAGCTGGGCTTTTGCATCCTGGATCTGGTCGTTCAGTTCCACCAGACGGGACTCGCTCCACAGCAGGCTGATGGCAAAGCCCACCAGCAGCGCCGCCGCCACCAGATGCATGGCGTTGTGCACGGCTGCCTGCAGCGGCGACAGACGCCGCTTGCCGCCCTTTGCCACCCGCAGATCGGCCTTCCGCTGTGTCTGCGGGGCTTTTCTGCGGCGTACCGCGTTCATATCATATGCTGCCTGACCCATGATTGCACTCCTCCTCACACAATGCTGACAGATCCGTCAGCATTCAGCATTTTTCCAAAACTCTCAGGTGGGCGGACCGGCTGCGCCGGTTCTCCTCCAGCTCCTGGCTGTTTGCTTCGATCGGTTTGCGGGTAATAAGCTTCGCCTTCGCCTTGCCGCCGCACACGCACACCGGGAACTCCGGCGGGCAGGTGCAGGCTGTAGACCAGCGGCGGAACTTGTTCTTCACCAGCCGGTCCTCCAGCGAATGGAAGGTGA
>OGYC01003126.1_pt1 | contig 10245 bp, 12 predicted proteins | sample 1576461 | NCBI WGS metagenome assembly OGYC01 (sample SAMEA3541569, study PRJEB24748) | human gut metagenome | biome: human gut; feature: human-associated habitat; material: faeces | place: China | collected 2012 | reverse complement strand
GCGCGGAGTATTGGGGCGGCTACACGCGCCACAACGTGCTCTGGCAGCAGCGCTTTGACGCGGACGGCACGCTGCTCGACGAGAAGCCTGTTGTGCGCAACGACGCCATCATGATGTATTCGCCCTATCTGGAGGAGAAAGTAGATATCAAATAGGAAACCATCACTATCTGGAGACAAAGGAGACAAGACAATGAGGAAGCGTTTTGTCAGCATAGTTTCAATGTCAATGCTGCTCGTTGCCGCAGTGCTCATTTGTGCGCACACATCGGAAGCTCAACAAAAAAGCTCTGCCGCATGTGATGCTACAGCCTTGCCCAAAAGGACGAACTACTATCAGACGTGGGGCGTTATTACTCAGAATTGTAACGAACGATACTTTGTTGAATCTGACCATACGGCATTCAACGAAGGATTTCGTTATTCTGTTTTTGATGGAAGGGCTGTCTTTTCGGGAAAGAGAATTGATAAGAACGGTGACAAACGCACGATTATCCACGGTAGCGGTGCGGACGTATATATCTTAAGCCTTTTAGCGGACACCTATCGTACACTGGATATTTGTGATGAAGAAAAATGTAAGGTTAATCTTTGTACATGGGCTGTATCGATTTCAAAAAGCGGAAGCAAAATGGCCATTATGTGGGATATAGAGCAGAATAAGACTTATGTTGTTGAAGCATTATTTTAATAATATTCATCTGATAATGCGGGGGATTCATCATGGACAGAACGTCCACCAAAGAGGATAAGAATATCTACCAGCTTACGCGCACTAAACGGCAGAAAGGAAGTACATCCACATGAAGAAGTTCCTCTCTCTGACGCTGGCAGCCCTCCTGCTGCTGAGCCTCACCGCCTGCGGGGAAGTCCCCGCTCCCGATCCCGCCGAGCCCACTCAGACGGATGTCCTCTCTCCTATCACCACGGAGGAGGAAGTCCTGGCCCTCTATGCAAACGACGAGGACATCACTGGCATCACGGTGGATGCCTATCAGGGGGATTTCCTGGTGACCCTGGACAACTGCTATGATGTCACCATTCTGGACTGGGTCTATGGTCAGAGCGGTATCCGCCGCCGGATGCTGTGGCTGTACGAACCCATTATTTCCTGCAAAATTAAGAGTCAGGCATCGGTCCAGGTGGTTACTGGTGGACCAAACAACATTAACGGCGTGCCGAGTTTCCCGCACGTGGAAACCGTCGCTCTGAACCTCCTCTACGACGAACTGGGCCGTGACCGGGGCTACGACCCCTACGGCTCTCCCGACGTCGGCAGCCGTGAGGTTTACTGGGCTGGGGCTGGGGAGAGCTACGGCATGGGTATGCAGGGCCGTCGAGAGGCTATTCGCTCTGCCCAGATCGATGCAGGCGGACTTACCGTGGCCTTCGCGCCCTTGGCGGACGGCAGCGACTTCATTGCCGCCTACTGCGAGATTCCCTATACCGTGGCGAGTCTCTCCGAGGACGGCATGACCCTCACCATCACGATGCACGATACCTTCCTGGACTGCGGCAAGCTGGAGCAGGACATGGACACTACCTTCCTGAAGGACTACGGTTCCCTCTACCCCGAGAGTTTTCCCGCTGGGGAGCTGGCGGGTAGTTGCATCCTTATTGAGAAGGCGGAGCTGCACCAAGACGGGGACAACGCCGTGCTCACCGTTGCCCTGGCCGACGGCCCCATCCACGGCAAGGCATTTGGGGATGGCTACTACCGTTTCACTATGGACCACGGCTATACCGGCATCGCTGACATCGGTCCTTACCTCCAAGTGAAGCTCAACGCTACCAACGATCTCTTTGAAAACGGCTGAGAAGCCCATATAGACTGCGAAAAGCGCTCAGCCATTCGACAGGGTGCTTTCCCTTACGCGTCTGGCCGGATGCCCTCAGCGGAGGATGGGCCGCAGGCGCTGATTGTTATTGGACGCACAGAGGTTTTCGTTGCACATCGTTAACGCTAAAGTAATGCAATGAAATTGGCGTACAGTTCGAGAAATAGAGTTGGGAGGATGTTATGAAGAAAGATATGACCTGTTGGATATGCGGACTTATCATTTTGCTATCGGTTGGACTGGGAGTGTATATTCATTTTGAACTTTGGCCGCTGCACTCAATGACATACCAAATTACTTATTTAGAGCTCCTGTACATTTGGGGAAGCAGACCGGCGTTTTGGCTCTGTATTGGAATTGTTGGAGCTTCGACTTTTTTCCGCGTTCAGGTTAACCACAAGGCGGCAAACGTTTGCCTGTGGCTTGGTAGTGCTATTGTAGCCTTATACTGTGGATTGCTCATATTTTACTTCACAGGGAGTTATGTAAGTCCCTTGGTATGGATTTCAAAAAGTACAGGTCTATTCGTTATTCCAGGCATATTGATAGGGGTGTTTCTCGCCAGGCAGACGCAAAATTCGCATGTGTAAGGAAGATCGTGGACGAAGGCGATTTCCTTTCAGGTATTCCAGCTACGGACTTCCTATGGTATTCTGTATATGTGTTAATGCTATAGTAACATATACTCGTGGATGCCTACGCGTCATAAAATTCGAGAGGGTTAGGGAATGGATTGAATATAATGAAAAAGAGAATTGCAGCTATGGCATTCGGTATGGTTATGATGTGTACTGCAATGACATCATGTAACCAAAAGGAAGCATTGCCGACGGAAACGCCTCACGCGTCCGAGATAGAAGCGAATACTCAAATCGATAGTGAAAGCATTTTGACAGCTGAGGCCAGGGGCTTAATTATTGAACACTTTATGGCAAATGGGCCATATAAGCGCACTTATTTTGTAGGAGAAGACGTCGGTGAAGCTCAGAGTGGTGACCAGCGCATAGATAAGGTTATCTATGTTGGCGAAGAACCAACCGGTGAAACGACAGGAGTAGCATTTCAAGTTGAACGTAGTTACTACAACACGTGGCATTCAGATGACCCGACACCCAGTTGGAGAAACGAACAGTGTAGCGTCTATATTATTTTGGGCCGAAATGAAGATGGACAATACTACGAAGTTCGCGGAACTTATAACCTTACGAAAGATGTGAGCGTACATCAAATAATCTTGGAAGTTAGCTATAATTTGATTGATCTTGAAGTCTCTCTGTGGCGCGATGGATACGCGCAACCTGTTGGACCTGGCAGCGAGATTACTTTTTTCGATGAAGTCGATGACGGGAATCCTAAAGTTGAATTGTTGGAAGATTGGGAACCGGTTTATTCACCGGGCGCATATTGGTGCAAGCAGAGCTGGGATGAATTCACTGCAACATGTTATTATTTTGGGGAGGAGCATGGTGTGAACAGTTCATATGATTACTGCGTAAACGCCATTGATACAAAACGTACAGATATGGAAACCATGCGCGGTATTCGTGTAGGGGCTACACGTGAAGACGTGCTAAAAGCCTATCCTGAAATCTATGATAGCCATTATTGGAATGATACTGACCCGGACTTTCCAGGAGCGGATTATCTCTGGTATTGTGACAACGAAGATGGGTGGGGGGCTGCTATTCTGTTCTTTTTTGACGGGGATATAGTAAGTCAAATTCGCTTAAACAATATGTTCAATTAAGTAGTATGTGATAGAATAGGATTATCCATCTGATAATTGAGAAAGAAGCATAAATAGAAGAAAGCGTGGGATGCATGAATAAGGGGGCATTGCTATGAAACGGAAGACGAGGGCGATTGTAGTGGCGGTCCTATGTTGCCTGATGATATTTACATCTTGTGCAAAGACCGTGCGGGATGTAAATAATGACGAGCAGGTTATAAGTAAGGAACCCTCCGCTAAAGATGCAACAGGAAAAGATATACCAGAGTGGGTAAAGGGTAGTTTAGGCGAGGGAACGCTTTTTGAGAAAGTTGATATAGATGGTATTGGTGGGGCTGACGATGAAGTGTATATCATTACCGGTCGATTCGATGACTACAGCTCTGATTATCGCAACGGCCTTACCGTAGTTTATGTGCATCTCGGAACAGGAGAGGTCCTTGCACAAGCCATTCTATGCAAAGGGAACTATGAAACTCACTTTGCGAATTTGATTCCTGGGCATGGTGGAAATCAAATCATTTTAGAAATTACAGATGGAAACAGCACATATTTGGCAACAAACATTTTTGTCATTGCTGTTTCCGTTGATGAGTGGCGAGTGGGAGAAAATGATGCAGATGTGATGAGAGTTCCAGTTATTAGTAAGTTGTTGGATACTACTGACTATGACAAACCCGTTGGCGGAACAGGCTGGCGTGAGGGGATATCCTCTGATAGTATCTCATCCGGATTAGAGATTGTTGATATTGAGGGGCTGGAGCAGCAGGGATTGAAAATATGTTATCTTGCATCGAAACAAGATGTTGCAGGTCAAAAAGCCTATGAGACTCGGACAATCTATTGGAATCACGGTGCTTGGGAGTCCAACGATCAAGGTGGCACAGAGTATGTTGATGTTCTCCAAGGAAACCGACAATTTTGCGATGCAGCCTCTGGTAGATACCTTTATTTCCCTGAGTTGAAAGAGGTCATCACTCCAGATGACCTGCCACTGAATGTGCAAAAATTTTGCTTAATTGATTTAACCAAGAGTGGGAGAAATGACCTCGTCCTCCAGTTTTCATTTGCCGAAAATCAAACCGCGGGCTTCGTTATATTGCACTGCCAAGATGATGTTGTCTACAGCTACACACTTTCTCACCGCTCAATGTCAGAATTAAAAGGTGATGGTACATTCATCTTTTCTGGCGGCGCATCAAATTGGGGCGTTGGAAAACTCGTTTTTAGTAAGGATGGATTTTCCATCGATGAAATATCATACTGCTCGGATTCTTCTTATTTTGTCGATAAAGTCTCCACAACAAGAGAAGAATTCGAAAATGAATGTGCGATACAAGACGCAAAGGAGAATGCAGAGTGGTTCGATTTCACAGTGGAAAGTGTAGGCACAATTGAGAAAGAAGCATAAATAGAAGAAAGCGTGGGTTGCATGAATAAGGGGACATCGATATAAAACAGAAGACGATGCCGATGCCCTTTCAGGTATTCCCTCTGCGGACTTTCTGTGGTATTCTATAATGTGCGTTAATGCTATCCATCTGAAAATGCGAGGGATTCATCATGGCCAGAATGTCCACCAAAGAGAATAAGAACATCTACCAGATTACCCGCGAGGGGCTGAAACTGACGCGGGAGACTGCCAGCGAGCTGTTAGAGGTCATACCGCCGGAGCGCATCGAGAAGATCGAGAACGAACGATCTCTCCCGCACCCTGACGAGGTGCTGACGATGGCAGAGAAGTACAAGCGTCCCGACCTTTGCAATTACTACTGTGCCAACCAGTGTCCCATCGGACAGGAATATGTGCCGGAGGTCAAGATCAAGGACCTGTCGCAGATCGTGCTGGAGATGCTGGCCTCCCTCAATTCCATGAATAAGCGGAAGGACCGGCTCATTGAAATTACAGCTGACGGTACGATCACACCCGATGAGCTTGAAGACTTTGTGTTCATTCAGGAAGAACTGGAACGCATCTCCATCACGGTGGAGACTCTGCAGCTCTGGGCAGAGAAAATGCTGGCAACAGGTGTGATCGACGAAGCGCAATTTGAAGCCTGCCGCGCGCGACACCGTTCCGGAAATTCCTGAATAGTTTCTCCCAAAGTGAAAATAGGCTACCCTATTTTGCCAACATAGTGATTTATTCTCCCCTCTGCTTACCGTATACTATCCTCAAGCAGAAGGTCAAAACACTGCAAGCTGACGAAAGGGGGCGGCCTTTTTGAATACACGAGAGCGAATTCTGACGATCCGGCTATTAAAAATGATCGAAACAGACCCGGAATATGCAACAAAAATCGGATTGGAAACGTCTAATAGAAAGAGAAGCAAAGTCCCGAGTGGACAGAAGGGGGCAAGATCATGAAACTTGCGGCAGATTTCAGACAGGAGGCGCGGGAGGCACTTCAGGGCAAATGGCCGTTGGCCATTCTGGTGGGCCTGGTGGCGGCGATTCTGGGAGGAGCCACTTCCGACGGGCCGGAATTTAAAATCAATTTCAGCGGGGGAGAATTGGACGCAAATCTCCAGTACGCCGGGCAGACGATTTATTCTTGGGGCGATGGAATTGCCCCAGGTCTGCGGGCGTTCCTGATAGGCGGTGCGGTCTACCTGATCTTGGCGGCCGTGGTGATGGGGATTCTGTACTTTATCCTGGGTAGCGTCGTTGAGGTGGGTTACGCCCGGTTCAACCTGAAATTGACCGGTGGGGAAAAGCCACCCTTTGAGACCCTGTTTTCCTACTTTCCCCACTGGAAGACCATCGCTGTGGCTCAACTGCTCCAAACGGTGTACATTTTACTGTGGATGTGCCTGCTGGTTATTCCCGGCATCGTGGCTGGCTACAGCTACGCCATGACGAGCTATATCTTGGCAGAGCATCCGGAGCTGACGGCCAGCGAAGCCATTGCACAGTCCAAGGCCATGATGGAGGGCAACCGCTGGCGTCTGTTCTGCCTGCAGTTCAGCTTCATCGGATGGAGCCTGCTGTGCGCCCTGACACTGGGCATTGGCAATCTGGCACTGCGGCCTTATGAGATGGCCGCCTACGCCGCATTTTACAGGGAAATCTCCGGCGGCGCAGCGCCCGAAACGGAATCCGAAGGCGTCTATTAACCAAGCATTCCTAAAAACAAATGTATAAATAGAAAAGGAGAGAACCACATGGAAGTTTTGCTCAAAGTGATCCCCATTGCGATTCCCGTCATTCTTGTTATCGTTATTTTCCTTATGGGCTATGTCAAGGCCCCGCCCGACGTAGCGTACATTATTTCCGGCCTTCGCAAGCACCCGAAGGTGCTGATCGGTCGCGCGGGCGTGAAGATCCCGTTCCTGGAGCGTGTGGATAAACTCATCGTCCGCCAGATCTCCATTGACATCAAATCCGAGGGGTACATTCCCACGCAGGACTTCATCGGCGTGGATGTAGACGCGGTGGCGAAGGTCAGGGTTATGACCGATCCCGAAGGCATTCAGTTGGCGATGAAGAACTTCCTCAATATGACCGAGGACGACTTCAACCGCGCCATCGTAGACTCCCTTCAGGGCAATATGCGTGAGATCATCGGCACCATCACGCTCAAAGAGATCTGCAACGACCGCAAGAAATTCGGCGACGAGGTGCAGTCCAAGGCACAGACCGATATGAATGCGCTCGGCATCCAGATCATCTCCTGCAACATCCAGCGCGTGACCGATGAGAACAGCCTCATCAACTCGCTCGGTCAGGATAACATGTCCAAGATCCAGAAGGACGCTGCCATCGCCAAAGCTGAGGCTGAGCGCGACATCGCCATTGCACAGGCGCAGGCTGCCAAGGCGTCGAACGACGCACAGGTGGAGTCCGATATGCAAATCGCTCAGAAGCAGAACGACCTTGCTATCAAGCAGTCGGAGCTGAAGGTGCAGGAGGATACCAAGCGCGCCGAAGCCGATGCAGCCTACACCATCCAGCAGCAGGAACAGCAGCGTTCCATTGAGACGGCAACCGTGAACGCGCAGATCGCCAAGGCCGAGCGCGAAGCCGAACTGAAGAGCCGCGAGGTCGAGGTCAAAAAGCAATCGCTCGACGCCGAGGTTCGCGCCGCGGCGGATGCCGACCGCTACAAGAAGGAACAGGAGGCGCAGGCTGCACTCTACCAGCGCCAGAAAGACGCAGAGGCCGTCCGCTACGAGCAGGAGCAGGCTGCTGAGGCGGCAAAGAAAGCTGCGGAAGCCGCGCGCTTTGCCAAGGAACAGGAGGCTGCCGGTATCGCTGCTGTCGGTCAGGCGGAAGCGGAAGCGATCCGTGCCAAGGCGCTGGCGGAGGCCGAAGGTATCGATAAGAAGGCCGAGGCCATGAAGAAATATGGCGAAGCCGCCGTCATTGAGATGATCATGAACGCTTTGCCGGAGATCGCAAAGAATGTCGCGGAGCCTCTCAGCAAGGTGGATAAGATCACTATGTACGGCGAGGGCAACAGTGCGAAGCTTCTCAGCGATATTGTCAACGGCACCACGCAGGTCACCGAGGGCATCAGCGCCGGTATGGGGCTGGACCTCAAGAGTCTGCTGGCGGGCGCTCTCGGCGGCAAGCTGGCGGCAGGGACTCCCCAGCCGGTGCAGGTGACGGTCACCCAGCAGCCGACAGAGGATGCCGCGGCCGCTTCTGCGGATACACCAGAGCAGCAGGTGTGAGTATATAAACAGATATCAAGCCTCCGGGAGTTCCCTCGGAGAACTTCCGGAGGCTTAACAGAAAGGAGCCACTATGGGTTTTGGATATGGCTTTGACTCTGGCTTCGGTATGACCTTCGGCATTATGCAGGTCATTGTGCCGATCATGTTTGTGCTGGTGTTTGGTATTATCCTTGTAACGCTGATTCGGGGCATTGGAGAATGGAATAAAAACAATCACTCGCCGAAGCTGACTGTCCCTGCCGCGGTGGTATCCCGGCGCACCGATGTTTCCCACCATCATCACCGTCACCATGGCAACGAGATGCACCACACCCACACTTTCACCAGCTATTATGTCACGTTCCAAGTGGAGAGCGGCGATCGGATGGAATTTGCGGTTTCCGGCATGAAATATGGACTGCTGGCAGAGGGCGACACGGGTGATCTGACATTTCAGGGGACGCGTTACCTGAATTTCCAGCGCGCCACGCGGGAGTAACGCCTTGATCAGAAAGACACATCGTTAAAGAAACAAGCACAAATAGAACATAACGGCAGGAGAATAATCTCTCGCCGTTATTTCTTTGAGAAGCTGGTAATAAATAGCTTATTTTTTGCGAGGCTCTGTGAGGTTTTATTGCCCTTGTGCATTTACTGTAAAGAACGGTATGAAAAGTGAGCCGTATCCTTTTTTGCTATAGTATCGAAGGCGGCGACAAGCACATGATGCTTACCGCCACCTTGGTATAATTAACTGCTATTCTTTTGTGAGCTCGCTGGCATATATGCAGAGCTGTATGTACTTAGAGGCTTCCTCGGCGCTCATTCCGGCGAAAAAGGCTTTGACGCAAGAGGGGACTTCACCTTCTGGGACAACGCCGATCAATGCGTCTATGCTGATATTCAGCGAGCGCGCGAAGTGTGAGATGGTGTCGAGCTTCGGATTTGTTTTTCCACGCTCCAAGTCGGAGATGCTGCGATCCGTTGTTCCAAGCCTTTCAGCCAGCTCGATTTGCGTCAAACCGAGAGCGTGCCGTGCCTTGCACAGCGCTGCGCCAAATACAATACAAATGTCGTGCATATCTTCACCCTTTCCTATTGTTCCCATTCTAATTTGAACTGCGCTTCTGATGAATGCTATTTGACTTCAAATTATCCGAAGCGTGGTTCTAATTACACACAGAAACAATGAGGTGCTATTATGGATAAGGAGAAGTTGCAGGAGGTGCTATAAAAAAAGAACTCGGCGCATCGGCCTTTGCGTGAACCTATAGGCCGAAAAAACACGCCGGATATTATACATGAGTACGAGCTGAAGTTAGAAGTAAGCTTCTGCTTTGACGAAGAGCATTTCCGTTACGCTCTTGGATCTAACACATATAGCCATAAGAGAGCAAGCGCACAGCTATGGTTGTGCGCTTGCTCTTTTCTTGCTTTAGGTCATAAGAAACATGGCTGTCGCTGCCGCGGCCCTCCATCCTGAAAATTCCTTCCCTTTAGAATTTTCAGAAATGGAGGAATTGGTATGCGTTATAACATGAAGGAAAGCGGCAAAAGGATTCAGGAACTTAGAAGGGATCGCGGTATGACGCAGACGCAGCTCGCAGAATATGTGGGAATCAGTTCCGATAATCTGGGCCGGATAGAGCGAGGGCAGCAAGGTGTATCGATTGATTTGCTGATCGAGTTGGCGGATTTTTTCGCTGTTTCCATGGACTATATTGCTTTGGGACGAAAAATGAAGGTGGACGCAGTCAGATCAATGATACGGTCCGCAATCGATACGCTGGTGAAGCTCGAGCGAAGTTTGTAAATCCGATGTGCGGCGTCGGGTAATCCGCTGTGCTGCGTCCTGTTAATCAGATATAGGATGTATTACGATTATGCCACAGGATATCAGGGGTTCCTGTATGGAGCTTGAAAAATGCCGAAGCAAAACGGTTATATCCGGTGACGAACAACAACGGCAGACGCTCTCCTGACGAGGGGGGAGAAGCGATGCGGCGGATGCGCCAGGACC
>OGYC01003121.1_pt1 | contig 10264 bp, 10 predicted proteins | sample 1576461 | NCBI WGS metagenome assembly OGYC01 (sample SAMEA3541569, study PRJEB24748) | human gut metagenome | biome: human gut; feature: human-associated habitat; material: faeces | place: China | collected 2012 | reverse complement strand
TTGTTTTCTGGAAGAACAGGGGATGCGTGCAGATGTTATCCTGGAAAATCAGGAGGGAAATCTGGTTTCTTTTGACCGTTATCAGAATGGCTATGTAGTAAAAAAATGGTTTTTCGGGCGGGAGTGCGATACCAAAAGCCAGGAGGATGTTTTGGAAGCAGTCCGTTATCTGGCAAAACTTCATCAGATATTATGCTTTCCGGTGGCGCAATTTCAGACAGAGGCGGCGCAGATTGCGGAAAAAGAAGAAAAGGTGATAAGGAAAGATTTAGAATATAATAGCGAGCCATTGACGGAGGAAATTGCAAGGCATACAAGAGAACTGAAAAAGGTGCGGAATTTCATACGGACACGTAAAAAGAAAACAGCATTTGAGCAGCGTTTTCTGGAATTGTATGATCCGTTTATGGCGCAGGCAGAAGAGGTATCACACTGGGTGCAGGAAAGCCGGGCAGCAGCACTTTACCGTCAGAGTATACGTGAAAGGCGCATCTGTCATGGGGATTACAGCCAGCATAACCTGTTTTTTGACCAGGAAGGTGCGGTAGCGGTTAATTTTGCAAGATGCTGTTTTGATATACAGATGGTGGACTTTTATCAGTTTTTCCGTAAGATTATGGAGAAACAGTCCTGGAACCGGAAGCTTGGCATGGAAATGCTGCATGCCTACCAGCAGGTGCGGCCGCTTGGGGATGCAGAATTTGAAGATTTCTGTATAAGGCTGGCATATCCGGAAAAATTCTGGAAACTTGCAAACCATTATTTCAACAGTCGCAAGGCATGGATACCAGAAAAAAGCCTTCAAAAACTGGAAATGCTCGACATGCAGGAAAAAAAACGCAGAGAATTTGTAAAGTTTCTGCATTAAAGGTTTTCTTTTGGACCTTTTTATTATATAATAAAGCCATCTATTGAATATTTTAATGGAGGTAGCATAATGGATTATAAAAAGGTCTATGAAGAGTGGCTCGCAAATCCATACTTTGACGAGGCTACAAAGGAAGAACTGCGAGCAATTGAGGGAGACGAAAAAGAAATCAAAGAACGCTTTTATGCAGATCTTGAGTTTGGTACTGCAGGACTGAGAGGTATTATCGGTGCAGGTACAAACCGTATGAATGTCTATACCGTGCGTAAGGCTACACAGGGACTTGCCAATTATATCAAATCTGTGGGAGCACAGGATAAAGGCGTGGCAATCGCTTACGATTCCAGACATATGTCACCGGAATTTGCAGATGAAGCAGCACTGTGTCTGGCTGCTAATGGCATCAAGGCTTATGTGTTTGAGTCACTGAGACCGACTCCGGAGCTTTCATTTGCTGTGCGTACACTCAAATGTACCGCAGGTATCAACATCACAGCAAGTCATAATCCACCGGAATACAATGGCTACAAAGTATACTGGGAGGATGGTGCGCAGATCACACCGCCTCATGATACAGGTATCATGGCTGAAGTAAAGGCAGTTACCGACTATGCAACCGTAAAAACAATGGACAAAGATGCAGCAGTAGCAGCAGGACTTTACGAAGTGATTGGTGCGAATATTGATGATCCATATATCGAAGCACTGAAGAGCCAGGTGATCCACTGGGATTCTATCCGCGAAGTCAGCAAAGATCTCAAGATCGTTTACACACCACTGCACGGTACCGGAAACATTCCGGCGAGACGTGTCTTAAAAGAGCTTGGTTTTGAACATGTATATGTAGTAAAAGAGCAGGAACTGCCAGACGGCAATTTCCCGACGGTAAGTTATCCGAATCCGGAAGCAGAAGAAGCTTTCGAACTGGGACTGAAACTTGCAAAAGAGATCGATGCAGATCTGGTTCTGGCAACCGATCCGGATGCAGACCGCCTTGGTGTACGTGTCAAAGACAAAGATGGTGTATACCATACTCTGACAGGAAATATGTCCGGATGTCTGCTGGAAGAATATGAACTGAGCCAGAAAAAGGCAGCAAATGGCAGCCTTCCGGAAGATGGAGCCGTTGTCAGCACGATCGTTACTACAAACATGGCAGGAACGATCGCAAAATCCTATGGACTGCGTTTTATTGAAGTCCTGACTGGATTCAAGTATATCGGACAGCAGATTCTTGGTTTTGAACAGAGCGGCAAGGGTCAGTATCTCTTCGGATTTGAGGAAAGTTATGGCTGTCTGATCGGAACTCATGCAAGAGATAAAGATGCGATCGTTGCAACGATGGCTCTGTGCGAGGCAGCAGCTTATTATAAGACACAGGGTAAGACACTTTGGGATGCCATGATCGATATGTATGAGAAATATGGCTACTACAAAGATGATATCCAGGCAATCACACTGAAAGGTATCGAAGGACTGCAGAAGATCCAGGAAATCCTGGAGACACTCAGAAACGAGACACCATCAGAAATTGCAGGTTACAAAGTGCTTTCTGCAAGAGATTACAAGAAAGATACGATCAAGAATCTGGAAACAGGTGAAGTGACAAAGACAGGCCTTCCATCCTCAAATGTTCTGTATTATGATTTAAGTGATGATGCATGGCTGTGTGTAAGACCGTCCGGAACTGAGCCAAAAGTAAAATTCTACTATGGCGTAAAAGGAAATTCTCTGGAAGATGCAGATGAGAAATCAGCAGCATTTGGCAAACAGGTTGTAGCAATGATCCAGGAAATGCTCTAAAATGACAGAAACATATGGTTTTGAGGATTTCTGTCAGATTGTGTCAGCGTTGCGAAAAAAGGAAGGTGGCTGTCCATGGGATCTTGCCCAGACGCATGAAAGTCTGAAGCCTTATATGGTATCGGAGACGGCAGAGGCACTGGCAGCGATCGATCTTTATGAGCAGACAAAGGATGCGTCCAATCTCTGCGAAGAGCTTGGTGATATGTTTTTTCAGGTCGTGATGCAAAGCCAGATCGCAGCAGAAGAAGGTCTTTTTACGATCGATGATGTGCTGCAGAATGTCAGCGAGAAGATGATCCGCCGTCATCCGCATGTTTTCGGGGAAGAAAGCTACGAACTTTTAGGTGGACATGCTGATACCTGGAGTGATATCAAGCAACTGGAAAAATCCGGTATGACAGAAGCTCAGAAAAAAGCTCAGAAAAGAGCAGTTTATTTGGCAACACAGCAGATGATACAACATTTACAGAAATCCCTTGACAAATATAGGGATAGCGATTATAAATAAACATAGCCAACAAGGCTGTTGTATTCTGAGAGGGTTCAGAACGAACGCACAGAATGCCGCAGCCTTGTCTATGCCATAGTACAGGAAGGAACTGCCAGGAGGCAGGCCTGCAGGTTGAGAATTAAAAAAGGAATCACAGGAGGAAATGTCCATGAATAAGACAGAATTAGTAGCAGCAATCGCTGAACAGACAGAATTATCTAAAAAAGATGCAGAAAAGGCACTGAAAGCTTTCACAGATATCGTTGCAGATGAACTGAAAAAAGGTGAAAAAGTACAGTTAGTAGGATTTGGTACTTTTGAAGTATCTGAAAGAGCAGCAAGAGAAGGAAGAAATCCTCAGAGTGGTGAGCCGATGACGATCGCAGCTTCCAAAGCTCCGAAGTTCAAAGCCGGAAAAGCACTGAAGGATATGATCAACAACTAAGAGATATAGTCGGAAAATGGCTGCCGTGGAAGATTCTGCGGCAGTTTTTGTATATCAGATGTGAGATGACTCCTGCCTCTGTAGGCGGCGAGCAACAAGCTTGTATCAGTGGAGGGATTCAATCTCCCATCTGATATAGCCTCCGGCGGATTGCAGAGGAAAGGAACAAAACAATATGAGACTGGACAAGTTTTTAAAGGTTTCCAGACTGATCAAGCGGCGTACTGTGGCAAATGAGGCATGTGATGCGGGCAGAGTCCTGATCAATGGAAAGACGGCAAAGGCATCCGCAGCAGTAAAAGCCGGAGATGTGATCGAAATCCAGTTTGGAACAAAAGCAGTAAAAGTAGAAGTACTGGATGTACAGGAGACAGTAAAAAAAGATAATGCGGCAGAACTCTACAAATATCTGTAGAGAACAGGAGACTGTGTGCATCCTGGCATAAATACAGACTGTGTTTCATATACTTTTGCAAAGAGTTTATGGAGTGCAGATATGGACGAAAAACAAAGTCAGGGGACAGCACATAAGGTAAACATCCAGGGAAGGCACAGCGGTACCATCAGCGGGGTATCCGATGTGCTTTCTTTTGATTTAAATGAGATTGTTTTGCAGACAACACAGGGAATGCTGATGATACGCGGACAGGAACTTCATATGAACAGGCTGACACTTGAAAAAGGCGAGGTAGATCTGGAAGGAAAAATAGACAGTCTGGTTTACTCAGATCATGCGGGCGAATCTGGAAAAGGAGAGTCCTTTTTTGGACGGCTGTTTCGTTAAATGAGCACGGTTATTTTAGCAGAGGCGCAGTTTTTTGCCGCAGCGTTCATAGCAGGAGTGTTCCTGCTTTCCGGTTATGATATTTTACGTTCCTTTCGGCGGGTATTTTGTCACAGTCTTTTTGCAGTTTCGATAGAAGATTTTGTCTACTGGTGTGTGGCGGGAATTTTTCTGTTTTTGTTGTTTTATGAAAAAAATAACGGGGAAATACGGGGTTATGCAGTTGCAGCACTTGGAATGGGAATGCTGATTTATCATTTTACGTTGCAAAATGCAGTACTGAAGATTTTTTTCCTGCTTTTTCGCTTTTTGTATCTTGGAATTGCCGGGGTTTTCAGGCTGATTTTGCTGCCTGCTGGAAAATCACTTAAAAAAATGAGAAAAATTGTCCGGAAAACATTGAAAAACAAGATAAAACAGGTTAGAATGGTCATAGACAAAAAGTAGAGTTAGAAAGTCGGGAAGGGTATATGAAAAAAAGAAAAGGCAGACGCAGGAGAGATGCAAATTTCAAGGGGATGTGTTGTATTTCTGCTGTGATACTTGTATTACTTGTAGTATTGTCTGTAAAAAGTCACACACTAAAGCAGCGAAACGCGGTATATCAGGAAGAAATCGCACAGCTTCAGAAACAAATGGATGAAGAGACGACACGCACCCAGGAAATCAAAGATCTGGAAGCATATATGCAGACAGATGAGTATGCAGAACAGGTTGCAAAGGACAAGCTTGGACTGGTATACGAAGATGAGATCATTTTTAAACCGGAAGAAAACTAAAGATAGATCAACATATCTGAAAAGCAGCCGGCGGCAGCGTCAGAAAGTTGTACAGAATCCCGGAAAGACAGCATGAAAACGACAGAAGCGTGCTGCCTTTCTTTTGTTTTTACAGTAGCACATCTTTGGTCGAAAACTTTTTAAAAATCCGGCCATCCTTTGACAAAATTTTCCAGACAGATCCGATATACTGAAAACGTTGAAGCAGCAGGATATGCGGCGCGAGGAGGCAGTATGGGGGACTTTATTATTATTACGCTGATGGTCAGCAGTTTCTGGCTTTTGTGGGAGATTTTGCGTCTGGTTGGGATGGAACGGCTGAATCGGGAAGAGATAACACTTCCGGCAGGAGAAATTGGCAGGATGGAACTTCTGCGGTGTGCAGATTCCTTTGAACAGTTGGCAAGGCTGTTTGCAGGAATGACGGTTGTGAAAAATGAAATTTCAGAACAGGATCTTCAGCAGGTACTTTATGAAGTACAAAATGATATCTGTGGCAGGTGTCCGGAGGCTTTTCGATGCTGGGGTGGGGACAGTGAGATCGGAATGCAGCGATTTTATAAGATTGTAAACAGTACTATGCAGGGGAAAGATTTTAACAATGGGCGCAGGCAGGCTTTACAGAAAGAATGTGTAAACGGAGATGTATTTTTGCATGCAGTTGTGGATAATCTTGGGAAAGCAAGATTGAATCTGATGTGGCAGAACCGGCTTATGGAGAGCCGGGAGGCAGCAGCCAGTCAACTGCACGAAACGGCATGCATCGTCCGCCGGGCAGCCGGACATATTTGTGATGTAAAACGGATTGATGGAAATATCCGGCAGCAGGCAGATATTCGGCTGCGGATGCATGGTATGATCCTGAAAGATATCTGGTGTCTTAAAGAAGAGCATGGGATTCAACTGTACGTGACACTGAGAACGGCCAGAAAAGGAAGGTGTGTCAGTACCAGAGAAGCAGCGGAACTGTTATCTGCGGCTTTTGGAAGCCGTCTGGTACAGGACGAGCAGGGCAGATCGGTTATCAATCACGAATACAGTACCGTTTTGTTTGTATCAGAACCGCAATATTATATATCTGGCGGTGTTGCCAGAATTGCGAAGGATGGAGAAGTTGTGTCGGGGGACAACTTCTCTGTGTTTTCCGGGAAAAAAGGGCAGATGATCCTTGGCATTTCTGATGGAATGGGATCAGGGCTTGAAGCGTTCAAAGAGAGCGAGACAGTGATCGATCTTCTGGAACAGTTTCTTGGAAGTGGTTTTGATAAAGAAGCAGCGATCCGGCTGATCCACACTTCCATGCTTCTTCAGACGGGAGGGCAGACATCGGCTACGGTAGATTTATGTATGACGGATCTTTACAGTGGGGAATGTGAGTTTGTCAAGATTGGGGCATCAACCACTTTTCTGAAGCGGAAAAACTGGGTAGAGACGATTACATCTACAAGTATGCCGATGGGGATACTTCCGGAAATGGATTATGAATGTACCAGAAAAAAACTGGATGACGGAGACTATATTATTATGGTGTCCGATGGTGTGATGGATGCACTGCCGCAGTCAGAAGCGGAGGAACAGATCAAAGATTACCTGCTGGAAACAGAAATGGAAAATACAAAAGATCTGGCAAGATCGCTGCTGAAATACGTACTGGAAAGAGGTATGCAGCGTGCGCAGGATGATATGACCGTGCTGGTAGGTGCTGTGCGCAGACGTTAGAAAGAATTTAAATGCTTAGAAACGATAAAGGAATATTGCAGACAGATGAAAGAAGTACAGGAATTTATAAGAAAACAGAATATGATCCAGGAAGGAGATTGTGTGCTGGCAGGAGTATCCGGGGGCGCGGATTCGATGTGCCTGCTTCTGGAACTTCTGGAATTTCAGAAAACATGTCCGTTTACCTTGAAGGTGATCCATATTGAACATGGCATCCGCGGGGAATCCAGTCTTGCAGATGCCAGGTTTGTGCAGAACTTTTGCAAAAAATATCAGGTTCCATTTCAGTTATATTGTTTTGATGTAAAAAAGATTGCCGTGGAAAGAAAACAGACGGTAGAAGAAGCCGGCAGGCGTATCCGTTATGAAACTTTTGAATCGGCTGCACAGAAAGAAGCAAATGGTAAGATAGCGGTAGCACATAATCTGGACGATCAGGCAGAAACGATCCTGATGAATCTGGCAAGAGGAAGCGGTCTGCGAGGGCTTGGCGGTATCCGGCCGGTGCGGGGCAGAGTCATTCGTCCACTTTTAAATACAACCAGAAAACAGATTGAAGCATTTTTGAACAGTCGTGGCATTGGATGGAGAACGGATGCCACAAATCTGGAAATGGAATATACCAGAAACCGGATACGCCTGGAAATTCTGCCGCTGCTGACACGGTATGTCAATGAGCAGACAGTGAACCATATTGCAGAAGCCGGCATACGTCTGCAAAGAGCAGAAGATTATCTGCAAAAACAGACCGAAAAGCTTTCAGAAACCTGCGTAAAAGCAGCAGAAGGAAAGATTTATCTGCGGCGTGATGATCTGAAGGATCAGGAAAGACTGATGCAGGAATATCTGATCCGCAGTTGCCTTGGAAAGCTTGTGGCAGGTCAGAAGGATATCGGCGGGGTTCATATGGAAGCACTTTTGAAGCTGGTAGCTGGTGAAACAGGAAAGTCGCTGGATCTTCCAGGTGGAGTGCGTGCGCTCAATCAAAGTGCGTATCTTGTTTTTGAAAAAAAGGATGCAGACAGCACAGCGATACCGGAAGAGGAAGAAACACAGATTCTTCCGGGGGTGACCAGATGGGGCGAACTGTGCATAACAGCAGAAATTTTATCGTATACAGGGCAAATTATTCCGGAAAAAAAGTATACAAAATGGTTTGATTATGATACCATAAACTATGCACTTACAATAAGAACACGTAGGACGGGCGATTATTTGCAGGTGCATGCAGAAGGTGGGAAGAAATCTCTCAAAAAGTATCTGATCGGTGAAAAAATCCCAAGAGAAGAGCGGGACAGACTGCCACTTCTGGCAGATGGCGCGCATATAGTATGGGTGGTCGGATATCGTATCAGTGAGAGATATAAAGTTACAGAACATACAAAACAGATTCTGCAAATACAAATAGATAAGGAGAATAGAGATGGAAGATAAGATTCGTGTACTGTTGACAGAAGAAGTAGTAAATGAAAAGATCAAACAGATTGGGGAACAGGTCAGCAAAGATTATGCAGGCAAATCTGTTCATCTGATCTGCGTGCTTAAGGGCGGCGTATTTTTTACCTGTGAACTGGCAAAGAGAATCACAGTTCCGGTATCTCTGGATTTTATGTCCGTGAGCAGTTATGGTATGGAGACCAAATCAAGTGGTATCGTAAAGATTGTTAAAGATCTGGACGAACCACTGGAAGGAAAAGATGTGCTGATCGTAGAAGATATCATTGATTCCGGACGTACCTTAAGCTATCTGATCCAGATCCTGAAGAAGAGAAATCCGGCAAGTATTCGTCTGTGTACACTGTTAGATAAGCCGGAACGCAGGGTTACGGATGTAAAAGTGGATTATGTAGGCTTCAATATTCCGGATGAGTTTGTGGTAGGTTATGGTCTGGACTATGCTCAGAAATACCGTAACCTTCCATTTATAGGAGTGGTGGAGCAGTAGAAAGGGGATTCAAATTGAATAAAGTTGCAAAAGGAATGGTTTTTTATCTTTCTCTTCTGCTGATCTGCGTACTTGGATGGTCTTATATCAGGAATGCCTTTGTGGAAACTCCGGGTACCAGTTATATGCAGTTCCAGCAGTATGTGGAATCCGGGCAGGCAGAGTATGTGGAGATTCGCCAGAATGCACAGGGTGTGACTGGTGAGATTTCCGTAAATCTGAAAGATGGCACAAACCGGAATCTGAATGTTTCTGATGTTACCAAAGCGGAAGCATTCCTTGATCAGGCAGAAATAGCGTACTATGTAACGGTTGAAAAGGAGAGTGTATTTTTAACGACCATGCTGCCGATGCTTCTGATCTGTATTATTTTTATGGTATTTTTTGCTATGATGAACCGTCAGTCAGCAGGCGGCAATGCCAAGATGATGAATTTTGGAAAAAGCCGTGCTACGATGACCATGCCGGATAGCAAAAAAGTAACATTTAAAGATGTGGCAGGACTTCAGGAAGAAAAAGAAGATCTTCAGGAGATCGTAGATTTCCTTAAAGAACCGAAAAAATATCTTCAGGTGGGAGCGCGTATCCCGAAAGGTGTATTGCTGGTAGGCCCTCCGGGAACCGGAAAAACACTGCTTGCCAAAGCAATAGCAGGAGAAGCAGGCGTTCCGTTTTTCAGTATTTCCGGTTCGGATTTTGTGGAAATGTTTGTCGGTGTCGGAGCATCCCGTGTGCGTGATCTGTTCGCAGAAGCAAAGCTCCATGCACCGTGTATCGTATTCATTGATGAGATTGATGCAGTAGCAAGAAAACGTGGTGCCGGTATGGGTGGCGGTCACGATGAACGCGAACAGACCCTGAACCAGATGCTGGTAGAGATGGATGGCTTTGGCTATAACGAAGGCATCATTGTCATGGCGGCAACGAACCGTGTGGATATTCTGGATCCGGCAATCATGCGGCCGGGACGTTTTGACCGTAAGATTGGTGTAGGCAGACCGGATGTACGCGGTCGTGAGGAAATCTTAAACGTTCATGCCAAAAACAAGCCACTGGGTGATGATGTGGATCTTAAAGAGGTAGCGCGGACATCGGCAGGATTTACTGGTGCAGATCTGGAAAACCTGATGAATGAGGCAGCGATCTATGCGGCAAAAGATAAGAGAGTTTATATTATACAGGAAGATATCCGGCGTGCATTTGTAAAAGTCGGTATCGGAGCGGAGAAAAAAAGCAAGATCATCACGGAAAAAGAAAAGAAGATCACAGCTTACCATGAGGCCGGGCATGCGATTCTCTTTCATATACTGCCGGATGTGGGACCGGTTCATACAATTTCGATCATTCCTACCGGAATGGGCGCAGCCGGCTATACGATGCCGCTTCCGGAACAGGATGAGATGTTTAATTCCCAGAATAAAATGATGC
>OGYC01003120.1_pt1 | contig 10264 bp, 8 predicted proteins | sample 1576461 | NCBI WGS metagenome assembly OGYC01 (sample SAMEA3541569, study PRJEB24748) | human gut metagenome | biome: human gut; feature: human-associated habitat; material: faeces | place: China | collected 2012 | reverse complement strand
GATTTTCCAGACGCTTGACGTAGCTTTCCACGTTCTCGCGGCGGGCACCCGGGCGTGCGGCGCTGATGGCATCGGCCGCCTGAATGATGAAGGCCAGCGGGGTCTTGGGCTCCACGTCGCCGTGGTGGGCCTCAATGGCGTGGATGATCTGGGTGTTCTCTTTGTACTTGCGGCAGATGTCCACACCGATCTGGACATGGCTGCCCTCGATCTCGTGGTCCAGTGCCTTGCCGATGTCATGCAGCAGACCGGCGCGGCGTGCCAGCGTGACGTTCACGCCCATCTCGCCTGCCAGCAGGCCGGCCAGCCAGGCCACTTCCATGCTGTGGGTCAGGGCGTTCTGGCCGAAGCTGGTGCGGTACTTCAACCGGCCGATCAGCTTGATCAGGTCCGGGTGCAGGCCGTGGATGCCCAGCTCCATCACCGCGCGCTCGCCCTCGCGCTTCATCTGCAGCTCCAGCTCGTGGCGGCACTTCTCCACCGTCTCCTCGATGCGGGCGGGGTGGATACGGCCGTCGCCGATCAGGCGTTCCAGGGTCATGCGGGCCACTTCGCGGCGGGTCTGGTCGAAGGAGGACAGGGTGATGGCCTCCGGAGTATCGTCGATGATCAGGTCCACGCCGGTAGCAGTCTCCAGCGCGCGGATGTTGCGGCCCTCGCGGCCGATGATGCGGCCCTTCATTTCATCGCTGGGCAGCGGCACCACGCTGACGGTGGTCTCGCTGCAGTGGTCGGCAGCGCAGCGGCTGACGGCCTGACCGATCAGGTTGCGGGCAATGTTGTCGCAGTTCTCCTTCAGGTCGGTCTCGTAGGCGGCAACGCGCACGGCCTTTTCGTGGGTCAGCTCCTCGTCCACCTTGTGCAGCAGCACTTCGCGGGCGTCCTCCTGGCTCAGACCGGCCAGCGTTTCCAGACGCTCCAGCTCCTTGGCGCGCAGGGCGTCGATCTCGGCCAGGCGCTCCTCGGCTTCGGCCGAGCGCTTCTTCAGTTCTTCTTCCTTTTTCTCCAGCGCTTCGGTCTTGCGGTCCAGCGCCGTTTCCTTCTGGTCGATGCGGTTCTCCTGACGGCTGATCTCCGCACGGCGCTGCTTGATCTCCTTGTCGGCTTCCGCCTTCTGGGCGTCCACCTCCGCCTTCAGCTTGAAGGCCTCATCCTTTGCTTCCAGAACCGCTTCCTTGCGCTTCTGTTCTGCGGTCTTGATGGCTTCGTTCACCAGCCGGGTCGCCTCGGCCTCTGCGCTGCCGATCTGGGCTTCGGCGGTCTTTTTACGGTTGTTATAGCCAATAAAATAGCCCGCACCAACGCCGATCACAGCAACGATCAGGGCCACGATCACTCCAATCGCGGTCATCGCGTTTCACTCTCCTTTGTTAAAATTCAGGTCTTGAATCATAAGCAGGAGACGCTGCACGGCAGGTGTAGGCTTCAAACGGGTCTATAAGTGAGCTTTCAATCCAAAAAGTGACAGCAGAACCACACGCGCGGTGGGAGCACCGTGCGGGCAGACTGCAGCTTTTCTCTCTACGGTTCTGTCTTATAATAAACAGGCATCACATGCCTGAAAGAACTCGGGGTTCACGGGACGACCTGCATCCAGCGTCTTTTATTCCATACTACTAATTATAGTACGAAACATTTGCCCGATTGTCAAGGGGAAAAGGCTCCCTGCGCAACATTTTGTGCACAAAAACAAAAATGTCCGGCCCGGGCAGGACCTGCTGCCGGGCCGGACAGAGCGTTTTGTTATTCCAGATACATCCGGCGCAGGCGCATCAGGCGCGCCGGGGTCAGGCCGTATTCCGTTTCCAGATAGTTCTCCGCGCTGCCGAACTTCCTGCGGATGGTGTCCAGCACAAAGGGGGCCGCCGCCGGGTCCACGCCCGCCATGGCATAATAGCGCATCCGGCAGGCAGGGTCTGCCGCGATCTCGGCCGCGTGCTCGGCCAGCACCGCGTCGATCTCGGCCTTGCAGCAGGCATTGGTCTGTTCAAAATCGGCGCAGATCACTTCGTCCGAGGCACCCAGCGCCAGCAGGATCAGCATGGCCGCCACACCGGTGCGGTCCTTGCCCGCCGAGCAGTGGAACAGGATGGGCGTCTCGCCCGCTTCCAGCGCGCGGAACAGCTCTTTGAACGCCTTGTTGCCGGTGAGCATCCGGCGGTACAGCCGCTGGGAGATGCTCTCGCCTTCCTCTGCGGTCTGCATCAGCTTTTCAATGTCGCCGGGCGCAAAGGCGATCTCGGCACCGTCCTCGGCGCACAGGCCGCAGATCTGCACCAGGCGCGCGCCGTCCGGCACATAGTCCGGCTCCTTCTTTGCTTCCCCGCTGCTGCGCAGGTCCAGAATGAGCCGCAGGCCCAGCGAATCCAGCAGTCTGCGGTCGGCCTCGCCGGTGAGCTTGCCCGTGGGGATGCCGCGGTAAATTTGCCCCCACTTGACGTGCTTGCCTTCGTCGGCCAGATAGCCGCCCAGCTCGCGGAAGTTGTTCCCGCCCGCAAACGCCAGCTGGGTGCCCGGGGCCGGGTGGGCCGGGGCAGGCTTTGCTGCCGCGCTGGACAGCACCGGGAAGTTGTAGAAGGGCTTTGCCGGGCGGCCCCGGCGCGGCGGCAGGCTGGCCGAAGCACCCAGCACCTCCATCAGGTAGCTGCGCAGCAGGTCGATGTAGGCAGAGCTCGTGTCCCGCCGCTGCACCAGCGAAACGCACAGGGGCGGCAGGTCTTCCAGCAGCACATCGCGCACGCGGTCCAGCTCCCGCCGGGCACCGGGCTCATAGCGGGTCAGGCAGGTGCACAGCTGCTCCTGCACCAGGTAGTAGGCCTGGTAAAAGCTGGGGCCGATCTCGGCGTTGGGCGCAAAGCCCGCCCGGGCGCAGGCCGACCACAGCGGGCTGAACAGGTCCTGCCGCAGGCTGGGCAGCAGCACCCGCTGGCCCCGCAGGTCGGCAAGGGGGATGCTCTCTTTCTCCCAGAACGGGTGGCCCCTGGGCACCAGCAGGCAGGCAGGGTCCGCCCGCAGGGTGGTGCGGGCCAGCACCGGCGCGGCGCACCCCAGGTCGATGACAAGGCCCGCGTCCAGCTCGCCCTGCTCCACTTCGTCGGCCACGGCATCGTTGTCCATCATGCGGAAGCGCATCTCCACATGGGGGTACTGCTGGCGGAACTTGTCCAGCTGGGTCTCCAGCCCGGGCAGGTAGTCCGGCACCAGCGACACGCTGATGCCGATGCGCACCGGCTGCGCCGACTGGATCTCGGCCCGCAGGGATGCCTGCATCTGCTGGAACTGCTCCACTACCGGCGCGGCATGGCGCTGCAGGCTCATGCCGCGGTCGGTAAGGGTGAGCTTGTGGTGGGCGCTGAGGAACAGCGGCCCGCACAGCTCGGCTTCCAGCGCAGAGATGCTCTGCCGCAGTGCCTGCCGTGACAAAAACAGCCGCTGTGCCGCGCGGCTGTAATTCATTTCATCGCACAATACCAGAAAGTAGTGCAGCTGGCGGATATCCATGGTTTCCTCCCTGAGAAAAGTGTCATATATAAAAGAATACCGCCTTTTTGCGCGATTGTAAAGCCGTTGGCAGCAAAAAACTGCCGCACAGCATTGCACCGTGCGGCAGTCAGAACGCGGAACGATCAGATCAGGCTCAGAGCTTCCTCGTCGCCCACCAGCGTGAAGTCCGGATGCATCTGCAGGATGCTTGCGGGCACCTCCGGAGTGACGGGGCCGAAGAATGCCTTCTTGATGATCTCGGCCTTGCCTGCGCCGTTTGCCACCATGAGCACCTTGCGTGCCTGCATGATGGTCTTGATGCCCATGGTATAAGCCTGCTTGGGCACCAGATCCACATTGCCGTCAAAGAAGCGCTTGTTTGCCTCAATGGTCTCGGCGGTCAGGTCCACACAGTGGGTCTCCAGCTCAAAGGCTTCGCCCGGCTCGTTGAAGCCGATGTGACCGTCGTGGCCGATGCCCAGCAGCTGCAGGTCGATGCCGCCCACAGCGTGGATAATCTGGTTGTACTTTGCGCAGGCATCCTCTGCATCGGGGTTGGTGCCGTCCGGCAGGTTGATCTTTGCAGGGTCGATGTTCACCTTGTCGAACAGGTTGCGGTGCATGAAGCTCCAGTAGCTTTCCGGGTGCTCCTTGGGCAGGCCGCGGTACTCGTCCAGGTTGACGGTGGTGACCTCGGAAAAATCAATGTCGCCCTTGTTGTACCACTCCACCAGCTGGGCATATGCGCCCACGGGGGTACCGCCGGTGGCCAGGCCCAGCACGCAGTTCGGCTTCATAATGACCTGCGCGGAGATGATGTTGGCTGCCTTGCGGGACATATCCGCATAATCCTTTGCACGAATGATCTTCATCACAAACGACCTCTCTTATCTTGATTTGTGCGGGCGCACGCTCTGCCGCCCTGTTTCTGCTTCCAGTCTACCACATTTGCCCCGGGAAAGCCACAAAACGACACGATTTTTCTCTCTGCTCATCATTCTTTGGCGCATTTGCCGGGTGAACGCCGCATTTTTTGTTTATTTGCACAAAAGGCCGGACCGGCTTCGAAAAATTCTTTCGGAACCGCCCCCGTCTTTTTCAAATCGTTCTTTCCCCTCGCATCAGCCGCACCGGCCGCAGGCCGCGCAGGCGGCGGGGGTCGTCGCACAGCCGCCAAGGGCGGTCTCCCGCAGCTCGGCGGGCAGGCGTTTGCCCACAGCGTACATGGCGTCCAGCATCTGGTCAAAGGGGATCAGCTGCCGGATGCCGGAAAGCGCCATCTCCGCCGCAACAAGGGCGTTGGCCACACCGGCGGCGTTGCGGTTCTGGCAGGGGTACTCCACAAGGCCCCCCACCGGGTCGCACACAAGGCCCAGCATGTTCATCAGCACGGTGGAAGCCGCATCCAGACACTGCTGCGGCGTGCCGCCCAGCAGTTCCACGGCGGCCGACGCCGCCATGGCCGACGCGATGCCCACCTCGGCCTGACAACCGCCCACGGCACCGGCCACGGTGGCGTTGCGCATGGCAAGGTAGCCCACCGCACCGGCGTTGAACAGCGCCTCCACGATGCGCCCATCCGGCAGGTCATAGCACTCCTGCAGGGCCAGCAGCAGGCCCGGCACCACGCCCGCCGAGCCGGCCGTGGGCGCGGCCACGATCAGGCCCATGGAGGCGTTCACTTCCAGCACCGCCATAGCGTAGGTCATGGCCTTCTGCAGCACGTCGCCGCAGATGCCCTTGCCCTCGGCCGCGTGGGCCTGCAGGGTCTTCGCCTCGCCGCCGATGAGCCCGCCCATGGATTTGATGGGCGTTTCCAGCGGCTGGGTGGCAGAAGCGCGCATGATGTCCCACGCTTTTGCCATGCGGCGGTCCACGGCGTCCTGCTCCACTTCGCCCAGCAGGCATTCGCGCCGGCGCATCACCTCGGAGATGGGCAGTGCGTTCTCGGCGCACAGCGCCAGCAGTTCCTTTGCGGATTTGAAATCCATGTTCATTTCGCTCCCCCTCCTTACGGCTGCACGACCATCACATCGTGGATGTTCGGGTTCTCCTGCAGCAGCTGCGCCACGTCCTCGGGCAGGCGCTCGTCCGACTCCACGATGGTGTAGGCGGTGTGGCCCTTTTCCTCGCGGAACAGGCGCATGAACGCGATGTTCACGCCGCGGTCGCTGAGAATTTTGGTGATGTGGGCCACCACGCCGGGCTTGTCCTGCTGCACCACGATGAGGGCGTTGTACTCGCCGGTAAAGTCCACCGCCACGCCGTTGATGCGCACGATGCGCACCTTGCCGCCGCCCAGCGACTCGCCGCGCACGGTCATCACCTGCCCGGCGGCGTTCTCCATGCGGATGTCCACCGTGTTGGGGTGGAGGTCGGTCTCGGTCTCGTTGGGGGTAAAGCTGTAGGCAAGGCCCCGCTGTTCGGCGATGGCGAAGGAATCCCGGATGCGGGTGTCATCGGCCGAAAAGCCCATGATACCGCCCAGCAGGGCGCGGTCGGTGCCGTGGCCGTGGTAAGTTTTGGCGAAGGAGCCGTACAGGGTAAAGTCTGCCCGACACAGGGGCGGGGCGATCATCTTCTGGGCCAGAAAGGCGATGATCTCCGCGCCTGCGGTGTGGGAACTGGACGGGCCGATCATGTTCGGGCCCAGAACATCGAAAACGCTGATGAATGCCATGGGGCTTGTCCTCTCCTTGTCTGTCCGAGGGGCCGCACACGCCCGCTCTTTGGAAAATCGTTTTTCAGCAAATGCTCTCCTTTTGCCCTCAGTGTATCACGGATGCACACACTTCGCAAGGCGGGGCAGGCAAAAGCAGGGCCGCCCGCGTCTGCGGACGGCCCTGCGGCTGACATTTTTGGTTTTTGCGTTTACTGGTTCGCGGCCTTCTCCTGCTCTGCCTCCTCGGCGGCGGCTTCGGCTTCTTCCTGCTTCTGGTACTCCGGGAAGGCCGACCACATGGGCTCGATGTCTTTGCCCTTCACGCGGCGGTCGAAGTAGTTGCGGGTGATGGCCACCACGGTGCCGGACAGTGCCAGCACACCGATGAGGTTCGGGATCATCATCAGGCCGTTGAAGGTGTCGGACAGGTCCCACGCAAGGCCCAGCTTCATGGTGGCACCCACCACGGTCATGCCCACGAAGACCACTTTATAGATGCGGCTGCCGGTGGTGCCGAACAGATATTCCACAGCTTTGGTGCCGTAGTGGCTCCAGCCGAGGGTGGTGGAGTAGGCGAACAGCAGGATGGAAATGGCGATGAACTTGGGGCCAAAGCTGCCGAAGGCAGCGGTGAATGCCTGGCCCACCAGCGCGTTGTCCTGCACACCGGCCAGCACGGCTCCGCTTTCCAAATCGACCACACCGGTGGTCAGAATGACCAGTGCCGTGAGGGTGCAGACCACGATGGTATCCGCGAACACCTCAAACACGCCCCACATGCCCTGATGCACCGGCTCCTTGACGTTGGAGGCGGAGTTGACCATGACCGCAGAGCCCAGGCCCGCTTCGTTGGAGAAGGCGCCGCGCTTGAAGCCCCAGGTGATGGTCTGGCTGATGCCGTAGCCCAGCGCACCGCCGCCGGCCGCGTTCAGGTTGAAGGCACCCTTGAAGATGGCGGCAAAGGCCGCCGGGATATTGCCCGCGTGCACCACCACGATGACGAGGGCACCTGCGATGTAGAACAGCGCCATGAGGGGCACCAGCTTTTCGGTGACGGCGGCCACACGCTTCAGCCCGCCGATGACGATGAGGGCCGTGACCACCATCAGGCACAGGCCGGTGACGAGGGTGGGCACACCGAAGGCCGCGTTCATGTTGCCGGCAATGGAGTTGATCTGGCTCATGTTACCGATGCCGAAGGACGCCAGGATGCAAAAGCAGGCAAACAGCACAGCCAGCACCTTGCCCAGCTGCTTGCAGCCCTTCTTCGCGCCCAGGCCGTCGGTGAGGTAATACATGGCACCGCCCGACCACTCGCCTTTTTCGTTCTTGCGGCGGTAGTAGACGCCCAGTACGTTCTCGGAAAAGCTGGTCATCATGCCAAGCAATGCCATGACCCACATCCAGAAGATAGCACCCGGGCCGCCGGAGACGATGGCCGTGGCCACACCCACGATGTTGCCGGTGCCGATGGTGCCCGCCAGCGCGGTGCACATGCTCTGGAACTGGCTGATGGCCATATCCTCTTTGCTGGTGTGGGTGGTGACATCCTTGTTGGTGAAAATGGCACCGATGGTGTGCCTGAGCCAGTAGCCCATTTTGCGGAACTGGAAAAAGCCCGTGCGGGCGCTCATCCAGAAGCCGGTGCAGAACAGCAGTGCCAGACCAAACGGCCCCCACACCACGCCATTGATGGCATTGTTCACCTGCGTGATCATCTCGACCATTCTCTCTTTCCCCCTATACACAAAACAAAAGCGGACAGAACCCACCAAAGGCTCTGCCCGCAAAATTCGGAGCGCTCTCATTTTCCGCAGCCGGGGTGCGCCGCATTCCCGGCTGCGCCCCATTGCGCAAAGACGATGGCTCTGTCCTTTTGCCTGAGAGATACAGCCGCTTTCCCTGCGGCCTTACACCTTCGGCACCCACTTTACAAGCGGGCTTCTCCAGAGTGCACGGTCTTTCCCCGCCGTGCACGTCTTTTTCAGTTCTTCCGGCGCACAGTTGTGCGCGATAGAAAGACTATACCATATTCTGTCCTTGTGCGCAAGACATTTTGTATATCATACGCTGCTTTTTCATCTGTTATGCCGACAGATGAATTTTGTTTTGGTATTACTTTTGTTCTCCCGCATCATAGCGCTGCCATAAATTTATTTTACTTTTCTTTTGGCTCCGCGCCTTCAAACCCCCGGGCTTTGCCATCCGGGCTGGCATCGCCGTTTTCTTTCGCGGTCTCGTAAGAATCTGTGCCGTAATAGGCGCTGGCGGGGCCGATCTCCAGCCAGAAGTTCTCCCGTTCTTTTTCTGTGGTCGGTGCGGTTTCTTTTTTGTTTTTCATCTGCAAACGCCTCCTTTGCTGCATAAAGTCTTGCCTGCAGGCCAAAGCTTTATGCAAAGGAAAGGCGGTGTATCCCATGCGCAGTGGAGGTTGGAAGCCCTTTTGGGCAGCACTGTTTGCTTCGCTGCTGGTGCTGGTGCCGCTGGTGGGCGGCACGGTGCTGCTGTCCCGTCAGCAGCTGCGCACCCAGCTGCGGCAGGCTGCCCGCAGCGAGAGCGGTGTGCCCATCCAGCTGCCCAAGACCACCGACCAGCTCACTGTGCTGCTGTGCGTCTCCGGCGAACAGCCCGGCTTTGTGCTGGCCTACCTGAACGCCAGCCAGAACTGCGTGCATCTGCTCAGCGTGCCTGCCGCACTCACCGTGCCTTTTGCAGAAGAAGAAACATCCCTTGCCCGCTGCTATGCCGCCGCTGGCCCGGCCCGCTGCCGCGAAGCGCTGGCACAGGTGCTGGCCCTGCCGGAGGACACCCGGTATCTGGCTTTTTCGCCTGCGGTGCTGGAGCGCATTGCCAGCCGGTACGGGCCGGTGCGGGTGGGCTTTACCGGCGCACTGACCGAGGAAGAGCTTGCCCGCTATGGCCGCAGCCGGGCCGTGCAGGGCATTTCCGCCGGGGACGCGCACGAATTCTTGTGCCAGCTGCAGGCCGACGAAGCCTTTTCACCAGTACGCACCGCAGCGGCCCGCGCTGCCGTGTGGGATGCTTTTCTCCGGCAGGATCTGGACCTGCTGCCCGCCACCCTGCCGGATGCCCTGCGTGCCAGCAGTTCGGCCCTGCTCACCGACCTGACCGCGCTGGACTATGACGCTTTGGAACGCACACTGGAATTTCTTGCCAACAACAGCGCCGCTGTGGCGGCGCAGGCCCTGCCCGGCCAGTGGAATGCCGCCAGCGGCACTTACACGGTCACGGATGCTTCCCGCGCTGCCATGCAGACCTTTTTCAATGTTTCGCCCACCGAGGCGCAGGCCTCGTCCTTCAGCGAGCCATAACCCAGCACCAGCGTGCCCGCCGCTGAGGGTGCTTCTCCGGTCAGGTCGTAATCGCTCAGCAGGCTCAGCTGCACGCCTTCGGCTTCCGCCGCGCAGCGCAGCGCAGCATCCGGCGGCGGGTCTTTGAGCTTTGCCAGCAGGTTCAGGCCGGTGTGCAGGCCCGCAAGGGTCAGCTCGCCGGGAGCAAAGGCAGTGTTCAATGCTGCCGCCAGCGCGTCCCGCCGGGCCTTGTAGGCCACCCGCTCCCGGGCCAGATGCCGAGTGAAGTAGCCCTCGGTGATAAAGCGGGCCAGCGTCTGCTGCTCGAACCGGCTCACCGTGCCGGAGTAAAGGCGGTATTTTTTCCGCCATGCAGGCAGAAGATGCTCCGGCAGCACCATATAGGCGATACGGATGCTGGGAGCCAGACTGCGGGAGCAGGTGGAGAGGTACACCACCGGGCCGTCTGCACCCGCCATGCCCTGCAGGCTGGGCAGAGGCCGGGTATCAAAACGGAACTCCGAATCGTAATCATCTTCTATAATATACCGCCCGCCCGGCCTGCGGGCTGCCCAGTGCAGAAGCTCGGCCCTGCGGCCCGCAGGCATGGTAACACCTGTGGGGAACTGGTGGCTGGGCGTGACGTAGCACACCGCTGCATCCGACCGGTTCAGTGCTTCCACCGAAAGGCCGTCCTCGTCCACCGGCAGGCAGCAGCAGTGCACGCCGTTGTTTTCCAGCACCTGTTTTGCGCGGGGGTACTGATTCATATAGTCCGCGTCCAAGTTTTACTATCTGTTCCCTAAAT
>OGYC01003119.1_pt1 | contig 10266 bp, 5 predicted proteins | sample 1576461 | NCBI WGS metagenome assembly OGYC01 (sample SAMEA3541569, study PRJEB24748) | human gut metagenome | biome: human gut; feature: human-associated habitat; material: faeces | place: China | collected 2012 | reverse complement strand
CAATTACAGCTCCAACCAGCGGATTAGGATTAACCCAGCCTGTTCCTCTCTTTGCAAGCTCAATTGCCCGCTTCATGTATAATTCATCCTGCTGCATATTTACACCTTCTTTCCATGACTACTTGTATCTGACCTGCTCCCCCGTCGTGATACCTACACATAGCCGCATTTTGCTCATTTGAGTAGGTCTTTTTCGCATCAATAAATGATTTCATATGCTCTTTCTGAATTCAGAAACCCACTCATTCATCATATTTCTTCAATTTAGTAGGTTTTCCGCTTATCGCCGATATCAACTGCCTGACAAAAAAATCAGTTCATCCCATATATATCTCTCCAGCCGCTTAATCTTCCCATCACAGACAGAGAATACGAAAAAGCCCCCAAAGCATCTCTACTTCAGGGGCTTATAATTCGCTGGCATCTTTCCAGCATTTAAAGCAATAAAAAACTCTGAGATAATTAATTCATCTCAGAGCTGATATCCAATCAATTAAGGCTCTCCATGTATCATCCACATATCAGTGTCTCTTGCTATGTTCATAACACAGGATAAACCGTCAATTACTTCTTCCATCCAGACTTTACTGTCGGCCTCGGAATTACACCGAATCATGCTCTGGCTCGCGCCTCGGCTCGTGGGCTTTACCACCGGTAGGGAATTGCACCCTGCCCTGAAGTTCCATATGTATTAAATTATTTATAGTATACACCTGATTTTTAAAAAATCAAGTACTTGACACATTTATTAATATAAGGAAATGAATAAAACCAAAACATGTAAAAACCGGAACCTCGCACCCACACAGTAAGCGAAATTCCGGTCTCCTTAAATATTAATTTTCTGTCTTTTTACCTTTAACCGTTAATCCTGCTGCCGCTCCTCCTATTACAAGCATAAGAAGCCATGCAAATACATGTTTATTATCTCCCGTATCAGGCGCCTGTTCTTTTACTGTCTCTGTATTATCGTCTTTACACGTATCGTCCAATGATGTTGTATCTGTAATCTTTGCAACCACAGTCTGTGATTTTTCAATCTCAACAAGCCCATCCTGCTTGATGTAATATCTGTCACAATCTTTACAATACCAGTATTCAATATTTCCTTCATCTGTCCTGGTAGCCGCCTTTGCCGCTACTGACTGCAAACCTTCATGCATACTCATATTGTAATTGCCATATTCTTCGCTGCAGATCGTACACACCGCTTTCTCCACACATGTTGCACTTCCGCCTGCGTGTTTACACTGATAACCACAAACCGTGCATACACCGTTTTTCCAACCATGTGCTTCACTTGTCGATACTTCCTTATCACAGCAATCATATGCCTGCTTATGAGTTTTTTCTGTCTGTACCCATACTAACTTTCCACTGTGATTTGCCATATCTTTATCTGTATACTCCTTGCCACATGTTTCGCAAACCGCACCTTTTGTACATGTTGCTTCTCCGCCGCTGTGTACGCATACATAACCACATGTTTCACAAGCACCGTCTTTCCAGTTATGATTTTCTTGTGCTATCGTCACTTTACCACAGCAATCATATTTCTTTTCATGTGTTGTTGCTGTCTGTATCCATTTTTCCACACCTGAATGATTGTCTGCATTTATTTCTCCATATTCACTATGGCAGGTATCACAAACCGCTTTCTGCGTGCAGGTTGCTTTTCCGCCTGTATGAATACAATCGTATCCGCATACTGTGCAGTGTCCATTCTCCCAGATATGATCTGCTATATTAGTTACCTCTGCACCACAACAGTCATATTTTTTCTGATGAGTTTTTTCTGTCTGTACCCATACCTGTTCTCCACTGTGGTTTACAGGATTCAAAGTACCATATTCAGCATTACACTCCGTGCAGACGGCTCTCTTTTTACATGTTGCCGCTCCGCCTACACAGCTTTCTGTTTCTTCTATTGTACAGCCTGCTGTTGTACATTTGTGGGTATGTGTGCCGTTACCATTTGACTTCCATTCACCATATGTATGTTCTGCCTTTGCTGCTGTAACAATCTCACCACATTCACAAATTACAGGTGTTGTACAATCACCATCATCTGTACCACTATGTTTTGTCTTTGTTGTTGTTACCGTACAGCCGTCATTCTCGCACACTTTCCAATGATAAGTATCGTCTTTTGTCCATGTGTCGCTAAACTTATGATTTGTCTGTGCCGGAAATATTTTCCTGCAGACAGAGCATATTGATTCTTTCGTACAGTCGCTGTTATCCATTGTATGATTCGCATTTACGGTAACAGACAGATAAATGCTGTATCCTTCATTATCCGTCAATGTTATTGTCTGTGTGCCATCTGCTGCAGATACAGTATAAATACCGTCCGCATCAGGTGTAAGCGTTTTATTTACTGCCATTACCTGTGTATAATCGGAAGAAGTTACTTTAAACTGTGCCTTCTCACAATATACTCCATTATTTTTAATACCATCTACCACTGTATCCGGGTTAATCGCATTATAATAATATGTAACTGTCTGTGTTTCTGATGTATACACACCATTTTCATCGCCTGTCCTGCTTAGAAAAGTATATCCTGATGGAATCTTAATATTTTCAGGTACCGCATAATTCGTTCCCGATGTGCCCTGAAGTGTAATCGATTCACGTAACTTCTGCTCACTGTCTTTTATCACATAATTAACAATTACTTTTCCTTTGCCTGATGTTACAGCCACATCATCAAAGCTTTCCTTATCTACAAGAATCATTGTAGTATACGCAGGTACAGTTATAACGGAGCCTGAGACTCCACCAAGTGATACAACTCCTGCACTTTCGCCATTTGCAATAACAACCCAGTCTATAGCAGCTCTTCCTTGAACAGGAATTGTAATTTCTTTTGACACATCTGACTCATTATTTAATACTGCCATAGTATTCCACTCGCCGTCTTTTGTACCTGTAAGCACATAAGCTTCAGAATTTTTTATTGTCTGGCTTTTCGCAAGCGGTGAAAATACTTTTCGTATCTCCATAAGTCCTCTATAATATGAGACTACATCTGCGTACTCTGCGGAATCCTTCCATTCAACGTAACTGCTGTCTGCAAGAGTTGTTCCCTCAACGCTGTTACACATTTCTTCTCCGCCATCCATAAACAATGTTCCCGGCTTAGCATATTTCATTGCTGCTTTCTGCTTGTATATTTTTACGGCTTTTTCGTTTCTTTCGCCATAAGTGCCACCTGTGCTGCCGATTATTTCATCATATAAGGAAGTTTTATTCTGTCTTTCTTCCTTTGTATAATTATCTCCCCATATAACCAGATTGGCATCTTCCTTTGCCAATGATGTCTTTATCTCATCCAGCCATTTATATACATGCGAAGAACCTTTGTACTTCACATTGACACAGTCAATCAAATCCAGTGAAAATCCATCAATATGATATTCCTCTGCCCAGTATCTCATGGAATTAACCATATAATTACGATACATCTTCCGCTCTGTAGAAAACTCATTGTCATATCCCGTATTTGTCGTATACCTTGTACCATTAGTATTCAATCTGTAATAAAACCACGGAACTGACTTTTCAAGAGGATTTTCCTCTGAGGCATGCGTATACGGCATCTCCATCACAACAGAAAATCCCGCACTGTGAAGTGCCTGAATCATCTCTTTACATTCTTTTATAACAGTCTTGCTGTCTGACGGATTGGAAGCATAACTTGCCTCAGGTACATTATAATTTAAAATCTCATACTCACTGTCGCCATCAAAATCCGCAAACGGTGCAATCTGTACTGTCGTAACACCAAGTTCCTTCAGATAATCAATACCCGATACAAGCTCTCCCGCACTGTTTAGTTTTGTACCCTTTTCCGTAAAAGCACTGTACTTTCCGCCCGCAGTCATACCCGATGCGGTATCTGATGAGAAATCCTTAACACTTATCTTATAAACAGTATTTGCTTTTGTTGAATCAACATACACATGTCTGTCGCTGTCCCAACCCTCAGGAGATACTGAAGATGTATCTGTTATATACGAACGCTTTCCGTCTTTGCTTACCGCAACCGAATATGGGTCCTGAATTTTATATTTTGTTGTTCTGTCGCTGCCAATATGGGTAATATCTGTTGTGGTAATCGTATAGTCATAATACAATCCACCACACTCACCAACAATCTTTATAGTCCAGATTCCATTCCATTCCCCATTTACAAGCATTTTCTCTAATACATAAGTTCCTATATCACGTGCATTGCTGTCATTATCATCACCTGTTGCATAAATATTAACTTTTACATCTATTGCCGCAGGTGCCCATAACAAAAATTCAGTTGACTGCTTTGTATATGTCGCTCCAAGCTGCCTGCCCTTACGTGTATGCCCCCAATCATCAACATATGTTCCATCATAAAAATATTTATTATCAATATCTTCTGCCACTTTATTAATATAGCTGATAGGAATCGTAGCTATCTTTTACTGTTATCTGCCGCAAACCCGGTAACGGCACTGCTTGAAAATACCATTCCGATTGACAATACCACCGCAGTAATCTTTTTTAAGTTTAAATACTTCATAAACTCTCCCTCCTTTTATTGTACTCAATGTATCTATGCAATACCATAAAGCATTACAAAAATACATTCTATCTTAGTGGTATTATACAATAAAAGGCATCAAAAAAAATGTCATTTACACGAAATGACATTTTTTCGACATGAACGATATTAAAATGAATGTTTATTCTTCACTTTTTAATCGCAATTTATTTATAAAGTTCTGGACCTGATTTTTAAAAAATCAAGTACTTGACACATTTATTAATATTATGATACTATACTTCGGCGCAATTAAATATGGTTATATTGGAAACGACACATCCTCCGGATGATAACGAACAACACATGTTTTGCTTAAGTTATTATTAAGGAGGATTTTTTTATGCCAAAAAACAAGTTTCAGGATGTTATTTTCACAATTATTATGGCAACAATTATGGTCTATGGCATGGTCGTATACAATGTTGCCCTTAACACAGGTACTGTGAATGGTACTACTTTCTTAGCTGCAACACACGAGCTCCCAATCATGGTTCCAATTGCGTTCGTGCTCGAGTTCTTCGTTGTAGGAAAGATAGCTAAAATGCTTGCTTTCACTGTTATGCGTCCAACTGACAGACCACAGTTCATCACATATGCAATATCAATATGTATCTGCTGCATTATGTGTCCGATTATGAGTCTTGTAGCTACATTCCTTTTCAAAGAGCCATCCTTTGGCATGTGGGTTAAAACATGGGCAATGAACTTCCCTATGGCAATCTGCTATCAGATGTTCTATTGCGGACCACTTGTAAGGCTTATATTCAGGGCAATATTTGTCAGAAAAAATGCTGATGCCCTAGAGAACATGGGTGCTGTAGAAGCAGAATAATATTAATTACCAGGCAGGAGATTTTCTCCTGCTTTTTTATATATTACGAATATTCAGATAGAAAATGTGTTATTATATGAATATCAATCCAAAGAATGGAGAATTATCATGAAAGCCTATGAACGATTATTAAAATATGTCACTTTCCGTACACCAAGTGACGAAAACAGTGAAACAACTCCCTCATCTGCATGCCAGTTTGAATTAGCCAGATATCTTAAAGACGAGATGGAAGGATTGAATTTATCGGACATTGTACTTGATAATATGTGTTACCTGTACGGTAAGCTTCCAGCAACAAGCGGTTATGAAAATGTGCCTGCTATTGGATTTATTGCACATATGGATACTGTGTCCGATTATTGCAATCATGATATTACACCTGTTATAACAGAGAATTTCAATGGTGAATCACTTACTCTTCCTGCCGGGATAACTCTGTCTGTGCATGATTTCCCTCATCTTAGTACTCTTAAAGGACGCACAATTATCACATCTGACGGAAGCACTATTCTTGGCGCTGATGACAAAGCAGGTATAGCCGAGATACTTACTATGATAGAGCATTTGCAGAAAAACAATATACCTCATGGAACAATATGTGTGGCATTCACACCTGATGAAGAAATTGGCAGTGGAGCTGAGCATTTTAACATAGAACAATTTGGTGCCAAATACGCCTATACAATTGACGGCGACACAGAGGGTGAGATTCAGTATGAGAATTTCAATGCATGCAAAGCTGATTTTCATATTAAAGGATTTAATGTACACCCTGGTTCTGCCAAAGACACCATGATTAACGCAAGCCTTGTTGCAATGGAGATTAACAACGCACTTCCAGCCATGGAAACGCCTCGTGGAACAGAAGATTATGAGGGCTTCTACCATCTTACCAGCATGTCCGGAGATGTAAGCGAAGCAACACTTAATTATATTGTAAGGGATCACGACAAGAACCTCTTTGATGCAAAAAAGGCAACACTTCGTCTGATAGAAAAGAATATGAATGAGAAATGGGGTGGGGGAACTGTCACACTCACCATTAAAGACCAGTATAAGAATATGTCCGAAATCATTGCGGGCTGCATGAATCTTATTGAAAATGCAAAGACAGCCTGTGAGCAGGCTGATATAACACCACTTATCCTTCCTATCCGAGGGGGAACAGACGGCTGTCAGTTAAGCTTCAAAGGACTTCCATGCCCTAACCTTGGAACTGGAGGACACGCATACCACGGTCCTTATGAACATATTACTGTTGAAGGCATGGATATGACCGTTGCTATGCTTGTTAAATTGGTTGGAACATTTTCTGAATAATAACTATATTTTATAACACAAAACAGGAGTTAAGCTATTGACCTACTCCTGTTTTGTATTATCAGTTGCTATTCAGTTTTTATTACTTTCGCTTTGAAACAACATACATAACTGCTGCTACAATACATCCAGCTAACGCAATAATTGCTATTACAAGCCATAATTTCCCATGATTTCTGTCCCCAGTGTTAATTGATGATGCATTTGTTTCATTTTCATCAAATGTATACTGGCTTGTTGTTTCTGATTCTATCTGACTGATGGTCTCTGTTTCAGATTCTTTAATACTCTCTGTCTCCAGTTCTGTTCCTTTAGTACTTTCCATCACTGTTTCGGATTCTTTAATACTCTCTGTCTCTGTTTCTGTCTCTTTAATGCTCTCTGTCTCCGGTTCTTTAACAGTAAAATGTGCACTCGCTGTTCCACTCGATGAAGCAATACCTATAACATGCTCACCCGTCGATAATTTTTTTATTAAATCTGGATTAAGTGTTACAATAATACTTCCTGCTTTTACCGTATAATCCTTGTCTTTTACAAGCTCTCTTCCATCAAGTTCTACTTTTACAAAATCTGAAAATGCTGCATTAGACTTAAATGTAATTGCCTTATCGGAATTCTTATCAATTATACATTTATCACCAGCAATTATTTCTGGTGCCAGTTTCGATGTAACAACACTATCTTTGTCTATCTGCTTTGATGCATTTGAATCTGCAAAGTATTTTAAACATAAAGAGCAGTAATAATATTCAATATTACCTTCCTGAGTCACTGTAGCTGCTTTAGCTTCTACATGCTGTAACTTATGATTGTCCTTATTTAATTCACCATATTCCTTATGACATACTTCACACACTGCACGATTGACGCATGTTGCCACTCCACCACTATGAATATGCTCTGGAATGCCACCCTTTATTTCAAATGTGAGTATATTATTCTCGATTGAATTGACACTGATATAAATATCTCCGTAAATCCATATATCTTCACCTATTCCTAATGCTGCATCTGCCTTTGTGTTATACTGTCCACCAAGAACTTCATAATTCCATTTAGGTGATGAAAAATACATATTACTTGGAAACTTAGTGTCACTGTCTATAAGATAACATACCAGCCCGGATTTTAATGGAATTTTATCCACTCTGTTTCCATTAATCTTGAACATCTGCTTATATTGAGAATCATATTTGTTACCATTATCCTCAAAGTTTCTGTACTCAAGATACAATGTCTTACCCTTTTCCGGAATATCCATCTTATATCCTGTAATATTATCCGCACCTGAAGTTCCTAATGCTTTAAGACTATATTCTCCTTCGGACAAAATCGTCTTAATATCATTCTCATCAGCCCAGCCTAATACTTCTTTCTCCTTAAGAGACATAAACTGTGGAACTGGAGATATATGCTTTGCCATAACTGACATGAAATACACCGGTGACGCATTCTTTGAGTTATATAAATCCTTCAGCCCCATAATATGTCCCATTTCATGTACTGCTGTTGCAATTGATACAAATACCCGGTTATCCTCATCCTTAAATAAATATCCGTTAGTATCACCATCAGGCTTACAATACGAATTGGTTATCTGGACATATTTATAACTATTAATAGTTTTTTTGCCGGTATTAACAGAAATATTATTAACATAATCTGTATAATTCCACAATGGTGATGACCAGCTTACTGATATATTACCTGACCCATTATTCTTATAAATAATTGTAATTGAATCAATTGTTCCATTGTTATCTTTATCAAGCACACCATAGTCATAGTATACAGTATTATTATAATCAGAAATTTTATTACCAGATGATATGGCATTATTAACAGCTTCTGACCACTCCTGCCTAAGCTCATACATTCTGCTTGCACGCTCCGAAGCATCTTTATAACCAATAGTATTAATATCGCTGTACTCTGCATAATACCCACGAGGATGTGAAAGTACAATTGAGCCGCCATTATCATATAGATATACACTTCTCATTCTTAATTTGTTATCTGATACACATCTGTAATAATCGCCTACACTATATGAACCTGCATTATATGAATTATCTGTTATTTTTCTAACAGAACTGCCTTCATATACATCATTTATAAATTCGGTTTCACCTGCAAATCTGGCAAATACCACTAAATTAGTAAAATTACTGTCATCATCATCTGCCTGTATCCTGTCTTTATCACCTGTTAATAATAAAATTGACAGAAAAACAGCGCAAAATAACAGTATTAGTTTGATTTTTCTCATAAAAATTCCTTTCCATGTATAAACAAGCTAACTATTATATTGTCCGGTTTCTCTGTCAGAATCTTACCATATTATTAAATTTAATTCAATTCAAATAACTATTTTACGGCTTGCACACACCACAAGCCTTATACCCCATATCAATAATCTCCTGCCTGCTTCCTGTATAAATCTTTTTATTGGAAGCATCCATGCTCTTGGCACTGTTGCAGGATTCCTTATGGAACTTCTTAGTATTCGTATTAAGTACATATGTCTGCACATTTGCTTCTGCTGCAGTTGTTGACTTTGAAGCATCTGCAACTATTGAATCGTCCTGATGGCTGTCACCTGTTGCATAATCAATAGCAATTCCCGGCTGTGCATTAAAACAATACACATTGAAAAGAATTCCATCGCCATTATCCTCAACTGACTCAGCCTCCATGTGCACACCGCTGGCAACAAGATTATCGCCAGAAAATACAGGTGTTACGCGGTACAGAACATGATTACCAGTTTCCTTTATGTAATCTGCCACCATATTTTCAAAAGGCAGCATGCCATCAACATTAAGATATCTTGTTCCTGTAATCAGATTCTTTTCATTGGCATTCTCACCAGTAAGCTGATATCCAATCAGATGACATCTGTTATACAGATATTTGCCATCAACATTATCATACTTAGCCGTCTGCCAGCCTGTCGGCTTCACCTCACCAATAGAGCCGCGCTTTTCCGCAGGCATAAGATCTTTACCAATATTCGCAAATGCTGTGGTACATCTTCCCAGCCCATCAAGCTCGCCATAGCTTTCAAATGAGGTGGTTGTCATATCAGCATCAGTAAAATCCGGATCATTGTCATTAATTACAACATAAGGCTTTCCATCATATGCAAAGGATGCCATATCTGTCTGCGCTGACACTGACGCCGCCGCACCTGAATTGCCAGCTTTCTTAGAAGAGCATCCGCTTAATCCAGGTACGCTTCCCACAATAAAGAATATCAGTAAAAATGCGGTTATTCTCCTTAGTATTTCTAACCTGCTATTACGCATGTATCAAACTCCTTACTTCTTTCTTACATATCTCTCTTCAGTAATCTTCTCATGAGAATTACCCTCGAAGTCAGCAGCTCCATCCATATCAAAATCCTTAAGCATGTCCTTAGGAAACTTCACATCAGAAGGATACTTCCTGTTCCACTTATACAGATAAACCTCATCCACCATATCCTCATAAGAAACAATCTCAGAGTCCTCAACAAAAC
>OGYC01003118.1_pt1 | contig 10269 bp, 13 predicted proteins | sample 1576461 | NCBI WGS metagenome assembly OGYC01 (sample SAMEA3541569, study PRJEB24748) | human gut metagenome | biome: human gut; feature: human-associated habitat; material: faeces | place: China | collected 2012 | reverse complement strand
AAGGTATCCACATATCCATAGCATTCCAGTTTTCGCTTAACAGATTGCTCAGCGAGTTACCGACCTGAGTATATATTTCGTTAAGGTGGGTGGCGCTTTCTTTGAAGATCAGCTTCGCAGTAATGGCATTGTAAATATAAGCAGACAGTATAACTATCAGCGTTGCCGTGACGATTATAAGGCAAGCAAAATTCTTTCTTATCAAAAATAACATCTCCCCGATATTTAAACCTCTGATACAAAATAATTACATTTATCTTTTAATAGAATATCATGTTTTACATTTAAATGTCAATAAACTAAAGCACTAAGTTTAAAAAACATAAAAAAATTCTGCGATTTGTGTCGAATTTGTTGAAAGGCTTGGGCTGACATGGCAATCGTATGGTGTGGCGAAGAATTTATTGCGTAAAATTTAAATTATTGCGAAATTAAGATGAGTTCAGGTGTAATATGGCTGTAATGTTGACATATAGATGTTGTTTTGATATAATAAAAAACAAAAAAATGCAGGTGAATGACATGAAATTATTTATCAGATTAGTAAAGCTCATTATTGGTGAATAAATTAAATTATCAATGTTTGAGCCCATTTCAGGCATGAAATGGCTTAGGTGATAAGGCATTACTCTAGTATTTGAAATTAAATAAAAGGAGAAAGAATAATAATGAAAATCATGTATTTGAATGCGAATGCATTTTTGGGAACACAATCTAAAAAAGAAATTTTGAAAGAAAATAGCAAATGTATTTGGAAAGTGCGTGAAGAGATAAAAGAAAATAGAATAAAAACTTATGCTATAGAGTTAGCGGAAAAAATATTTCACAAGGATACAAATCTAGATGTTGATATGATATTTTTGTCTGAAATAGATCCTAAAAGCCAGGCCACAGAAGATTTTAGGAAAAAAATAAACAAAGAATATGAAGTGCTTCTGCCGTATGGTAATGACCTACAAAAAATAGTAGGGTATTCATCTACTGTGTGCTTGCAAAAAAAAAGAGCAGATTATACAAACGCAAATAACGGGTTTACATACGAAGGGAGGGAAATAGATAAAGATTTAACGCAAATATGCAAAGTTGTAAATAATTATAGCAATGGCATAGTATTAATTGCATTTCATGATAGTACTGAGTTTAACAGAAAATGGGAAATGATTTTGTCGTTGATAAGATTGATATCAAAAGACGAGAGGGTTATCGTATTTGGAGATACAAATGCTAATCCTGATGTGGATTTGGGCTCTATACAGAATGTAGAGAATAGCAGAAAACAAAGAAAAATAGAAGCGTATATGAATAATTGTATTTTTGAAAAACTTATGAATGACTTGGAGTTGCATGAGATAAAACCAGAGTTGATAAATGGAAAACTACCAAAAACATTTGGCGATGAAACATACGGCACAAGAATCGACCGTGTTTTTACTAATATACAAAAAGAAGAGGCATTTATATCTGTAGAAGTCGATCGTACCTTCAATGAGAAAAACCTGTCAGACCACGCAGCTTTGCTGATTACAATTACAAATCATGAGGATGAAAATAATAGTTCCTGTTAAAAAACCATGCAGATATTGAGGAGGACGATATGAGAGCAAACGATTACAAGGACACAGAAAGAAGAATATTATGCAATGTGATGAAAAGAATGTTTCATGATGAAGGAGAAACCTATACTATTGAAGAATGAAACAGGTGATGTTGTAGGCAGGCTGTTCTGTATACGAAATGCAGAAGACGCAGGCTTGTGGTACTATGGCGATTTGTTCGTTGCGCCTGATTACACAGGCAGGTGTATAACAAAAAGATTGCTTGAAACCGCCGAACAGGCACTGTCTGATAAATGGTGTCACACATTGAGATGTTATGTAGAGCCTGATAATAAAGTATCACTGCATTTACAAAGAGAATACGGATTTACCGAATGTGAATATAAGACTTTTAATAATCTTATAAACAGCGGTCAATTAATGTTTGAGAAACCGATTGTAACATTCAATGCTGCTCAGGTTACAGAAAAAAACGAAGCAAGATATATAACCGATATTTTTAATGAAAACGCTCATTTGCTTCACAGCGAGATAATCCCTTATAGCGAATGGTGCAGTTTGATTTCTGCGAATGATACTGACGAAAAACATTTTTTGATTCGTAAGGGTGCGGTGCCGTGCGGATATATGAAAATCAACGGACTTGAAGACGGCAATGACGGGTGGATTTCAATGCTTGCCGTGGCTTCTGCATTTCAAAGAAAGGGTATAGGTAAATATGCCGTTTCATATGCGGAAAGTTTTTTTAAAAAGCAGGGAAAACTATGCGTTAAAATACATACTACAACGGATAATTATCCTGCACGGAAATTATACGAAAAGTGTGGCTATTTGCTTTGCAACAGCATGAACACGTATACAGCCAAGGATAAACTGACATATTTTAAGCAGATATAGCCGACAACGATTCTGTGGTTCTAATATTGAAGGAAGGTTTAAATTATGTATAAAATGCTCTTTGTCTGCCACGGCAGGAGTTGGGTATCAGTTCCCTTGGTGGCTGTTGGTTGGGCAAATCGGTGCAAAATGTAGTGGTTGAGCAAGCCTTAAACTACTAAAATACTACTACCTGTTGATTAGCGAAAAGGTAATGTGAAATTTCAGAATTGTGCTTTTGAAGTTTTTCTATGGTAGTAAAAATGATGTTGTATAATAAAACATTGATATGTGTCATCTCGACCAGTGAAACCTACGACCGTGGGAAATAATGGAAACCGCCCTTTTGGAGGATGGTTTTTATTATGTACGGATATGCTCTATTTCATAATACTAAGAATTATTATAACTTGATTATTTTATAGAAAAACTGTATAATGTAATGGCACCATTACAATTATTTCTGTTATGATTAGGAGGACCATTTCAATGAAACGCGATTATGAAAGCAGGCTTGAAGCCCTCTACACAGAATACTATGGCAACGGCGGCTGCCAATTTTTTAGGGAATGTGAAAAAGGCATTTCTAAAAGCTGCATGTTCAGATTTGATAAAGCAAAGGTGGGCGCAAAGTATGGTGAAAAAACTGAAATCCCGAAAATAGTTTTTGTGGGTTTAGAGGGACTTAACGGACATCAGGGAATTGAAAGGACGGAAACCGACAAGTGTTACAATCCCCATTACAAAGGCGTAAGATATGTTTTGGCGTATTTATTAAGTCCATATATTGGCAAGGAACGACCGGACAGCGTGTTAAAAAATTGTCTTAAGGACTATGTTGAAACTATGAAATATTTTGCGTTGCTTAACTGCTACAAGTGCGCTTTTGGAGATAATCCCAAAGGTCGTCCGCACTCTGAGTCAATGAAAGAGCATTGCCAAGAGATTTTGTTCAGTGAAATAGAAGTATTGGAGCCGGATATAGTGGTTTTTCAAGTCAAGAGCAAAAGACCGACTAACTTCGAGAAAAATCTCGCTAACAAATTTGGCAAAGAGAAATTGATATGTGGAAACGAGGGTACAGGAGCTTTTTGGTATTCGCTTCGGTCCGGTAAGCGGTTTATCTGGATTTGGACTTATCACGGCGATGGAAATAAATATCCACGAAATCAACAAAATCAACGAAATCGAGGTTGGGCTAGTAATGATAAAAGCGGTAAAGATTATCGTGAAAAAGACCTTGACCCTGTTTTAGATAGGGTTCTTGATGCTATGCGACAACTAAACTTAAACGAGACCGCAGCGGGGAACGAATGAACAAGGCATTGCTTCTGAATTATCCGGATTTAAGGTAACATTGTCCGGAATTGTAATACTTGTAAGGCTACTGCATGAAGCAAATACACCATTTCCTATACCGAAAACACTGTCCGGTATTGTTATGCTTGTAATATTATCACAACCTCTAAATACATAATTCTCAATATCTGTAACTTCATCTGGAATTGTAATACTTGTAAGGCTTGTACAACCTTCGAATGCACTGCTTCCAATAATGGTCACGTTATTGGGAATAGTGATACTTGTGAGGCTTGTACAACCTTGTGCAAAATCCTTAGTAGTAAACCCGCAGATTTTTACGACTATTTGATTACTACACACATCCGCAATTTGCCCCGATTTGCCGTGTTTCTGTGAAATCAACCGCAAATCCGTAAAATCTGCCGGTACGCAAAATGCGGCAAAATAACGCAATACAAAGCCTTCTGAAAGGAATTTACCCGATGTACAAGATACTATTTGTCTGCCACGGCAACATCTGCCGTTCACCTATGGCGGAATTTGTAATGAAGGATATAGTCGCAAAGGCAGGGAAGTCCGATGAATTCGTCATCGCTTCGTGTGCGACAAGTACCGAGAAAATCGGCAATCCTGTGCATTACGGCACTAAAAGAAAGCTGGCGGAGGTCGGAATATCCTGCGATAAAAAGAGGGCAGTACAGCTCACAAAGTCAGATTATGACAGGTATGATTACATAATCGCTATGGACGAGATGAATATACGCAATATAATGCGTATCATCAGAAGCGATCCCGAAAACAAGGTAAGTCTGCTGTTGTCACACGCAGGAAAGAGCGGAAGCATTGCCGACCCGTGGTATACCGGTAACTTTGATGATACCTACAGAGATGTATTGCTTGGGTGTAAAGCGCTGTTCAATGAGATTGTAAATTAATAAAATCAGAGGTGATTAAGGTGTTAAATTGTATATGGAATGGTAAACTTATTGAGGCTGAGCAAATAAGTAAAACTGAGGATTCTGAATCTTCGGTTAGACGTGCAAGTGAAAATCATGAATTAAAATGCACCGATCCATTTTGTAAATGTTCAATATGCTATAAGCACGGTCCTAAACGCAGCCCTCACTTTGCACATATCGGAGAATCAAACTGTGCATATGCTGCTTTTGAAAAAAATGATACTCCAATCAAACGGTTTGTTCGGTCATCACTGTATTCACATTTCACAAATTTAGGTTATACAGTAAAACGCGAAATTATAATTCCAAATACTCGTATCTATTCAGATTTAATGATTGTATCTAATTTAAAAACATATCTACTTAAAATTACTACTTCAAAAACAAAAGCTCAAGAAACCTACAATTTTGATGAAGCGTGTAGAAATAACGAATTTATTCCGTTATCTATAACAATAGGAAAAATATCTGAAAAACAGTTTGAACGACACAATTATCATGCTATGCGGTTTCAATTCAATCACAACGAAAATAACACCCTTATTATTATCAACGAAGAAGCAAATGAAATTTCTATTACAAAAGAAGATACGTTTGAATATATACACAAAGGCAGGAACCTACAAAATCGTGTGAATTATGACGTTCATAATTTATATTTCAGTAGCAATATCGAAGATTTAGAATTATATAAGAACGAACTAACATTAAAAGGATTTTATGATGAATATAATAATTGGATGCTATTAAAATTAAAAGATTATGATAAAATGATAAAAGATATTGATGAGTATGAAAGAAAATGCAAATTAAACCAAATAGAAGTGAGTAAAATTCTTTCACAAAAAGCTGAAAAATATAAAATAGGTATGAAGGTTAATCATAACAATCGCGGGAATGGTATAGTAGTGAATATAAAAAATAAACCAAATTCCAGTAATCATTTAATTGACATTGAATTTGAAAATAAATCTACAAACCAATTTGAGTTAGAAGTGCTTTTAAAAAATAACAGTATAAATATCATAGAATAGTAAAATTTCGTAAAATTTAAGTTATAGCGAAATTACTTGTTATTCTTATCCTCATCCTGCTTTAAATCGGGTTCGGGCAGATCGTTTTTTATATCCATTACCGGATTTGAATTTATAGCGTCACGGAGCTGAGTATTTACCACATGGGTATAGATCTGGGTGGTGTTGAGGTTTTCGTGTCCGAGGACCTCTTTAAGCACACGGACATCAACACCATTCTGATACATAAGCGTAGCCGCCGTATGACGCAGTTTATGCACGGAAATTCCTTTACCGGCAAGTCCGCAGGCTTTAAGGCGGTCGTCGATTATCTGTTCGACACGGCGGTTTGTGATGCGGTTGCCACGTTTGCTTATAAACAGAGCTTTTTCCTTAGGGTCTGCAACGGATTTTCTTGCTTCGGTGTACTTGGTAACAGCATCGACGCATTGCTCGTTGAGATAGACGATACGTTCCTTGTTGCCTTTGCCCAGAACCTTCACGGAAAGATATTTTACACAGGGCTGTGACGGGTCTATGCTTTCGACAAAATCATTCACGTTTATTCCGACAAGCTCGCTCAGACGCATACCGCAGTTGAGGAACATTATAATCATCGCATAGTCACGGTAATCCATCCAGCTTGAAAACTCCTTGAAGCCCTCGTGCAGAAGCTGACCGCATTCCTGCAACGTGAGGTGCTTAGGCAGTGCGTTTTTAGGCGAAGGAAGCTCCAGATTCAGCATCGGGCTTGCCGCAAACCACGCCTTGTTATTGGTGAGGAATTTATAGAACTGCCGCAGAGATACAGCCTTGCGTGAGCGGGCCTTTGCCTGATTGGAACGTTCACTTACCGTAAAGCTGAGAAACTCCATAGCGTCCGTAAGGGTCACAGCCTTTATGTATTTATCGTCAAGGTCTGAGATTTTTATCTCGGAGAAATCCTCATTTGCATCAACCAGCTTGTTCTTGACCTTGAGAAAACGCATAAACATACGCAGGTCGGTATAATAGTTCAACGCAGTAAGCTGTGAACGGTTTTTGATTGTCGTAAGATAATTCAGGTATTCGGTAAGGCAAGCCGGTGCGTCCGATGTAGCTTGTCTGAAATCTATGTTATATGCCATTTTTGTGTGCCTTTCGTTTTTTACCGCTTCTAATTTCGTAAAATTTTCATTTTACGAAATTGCGTGTAAAATTCTGTTATACTGCTCCGCTGACTATTATACTATAAAATCCAGCCCAATTCAAGATTTATTGCGAAATACAAAGCCGGCGGATAATGTTGACGTAAATACGAGCAATAGCAATTACGGATGAGTTACAGCTATAAATCTGCTGTGCTTCAAACGGTCGGTCAAAGGCTGAAGAATTCTCAGTAAAGTCATTTGTATGCTTTTGATATAGTGTTATCATACAAATGAAGAAGCTGACCGAAAAAATACGCTGTGCAATAAGCACAGCGCTACGGTTATATGGCGGGTACATCAAATTCAGCCTTGAACCTATAAAAGCAATCGGTTTTTTGCACTGATGAAAAGATACAAATAAACTAAGAATAAGCGTACCACCTGTATGTTATTATAACACAAATCAAATAAATTGTCAATATAAATATTTTGAAAGTTAACTTTCAAAAAAATAAAAGAAATACGGCATTCGAATCGAAAGCTGTATGTAAAAAAATCCCGCCGTTATAAAACAGCGGGATAAATTCTTTAAAACTACGATCAAGCCTTGTTGATTGATCCGAAGAGTTCCATCTTTTCCTTAACTGTAGCCTTGATAGCCTCAAAGCCGGGTGCGAGGAGCTTTCTGGGATCGAAGCCCTTACCCTGAAGATCCTTGCCTTCTTCGATGTACTTTCTTGTTGCTTCCTGGAATGCAAGCTGGCACTCTGTGTTAACATTGATCTTGGAAACGCCGAGTGAAATAGCCTTCTTGATCATGTCTGCAGGGATACCTGTACCGCCGTGCAGTACGAGAGGCATATTGCCAACCTTCTCCTTAACTGCTGCCAGTGTTTCAAATGAAAGACCGGGCCAGTTTGCAGGGTACTTGCCGTGAATGTTGCCGATACCTGCAGCGAGCATTGTAACGCCGAGATCAGCGATAGCCTTGCACTCGTCGGGATCTGCGCATTCGCCCATACCTACAACGCCGTCTTCTTCACCGCCGATAGAGCCTACCTCAGCCTCAAGTGAGATACCGAGTATATCGCAAGTGTTTACGAGAGCTGTTGTCTTTTCGATGTTCTCAGCGATAGGATAGTGAGAACCGTCAAACATTATAGAAGAGAAACCTGCGTTGATGCAAGCCTTAGCACCTTCGAAAGTACCGTGGTCAAGGTGGAGAGCTACGGGTACTGTGATGTTCAGTTCTTCGATCATGCCCTTTACCATGCCTACAACGGTCTTATAACCGCACATATACTTGCCTGCGCCCTCAGAAACACCTAAGATAACAGGTGAGTTGCACTCCTGTGCTGTAAGAAGGATAGCCTTTGTCCATTCAAGGTTGTTTATGTTGAACTGGCCTACGGCGTACTTGCCCTCAAGAGCCTTGTTCAGCATTTCTTTTGCAGAAACTAACATTTATTTTCTCCTTTGATTCTTATTCCGGCGGAAACCGCCTTTGAATTTATTATACTACATTTAACCTGTAAATGCAAGTATTAATTGACAAAAAAAGAGCCGCTTCTCAGCGGCTCGGTATGTATTACTTCTTGAAATCCTTAACCAGCTCGGCAAGGCACTCTGAACAGATGTTCTTGCCCTTGAACTGCTGGATGTCGCTTGCGTTGTTGCAGAATGAGCAAGCAGGCATATACTTCTTAAGAATAATCTGGTCGTCCTCAACATAGATTTCAAGTGAATCCTTGATGCCGATGTCGAGTGTTCTTCTCAGCTCTATCGGAATAACAATTCTTCCGAGCTCGTCAACTTTTCTTACAATTCCTGTAGATTTCATGATTCTTTCTCCTTGTTGTTTTTACTTAATCTTTCCTTTTCGGGCAGGAAAACCGTCATTTCTTCCTGCTTCGATTATATTTTACCAAATCTTTTTACAATTGTCAAATGTGGATTTTATATAGCTGTAATTCACTTCCATTCATAGCAGGAAAAGAAATTGAACGTTATTCAAATTGCTAAATCGTTACAAATCCCTTTATTATCGTATTTGTAAATAGTTTCAAATTTTCTGTCCGCAAAAAGCAAAATGTATTATTTTAATTGAAATGATAAAATTATTGTAAAATTCAGCACAATGCACATATAACGATGATTATTTACGCTTTTTATAGTGCAATATTCGGTTTTTCGCTTTGAAAGGAGTTATCATGAGCTATGTAATTTTTGTAATTATATCCCTGTCTTTTGTTTTTGCGGCTTGTAACGGAACGATGAACGATTTATCTGTTGCGGCGCTCACCTCCTGCAAGGATGCCGTGACGCTGTGCATTTCGTTATGCGGTACAATCTGTCTGTGGAGCGGTATTATGAATGTCGCAGGTAAATCCGGCATCGTTTCGGGGCTTTCGAGGGTGCTTTCGAAACCGCTGTCACTTCTCTTCCCTGATATAAGCAGGAAAGGCAGTGCGATGCAATATATAATTCTCAATTTCATTTCAAATCTGCTTGGACTCGGAAATGCCTCTACTCCGCTCGGCATAAAGGCGATGCAGGAGCTTAAAGAGGAGCAGAAAGCAAAAAAGAACGCTACAAGGAGTATGATTATGCTTGTTGTGCTGAATACGGCAAGCGTTCAGCTTTTTCCCTCTACCGTTATTGCGCTCCGTGCGTCCTATGCAAGCGAATCCCCTGCCGATATCCTGCCGTGCGTATGGGTCGTATCGGCTTTATCGCTGACACTTACCGTGCTGTCGGTGTTTGTTTTTGAAAAAATCAGCAATAGAAGAAGGAAGAATATGAAATGAGCGGTTACAGCGATTATATAGTACCGCTGATAATCCTTGCGGTGACTGTTGCCGGTGTAATAAAGAAAACGGATATATTCGATGCGTTTGTCGAGGGAGCCGCAGAGGGTCTAAAAACAACATCGGCAATTCTCCCCTCGCTCATCTGCCTTATGACCTGTATAGGAATGTTCAGGGCATCGGGCGCAATGGAACTGCTTGTACAGCTTGTAAGCCCGATAACGTCATTTTTCGGCTTTCCGGACGAATGTACGCCGCTTATATTTATCCGTCCGCTTTCCGGGAGCGGTGCGTTATCTGTTTATGACGGCATAATTTCCGAAAACAGCCCGGACAGCTTTATCGGCAGGATAGCTTCCATTATGATGGGTTCAACGGAAACCACCTTCTACACTGTCGCAGTATATTTCTCGGCGGCGAAGGTTAAGAAAACACGTTATGCCATACCTGCGGCGCTGATAGGAGATATGGCAGGATGGATACTTTCCTCCATAGCCGTAAGGCTGATAATGAAATAAAAAAGCACGGAGAAAAGCCTCCGTGCTTCAGTCTGTCGAAAAACCTACATAACTTTAAAAATGGGGTTTGGGGCGTAGCCCCAAGCGGGGTGAGGGCGGCAGCCCCAC
>OGYC01003114.1_pt1 | contig 10282 bp, 9 predicted proteins | sample 1576461 | NCBI WGS metagenome assembly OGYC01 (sample SAMEA3541569, study PRJEB24748) | human gut metagenome | biome: human gut; feature: human-associated habitat; material: faeces | place: China | collected 2012 | reverse complement strand
GTGTTGGGCACGACGCCCGCCTCGGTGATTTCGGCCATGATCGCGTTGGGCAGCTTGCCCACGAGGATCGGGGCGTCAGCGCCGCCCGTCACGTTGATGGTGACGTGCTGCTGCGACCACGCGCCCTTTTCGTCGCGCACGAAGATGGTGAATTCATCCGTGTACTTCTCGCCGTAGACCAGATTTTCGTTCGGCGTGTACGTATACTTGCCGGTGGCCGAGTCGATGGTGAACACGCCGTGCTCGGTTTCGATCCGGGTATGCGCGTTGCCCATGCCCTTGTCGCCGTCAAAGGCCGCCTTCAGGTCATTGATGTCGGCACTGTCCGCATCGCCGATATGGCCTCCGGCGATGCCGTAGGTCAGCCTGGAACCGAAGTCCACATCCGTTCCCTTGGCATAAAATTTTATTGTAGGTGATATTATGGTTGATGTTGCAGGAAAATATGATGTTGCGGTTATAGGCGCAGGACACGCTGGAATTGAAGCGGCTCTTGCTTCTGCAAGGCTTGGTTGTAAAACAGCAGTATTTACAATAAATATGGACGCTGTCGGAAACTGCCCTTGTAATCCGTCTATCGGCGGTACTGCAAAGGGACATCTTGTAAGAGAGCTTGACGCTTTAGGCGGTGAAATGGGCAAGGCTGCTGATGAAACATTTTTGCAGATGCGTATGCTTAACAGGGGAAAAGGCCCGGCGGTTCATTCACTAAGAGCACAAATTGACAGACGAGCATATGCGGAGAGAATGAAGCACTGTCTTGAATTACAGCAAAATCTTGAGCTAAGGCAAGCTGAAATTATAGACCTTGTAAAGAATGATGACGGAGAATGGGAGCTTACAACAAGGCTAAAGACTAAGTATCTTGCAAAGGCTGTTATTATTGCTACGGGTACATATCTTGGCGGTGTTGTATTTGTTGGTGATGTTTCATACGAGAGTGGTCCAGACGGTATTTTTCCGTCAAAGTTTTTGCCAGACGCTCTAAAAAATATGGGTATGAGCATAAGAAGATTTAAAACTGGTACTCCCGCAAGAGTTCTTAAATCGAGCATAGATTTTACAGACCTTGAAGAACAGGCTGGTGATGAGCCTGTTACACCATTCTCATATGATACACTTGAGCCTGGTGAAAACAAGGTTCTCTGTCACATAAGCTGGACAAATGAAAAGACTAAAAAGATTATTCTTGATAATCTTCACAGGTCACCTCTTTATAGCGGAAAGATTGAGGGAATAGGCCCGAGATATTGTCCAAGTATTGAGGATAAGATTGTTCGTTTTTCAGAAAAGGAAAGACATCAGTTATTTATCGAGCCTTGTGGCTTGAATACTGAGGAAATGTATTTACAGGGTATGAGCTCATCACTTCCAGAAGATGTTCAGACAGCGTTCTATCATTCAATTAAAGGTCTTGAAAATGCTGTTATTATGCGTCCGGCATATGCGATTGAATATTATTGCTGCGACCCTTTACAGCTTAGAAGAACACTTGAATTTATCGACTTTGAAAATCTTTATGGTGCAGGACAGTTCAACGGTAGTTCGGGTTATGAGGAAGCTGCTGTTCAAGGCTTTGTTGCGGGTGTAAATGCGGCATTGAAAATTCTCGGCAGAGAGCCTATGGTTCTCGACAGAGCAAGCTCATATATCGGAACGCTTATTGACGACCTCGTAACAAAGGGCTGTCAAGACCCTTACAGAATGATGACTTCTCGTTCTGAATATCGTCTTGTACTTCGTCAGGATAATGCAGATTCAAGGCTTACACCAATCGGCAGAAAGATTGGTTTGATAAGTGATGAGAGATGGGAACGCTTTAACAAAAAGCAAGAACTTATCAAAGCGGAGCTTAAACGAGTTAAAGCGACAGTTATTGCACCATCTGAAAAGGTAAACGAGATACTTGTTTCACGTGAAACATCGGCGATAAACACAGGAGTAAGGCTTATTGATTTAATCAAACGACCACAGCTTGGTTATGACGCATTGTCGGAAATTGATGAAAATCGTCCAAATATAGACCGCAATATTTTTGAACAGGTTGAAACTGAAATTAAGTATGAGGGATATATAAAGCGTCAGCTTATCGTTATAGACCAAGTTCGCAGACTTGAGTGCAAGATTTTGCCAGAGAATATAGACTACAACGCTATCGACGGATTAAGACTTGAGGCAAGAGAAAAGCTCACAAAGGTTCGTCCTGAAAATATCGGTCAGGCAAGCAGAATTTCGGGCGTAAGTCCAGCAGATATTTCTGTTTTGGTTATCTATCTTGCATCGCTTAGAAATAAGAATGGAGGTGCAAAATGAGCATAATTTCTGAAACTATGAAGAAATGGGCTGATGAAAACGAAATTGCTCTTGATGAGGTTCAGCTTGAAAGGTTTGAGGACTATGCAAAGATACTTGTTGAGTGGAATGAGAAAATCAATCTTACAGCAATAACAGAACCAAAGGAAATTGCTGTTAAACATTTTATAGACAGTTTAACTGTTTTGAAAGCTTTTAATATAAAGAAAAATGCGTCTATAATTGATGTTGGTACGGGTGCAGGCTTTCCGTCTGTTCCACTGAAAATTGTCAGAGATGATATACAGCTTACAATGCTCGATAGCCTTAACAAGAGAATAAATTTTCTTAATCAGCTTTGTGACGAGCTTGGCATTAAGGCGGAAACGATTCATTCTCGTGCAGAAGATGCCAGCAGAAACAAACCATATCGTGAAAGCTTTGATATAGCTGTTTCACGAGCAGTTGCAAATCTTCCGTCACTTTGCGAATACTGTATTCCGTTTGTGAAAAAGGGTGGTTCGTTTATAGCTATGAAAGGCAAGGACGGTCTTGCAGAGCTTGAATCCGCTAAGAATGCAATTAGTATTCTTGGTGGAAAATGCAAAGAGGATAATGATTATATTACCTTGCCAGATGGTGAAAAGAGAATTATCTTTATAATAGATAAGGTTCAGTTTACACCTGAAAAATATCCACGCAGAGGCGTTAAGATAAATAAACTTCCTTTATAAGATTAAGACAGCTACAATTTGAATTGTGGCTGTCTTTTTATTTTCAAAGACACTCAAAAGTTTTGCTCAAGCTTTTTCAAAAGCTTGTAGGTCAAGGGCGTTGCCCAACATTTCTTTTTTCTAATCGGCGGATTTTATCCGCCGATAAATTTCTCTTATATGCAAGATAGTCCCTAAGGGCAAGAGATGTTAAGGGCGTTGCCCTTAACACCCATGAGGGACTCCGTCCCTCAACCCTGCGAGCCTTTGAAAAGGCTCGAGCGAAACTTTTAGTTGTCTTAGAAAAGTACATTAGCTAAATAAAAGCTTAGTAAGATACGAAATAATTTATTGTTTTATTTAGATATTGACAAATTCTGAAATTATATATACAATATATTAAGTAACATTTTTAAATGCTATGATGCGGAGGAGTAATTCGCTGATTGCCGAATTAAGAGAGCTGTCGGTTGGTGAAAGACAGTTCGGCACTCGAATGAAGGTCGCCGCTGAGCAGTTTTGCTGAAACTCTATGAGCATTAAGCAAAAACGCACGACAAGCGTTATTTCGTCATACATTTTACGGCTATCGCCGAGATGTAATTTTCAGAGAGTGGTACAACGAAGTTCCATATCCTTATGAGCCTTCGTCTCTTTTGAGAGATGACGGTTATTTTTTTACTTATTTTTACAAAATTTTATGCTTTAAACATAATTTAAGCATATAAAATGGAGGAGATATATTATGAAGCTTACAGGTGCAGAAATCATCGCAGAATGTTTGCTCGAACAGGGTGTTGACACTGTTTTCGGCTATCCGGGCGGTGCAGTTCTTAATATTTATGACGCACTCTATAAGTATAGTGACAAAATCAAGCATATTCTTACAGCACACGAACAAGGTGCTTCTCATGCGGCAGACGGTTATGCAAGAACCACTGGAAAACCTGGTGTTGTTATCGCAACTTCTGGTCCTGGTGCAACTAACCTTGTAACTGGTCTTGCTACTGCTTATATGGATTCTATTCCTATGGTTGCAATTACAGGTAATGTTTCAACCGACTTGCTTTCTCGTGATAGCTTCCAAGAGGTTGACATTACAGGTATTACTTTACCAATCACTAAGCATAATTTTATCGTAAAGGATATTGCTGACCTTGCAAATATTATTCGCAAGGCTTTCAGAATTGCCACTTCTGGCAGAAAAGGTCCTGTTCTCGTTGATATTCCTAAGGATATTACAGCCATAAGCTATGAATATGAACACGCTCCAATTCGTACCTATGAGAATGTAACTTCATCAAAGAATTATGAATTTGAAGCTGTTGCTCAAGCTATTAAAAACGCTAAGCGTCCTATGATTTATATGGGCGGTGGTGTTCTTCTCTCTGAGGCTACTGAACAGCTTATTAAATTTGCAGAAAAAATTGAATGCCCTGTATGCTCATCTGTTATGGGTCTTGGCGGTTTCCCTGCATCACATAAGCTTTTCCTCGGTACTCTCGGTATGCATGGTGCTTACGAAACAGGTAAGACAACTGCCAACGCTGACCTTATCATTGCGGTAGGTGCAAGATTCTCTGATAGAGTTGCAGGTGATAGGGAGAAATTCGGCGAAAATGCTACAATCATTCATATGGATATTGATAAGGCAGAAATTAACAAGAATGTTAAGTCTAAGTTTAGCCTTATCGGTGACTTAAAGGATACTCTTACAACTCTTACAGCTCTTTGTGATAGCAAGAGTAATCCTGAATGGCTCAAGGAAATTTCAGATTGGAAAGCACAATTTGATAAGACTCCTGAATATAACTCAAAGGATTTCGCTCATGCTTACCATATCATAGAGTCTGTTCAAAAGCTTACAACTGCTGATGATATTATAGTAACTGATGTCGGTCAACATCAGATGTGGGTATCTCAGAAATATAAATTCGAGAAACCAAGAACATGGTGTACTTCTGGCGGTCTTGGTACTATGGGATATGGTATGGGTGCTGCTATTGGCGCTCAGACTGCTAACCCTGACAAGCGTGTTGTACTCTTTACTGGTGACGGCAGTTTCCATATGAACCTTAACGAAACAGTAACTTTAAAATCATACAATCTTCCGATTATGGTTGTTGTTATGAATAACTCTGTTCTCGGAATGGTTCGTCAATGGCAAAAGCTTTTCTACGGACACCGTTTCTCTCAGACCGACCCCCACAGAGCAACTGATTTCGTTGAGCTTGCAAAGGCTTTTGGCATTGATGGTATGAGAGTTCACAATGACAGCGAGGTTGAAAGCGTTCTTGAAAAGGCATTTAACCTTAAAAAGCCTGTTATTGTAGATTGTGTTCTCTCCCCTGACGAAAATGTTCTTCCGATGATTCCTCCGGGAAAAACTGTTGACGATATGATTACAGAAATGGAGTGAGTTTAGAATGGTACACAAGCAGATTATCGGACTTTTTGTAAGAAACTACACAGGTGTTCTTCAGCGTGTAACAAGTCTTTTTACACGCAGAGGCTTTAATATTGACAGTCTTACTGTCAGCCCAACAAATAAAGAGGGTTACTCAAGAATTACTGTAAGAATCCTCGGCGACGATGAACAGCTTTCACAATTCATAAATCAAATGATGAAGTTGAATGATGTGAAAAAGGTTGAAGTTCTTCCTGAAAGCAGCTCTGTAATTTCAGAATTGATTTTCATTAAGGTTAAGATTAACAGCGAGGACAGAAATAAGATTCTTACAGCTGCATCTTCATATCACGCTTCTGTTGTAGATTTAGGAGAAACCTCTGCTACATTCAGAGCTTCAGGCTTACCTTCTGAAATTGATGAGCTTGTTTCAAGATTAGAACCATTCGGCATTATGGAGCTTGTTAGAACAGGTGCTATTGCCCTTCATTCAGGTGATGAGTGTATAGCAGACGATTTAGACATAGACTGACGGCGAGTGATTAACTGATAAATCTCAATAAAACAATTAAAAGTCTTACTTAGAACTCTTAAAGGTCTAAGTAAGACTTTTTTAGTTTATTCTTGATGATATGAACTTTGGAACTTCATCTGCTCTGATATTAAGAACAAGCGAAAACTCGGAATATAGCAATCTTTCTGCCTCTTTCATAAGCTGTTCATCTGAAAGGTGCATCTTTTTTCCATTTTTCAGCTGTTCTTGTTTATGTATATAAAGCTCTCGTATCATATTCAGGATTTCTAAACGATTGCCTGATGATAAAATCGTTCGGTAATGTTCTTTTCTTTCGTTATCATCTATAATCCAATTTATAGGCTTTGATGAAGCAGTTGTTATTAAATCACATATTTCTTTCTTAGATAAAATTCTTTTAATTCTATTGGTGAGGAGTTTATTATTTACAGGTACGAATATTGTCATTGTTTCATTGCTGAGCGGTGTTAAGATATAGTAATCTTTGATTACACCTGAAAATTTCTTTTGGCAAATATCTGTAATTCTACAAACACCATTTGCACCATATAATACAGTATCGTTTATGCTAAACATATTATCCTCCTTATTAAATTAACATAATTTATTTATAATTTTAATAATATCATAAAATTAAAATTATCGTAATACTTTACATTTAAAATTGTTTAAAATGCTTATAGCTGTTCATAACACTTTTGTGCAGTTTTTATAGTACAACCAAGCGGTTTTATGCGATTTTTAAAAAAATTTTTGACACAGTATTGCTTTTTTCTTATATTCGACTATTTTTTAAAATAGCCTTGACAAATCGGTTAGTATGTGCTAATTTATATATAGGATAGTTAATATTTCCTAACTCATTTTGAAAATAGGCAAATTGCGTCTATATAACTGAAAAGGAGTGAGCTATATGCCTTTAACTATGGCTGAAACTGGCGTAGAAAACCAGATTAAGAAAATTGGTGGCAAAAGTGATGTAAGACTTTTTCTTGAAAAACTTGGTTTCGTAGTAGGAAGTATAGTAACTGTTATTTCTCAAAACAATGGCAATCTTATCGTTAATATTAAGGATACTCGTGTTGCTATAAGCAAAGAAATGGCTTGCAAAATTATGATTTAATTTTGCTTGAATTTAATATATGATTTCAGAATTTATAAAGTAGGAGTTAAAGTTATATTTTCTCCTACTTTTAAATTCCTTAAATAATCAAAATTGAGAAAGGGAGAATGTATCATGACTCTTAGAGATGCAAAGGTTGGCGAAACTGTTAAAGTCGTCAAGCTTCATGGAGAGGGTGCTGTTAAGCGTCGTATTATGGATATGGGCATAACTAAAGGTGTAGAAATCTATATTCGCAAGGTTGCTCCGCTTGGTGACCCTATTGAAGTCACTATTCGTGGCTACGAGCTTTCTTTGAGAAAAGCTGACGCAGAAATTATTGATGTTGTTAAGTAAATTACTTCATCATCGTGCTTAGTCTTTGTTTTATGCTTAGGAATGTCTGAGCACTATGCAAAGGTTAGGCTAAACTAATATTTTTGGGAGGAAAAGCTATGTCGATTAAAATCGCACTCGCAGGTAATCCAAACTGCGGTAAAACGACTTTATTTAACGCCTTAACCGGTTCTAATCAATATGTCGGTAACTGGCCGGGTGTTACAGTCGAGAAAAAGGAAGGTAAGCTCAAAAGTAATAAAGATGTTGTTATTATGGACTTGCCGGGTATCTATTCCCTTTCGCCTTATACTCTTGAGGAAGTTGTTGCAAGAAACTACCTCATAACAGAGCGTCCTGATGCTATTCTTAACATCATAGACGGTACTAACCTCGAAAGAAACCTTTATCTTACTACTCAGCTTACAGAACTTGGTATTCCTGTTGTTATCGCTATAAATATGCTCGATGTTCTCGAGAAAAAGGGCGATGTTATCAACACTCAGGAACTTTCTAAGAAAACAGGCTGCCCTGTCTATGAAATCTCTGCTCTTAAAGGCAAGGGTATTCAGGAAGCTGCTGACGCAGTTGTAAAATTCGCTAAGGAAAATAAGAAATTTGAAGTTGCTCATGTTTTTGCTAAGAATGTTGAAGATATTCTTGAAAATATTGCAGCAAAGCTTCCTAAGGATATTCCTGAGGAGCAAAAACGATTCTATGCTATTAAGCTCTTTGAGCGTGACAGCAAGATTCTTGAAACAAGAGAAGATTTTCCAGATATAGAGTCTATCATTGCTGACGCTGAAAATGAATTTGATGATGACTCCGAAAGTATCATCACAAATGAAAGATATACATATATCAGCAGTATTATTAAGGGCTGTTACAAGAAAAAGAGCAAGGAAAAGCTTTCAACTTCAGATAAAATTGACCGTATCGTAACTAACCGTTGGCTTGCACTTCCAATCTTTGCAATAATTATGATTATTGTTTATTATGTTTCTGTTACTTCTGTTGGTACTCTCGTTACTGACTTTACTAACGACCAGCTCTTTGGTGAAGACGGTTGGTATCTCTTCGGAATCGGCAGAAGCGACTATGAAGCCGCTAATGACAAATTCGTTGAAGAAAACATTTTTAACCACAAGACAGAAATTGAAGCTGAACTTCAAAAGGCTGTTGATGAACATGTAAAGGGTTCTGAAGAAATTCTTGCAGCCGTTCAAGACGAGGATTTCGGTGCATTTGAAGAATCTATGGAATCTTATAGTGCTGCTCTTGAAGAAGCAGGCATAAGCATTGATGATTACTATAATGATGACATTATGGAAAATGCCCCGGACAAAGCAGACTATGGTGTTTACATTCCAGGTATTACAACTCTTGTAAGCAACGGTCTTGAAGCAATCAACTGCGTTGACTGGCTCTCAGCACTTATAGTTAACGGTATCGTCGGCGGTGTTGGTGCTGTTCTTGGCTTCGTTCCGCAGATGCTTGTTCTCTTTATCTTCCTTGCATTCCTTGAATATTGCGGATATATGGCTCGTATCGCATTTATTATGGATAGAATCTTCAGAAAGTTCGGTCTTTCTGGTAAGTCATTTATTCCAATCCTTATCGGTACAGGTTGTGGTGTTCCTGGCATTATGGCATCAAGAACAATCGAAAATGACCGTGACCGTAAGATGACTATTATGACCACAACATTTATTCCATGTGGTGCTAAGCTTCCTATCATCGCTATGATTGCAACTGCACTCTTTGACGGTGCATGGTGGGTTGCTCCAAGTGCTTACTTCCTTGGTATCGTTGCAATCATTATTTCTGGTATTATTCTTAAAAAGACAAAGATGTTTGCTGGTGACCCTGCTCCATTCGTTATGGAGCTCCCTGCTTACCATCTTCCAACAGTCGGCTCTATTCTCCGTTCAATGTGGGAGCGTGGCTGGTCCTTCATCAAGAGAGCCGGCACAATTATTCTTCTTGCATCAATTATCATCTGGGCTGGTTCTTCCTTCGGTATGGTTGATGGTTCATTCGGATTCAGCACAGAAATGGAACTTAACGACAGTGTACTCGGTATGATTGGTAATGCTATCTGTTGGATTTTCGCACCTCTCGGATTTGGCGAGGCTACTGCTACAATCGCTACTATCATGGGACTTGTTGCTAAGGAAGAGGTTGTCGGCGTATTTGGTGTCCTCGACTTCGAGGGTCTTGGTGCTCTTGCTGGATACGCATTCCTCGCATTCAATCTTCTCTGCGCTCCTTGCTTCGCAGCTATCGGTGCTATCAAGAGAGAAATGAACAGTGCAAAGTGGACATGGTTTGCAATCGGTTATCAATGCACATTTGCTTATGCAACTGCTCTTGTTATCTATCAGCTTGGTATGCTCTTCTCAGGACACTTCGATGTATTTACAATTATTGGCTCTATCGTTGCTTTCGCAATTATCGCTTTTGTTATTTATCTTCTTGTAAGACCTTATAAGGAAAGCACAAAGTTTACTCAGAAAGTTAAAATAAACGCTTAATCAATTAAGGAGATGTTTCTTATGCTACAATTTTTAGCGACCTATGGTTCTTCAATTATTGTTGCTCTTATTGTTGCTTTTATAGTATTTCTTGTAATAAGAAATATGGTTAAAGAAAAAAAGAGCGGTAAAGGTGGCTGTGGCGGTTCATGTGCTTCCTGTGGTGGCTGTTGTGCAAGCTGTCACCCAACACAAGAAACATCAAAACACAAAAAGCTAAATAATTAACTAAGGAGAGGGAAAGATTCGTCTTTCCCTCTTATCTATACGCTAAATGTTTTTCAGCTAACAGACTTGCTTTAAGACGATTAAAGTTTAGGTCAAGCCTTTTTAAAGGCTTGCAGGGTCGAGGGACGGAGTCCC
>OGYC01003110.1_pt1 | contig 10303 bp, 8 predicted proteins | sample 1576461 | NCBI WGS metagenome assembly OGYC01 (sample SAMEA3541569, study PRJEB24748) | human gut metagenome | biome: human gut; feature: human-associated habitat; material: faeces | place: China | collected 2012 | reverse complement strand
TATAACAGAAAGAAAGACCTTGAGTTCATTATAAACTCTTGGTCTTTCTTTTTTTTCGGGACTATTCTTTTTTCACAGCCCCTTTGTGCCTGTTTATTCAGATACATTTCATGGTCTGCTTTGTCAAGCAGATTGCGGAGCGTACAATCTTTGTAATTCATGGAGTAGCTGTAACCATAGGCGTAACTGATCGCATCCGGCATATTGCTGGAATGATACTGTTTGATCGTAGCATGTAGTTTTTCCAATAGTTCGTCTGCCTGCCCGGAGGTGGTGTCATACAAAATAGCGATAAATTCGTCACCGCCGAATCTGCCGACAAAATCTTTTTCAGGAACTACCTTTCTTAAAATGTGGGCAAAATTGGCGATCATCGAATCCCCGGCAGCGTGTCCAATGGTATCGTTCACTTCTTTTAAATTATTTAAGTCGAACATAACAAAACACAGCGGCTCAGTGATAAAACCGGAAGAGTTCAAAAGGTCTTCACAGCGGCTTTTGTTTGGAAGTCCGGTGTGCACATCCAGGTAGGCTTTCTTGGATAAAATATGATTTTCCCTGACGGCCTTAATGTGCTGGATCTGCTGCTGGACGATCAAAAAGATTAACAATAGTATATCAAGCGCAGAAATAATCTCGGTCAGCCGTATACGTGCGGCAATCTTTTCCGAGTACTGTTCGGCAGCAGTCACCGTCTCGTCGGCATATTCAAAATAAGTTTCACTCATTGAGACAACATTGGTGTTTTCATAGCCCTTTTCACGAACAGTATAAATCTCTTCTTTCAGTAGTTCTCAATATTCAATCTGATTGTCCAGACACTGCTGGTAAGCAGGATCTTTCAGGCTTACCAGATTATAATTTCCATCTTCATATTTTAAACCGGACAAAATTTTATCCAGATACTCGATCTGCATGTCATCTGCAGTTCCGGTAATCTCAAGCTTGACTTCACGCTGCGTGGCTCCGCGCACAAGACCGGCATAGTTTACCACGTGGGCAGTTCCATGTAGATTCTGGATCTGCACCATCATAAAAATGACAAGGAAAATCAAAACGAAGATCAGAATTTGCTGCAGCAGTGAGGCAGCATGCTGTTCTGCCTGTTTCATTCGTCTGCTAAAAGAGGTTTCTTTTGTATACATGAGTCACCTTTCCGAAGGTTTTTTTGTGTATAGCTGTATTCTAACCCATAAAATTAGGAAGGTCAAATATTAGTATGTTTTTCAAAGAAAATATCTTAAATAAAAATGAAATCTTGCCAAATTAGTTGTGATTCATTTTTATTTGAATTATAATAAACCCATCGCATTTTTTGAGGGCGACGAAAACAGAAAGCAATTTCAGGGATATTAAGGAGAGTTCAATGTCAGATAATGATTTCAGAGAGGTGATCGACGGAGAAGAGAACAAAGAGCCGGCAGCCTCTGACAATAATTTACATACAACGGAAGCAGAGAGTGCGGAAGTGGTGAACACCACGGCAGATGCACAGGAGAGTGATGAGAAGAAGGATGATGAGTACGAGGAGATCTGCTACATCTGTCACAGGCCGGAGCATATAGCCGGAAAAATGATCAGGATCCCAAACAGCATTTCCATCTGTCATGACTGTATGCAGAGAACGTTCGACAGCATGAATGGCACCGGATTCCCAATGGGTGATATGATGAACATGGGAAGTTTTAATAATATGAATCTGGATAAGATGCCTAATATCAGCATGATCAATCTCTCTGATCTGCAAAATATGATGGGCGGTATGCCAAACAGCCAGAAGATCAAGAAAAAGAAACCAAAAGAGGAGAGAAAGCCGGAGATTGATATTCATGCGATCCCGGCACCACATAAGATCAAAGCGTCACTGGATGAGTATGTGGTCGGACAGGAACATGCCAAAAAAGTCATGTCCGTAGCAGTTTACAATCATTACAAGAGAATTGCTTCTGATGTGCAGGACGGTGTGGAAATCGAAAAATCCAACATGCTCATGATCGGACCGACTGGAAGTGGTAAGACTTATCTGGTCAAGACACTGGCAAGATTATTAGATGTGCCGCTTGCCATCACGGACGCAACTTCCCTGACAGAAGCCGGTTATATCGGTGACGATATCGAGAGTGTAGTCAGCAAACTGTTAGCGGCTGCTGACAATGATGTGGAGCGTGCAGAGCACGGTATTATTTTTATTGATGAGATTGACAAGATTGCAAAGAAGCGCAACACTAACCAGCGTGATGTCAGCGGAGAATCAGTTCAGCAGGGAATGTTAAAGCTGTTAGAAGGTGCAGAAGTGGAAGTGCCGGTAGGAGCAAGCAGCAAAAACGCCATGGTTCCGATGACAATGGTGAACACGAAGAACATTCTTTTCATCTGCGGCGGTGCATTCCCGGAATTAGAGGATATCATCAAGGAGCGGCTGAACAAGGAAGCTTCTATTGGATTTAAGGCAGATCTGAAAGATAAGTATGACAATGACGAGAATCTGCTCTCCAAAGTGACGACAGAAGATGTGCGCAAATTTGGTATGATCCCGGAATTTTTAGGACGTCTGCCGGTCATGTTCACATTGGAGGCGCTGACGGAAGATATGCTCGTGCGTATTTTAAAAGAGCCGAAGAATGCAATCATCAGGCAGTATGAGAAGCTGCTTGCCATGGATGAGGTAAAGCTTGTATTTGACGAGGATGCGCTTCATTCTATCGCAAAGGAAGCAAAAGAGAAAAAGGTAGGAGCGCGTGCTCTCCGCTCTATTATCGAAGATTTTATGTTAGATATCATGTATGAGATCCCGAAGGATGACAATATCGGCATGGTAACGATCACAAAAGATTATGTAGAGAAAAAGGGCGGTCCGCTCATCACGATGCGCGGCTGCGCAGCGATCGAAGAAAAGCCTGCAATTTAAAGGAATAAAAGACAAAACTCCGGCATTTATTGTAAAGATAGGTGTGCGGAGTTTTTTATGTCTGACTGTGAAGAAAAGATTTATTCCAATGATTATGTGGATTTTATCATATCGAAAGATGTTTTGGATGTGATTGACCTTTCAAGTGATTGTATCCAGCGGATCGATGAGGAAAAAGATACTTATTTTTATCCGAGGAGTTTTTTCCGGATATTTGATTTTCCGGCAGATTCCTATGCTTCTGTTCCAAAGTGCTATGGACTTCTGGATGAGACGGCGCTTGAGGTTTCGGGGATATTAAAATTACAGCAGCAGCCGGCACTCGCACTGAAAGGGCAGGGCGTGATGATCGGATTTATCGATACCGGGATTGATTACCGAAATCCGGTATTTCAGTATTCTGATGGGACAACAAGGATTTACCGCATCTGGGATCAGACGATCCGGGATGGAACAAAGCCGGAGGGGATCGCATATGGTTCCGAGTATAAGACAGAGCAGATCAATGCCGCACTCCGGGCAGAAAATCCGCTGGAAACCGTTCCGTCCATGGATACCAATGGACATGGAACCTTTGTGGCCGGGGTGGCATGTGGAAGCGAGGATGTGGAAGATAATTTTATCGGGGCGGCGCCGTTTTCCGAGATCGCAGTCGTAAAACTGAAAGAGGCAAAAACTTATCTGCGGGAATTTTATTTTATACCGGATTCTGTTCCGGCGTATCAGGAGAATGATATCATGATGGCAGTCAGCTATCTGGACCGGCTGGCAAAGGAGCGGGATATGCCGCTTGTGATCTGCATTGCACTGGGAAGCAACATGGGAAACCGTGGCAAGGACGGACAACTGGCAACTTATCTGGATATTGTATCCAGAAGGCGGAAAAGATGCAGTGTGGCAGCAGTAGGAAACGAGGCGAATGCAAGACATCATTTTCTTGGAAAAATACAGCCGGACATGGAGTACGAATCGGTGGAAGTCTCGGTGGAGGAAAATATGCCGGGCTTTTTCATTGAGATGTGGGCAAATGCGCCGGAGCTTTATGCGGTATCGGTCAGCTCGCCCACCGGGGAAGTGCTGCCAAAAGTGCCTTATCGGAGCGGTGGAAGACAGGAGTTTGTCTTTATTTTCGAGCAGACAAGAGTCAGCATCGACTACCGGCTGACGGGCAGGCGGCAGGGAAACCAGCTTATTTATTTACGTTTTTCAAACGCAGCGCAGGGGATCTGGACGATCAACGTGTATCCGCAGAGCATTGTGACAGGGGATTACAATATGTGGCTTCCCATGCGGAATTTTACGAGTGGAAATGTTTTTTTCCTGCGGTCAAATCCGAATCATACGATCACCGTGCCGGGTAACGCAGGGCAGGTTATAAGCACGGGCGGCTACAATGTGGCAAATGGCGGTCTGTATCTGGACTCGGGCAGGGGATTTACACTTTCCGGTGAGGTAAAGCCGGATTTCTGTGCCCCGGCGGTGAATGTGTATGGACCGGGACTGCGGAACCGCTTTGTGACCATGACCGGGACGAGTGCGGCGGCAGCGATCACAGCCGGGGCATGTGCGCAGATCATGGAATGGGGACTGGTAAAAAGAAATCAGATTTTCATGTCCTCTGCGGATATCAAAAATATGCTGATCCGCGGCGCAGACCGGGCGGATGACAGGAGTTATCCGAATCCGTCGTGGGGGTATGGAACGCTGGATGTGTATGGAGCATTTGAGGATCTGCGGAGGTAGCGGACATTGGCTTTTCATTTTCCCTTCTGTGAAGTATAATAATATGTGGAAAAAACATTTTGCAGGCTTCCTGTGACAGTAAAATGGATCACAAGAGGTATGGAAATATTATAATTACGCAGGAGAAAAGAAAATTTTATGATAAAGATCGCGTTTTGTGATGATGATATGGAAGTGCTTCATCAGATGAACGAATTATTAGACCGCTACCGGGTAGAACGGAATGAGGATATTACCTATGCAGCATTCCAGAGTCCGTTTGAACTGCTGACGGAGATTGAGAAGGGCATAAGACCGGATATATTATTTCTCGATGTCGTGATGCCGGGGCAGAATGGCATGGATGTGGCAAAAGAGATCCGGCAGTATGACACGAATATGAAAATTATTTTTCTGACCTCATCCCCGGAGTTTGCGGTGGAATCTTATTCGGTTGGAGCTTATTTTTACCAGTTGAAACCGATCTGGGAGGAAAGCTTTTTCCGGCTGATGGATGCGGTGCTGGGACGAAAACTTTTATTTCATCTGGAAAACGGAGCAGTTCTGGAAAGCGCAGGGAGTCTGGATGATCTGGCAGGACAGCTGATGCAGTACAGCAATTTTTTCCGTCCCCACCGATCCTTCCTTGTGAATATGGAGTATATCCAGAATATTTCCAGCCGTTCCATCAAAATGGTAAATGATGCGGAAATCCCAATTACGCATGGAAAATGTTCGGAAATCAAAAATACATATATGGAATATGCGTTTAATGGAGAGCAGGCTGTCTTATGACAGTCTGTTTTTTCTTTGATAGAATAAACTACATGAATAGTAAGAAAAGACATGGTCGATTCAATACATTTTACGGTCGATTCATGACAGTGCGTCCATTTTTTTGGGAAAATCGTGTATTGTAGATTCAGACAAAGGAGAAAGCCAAAATAAGCACACAAAAGAAGGGAGGATTAAGAAGAAAAAATGTTAGGTATGGAAATCTTGGTCATTATTGGTTTGATCCTGCTTTTACTTGTTCTCTGGATCATCTCCGTGCAGCGGAAGTTTGCGGTGATGGACGGAAATATCCAAAATGCCATGAATCAGATCGGAGTGCAGATTTCCTCACGTTTTGATGCACTATTTGCAGTGCTTGATCTTATGAAAGGATATGCAGCAGATGACATACAGCCGCTGATGGAGCGTGCAGCAGCCAGACGAAGTGTGATCACTGCTCGCTCCGCACCTGAGGAGGTATCAGAGCAGGAGCAGGTGATAGAGGAAACCGTAAAAAGCATCCGTCTGGCAGCAGAACGCAATCCACTGCTCTGCGCAGATAAAAACTATACCAAATGTATGGATGCGGTGGAATGTTATGGGCGCATGGTGTATACCAGCCGTTTGATCTACAACGATTCAGTGACAAAGTTAAACAGTGCGCTTGGTATATTTCCTACAAATGTAATTGCAGGTATTCTTGGCTTTCATAAAAGAGAATATCTGTCACAGAAAGGGGATTAATATGGGATTATTCAGTAATAATAAAAAATTATGTCCGGTCTGCGGGAATCCGACACCGCGGCTGCTTGCAACAAAAATACAGGACACACCGATCTGTAAGGAATGCGATAAAAAAATCTATCTGCCAAAAGGCAGGACAGATCGGATGACCATCGATGATTTTAAGCAGTACATCCAGTTTTACGAGGATAACCAGGCATTGAGAGATCAGTTCGAGGAAAACTATTCGTTTAATTTTGGACTGTTTGGTGGAGATCTGGTATTAGATATTTTCCATGGACTTTTCCGTGTGAACTGTGACAAAGATTCGCTCGCATTTCAGGCGGACAATTTAAAGTCTTTCCGTATTTTAGAGGACAGCCGGGTTTTATTTGAGGGAAATCATCAGGAATTAAAGCATTACGACAGTAAAGTTCCGGAAAAAGTAAAGCAGCTGGAGCCGCAGATCGCACAGTTTCAGATGCAGATGAGGGAATATGAAATGTTTGAGCGGCTGGAGCGGATGCATGAGGAAAATGACAAAGATGATAACCATTATCATGAGTATCATCCAAGACCATCTTTTGACGTGGCTTCTCCGGCAGATACCTTCCATGTGGAGCTGACGTTTGACCATCCTTACTGGGATAATATCAAGTGGGATTGGACCGGAGTTTCCTTTGACAGTGACAGTCCAAGTGTCGAGGCGTTTTTAAGCTGCTATGAGGATAAAACAGAGAGTCTGCACACGCTGGCGCTCAATCTGGCACACCTGATGAATCCGAATGTCAAAGAGATGACAGCGGGAGAAAAAAAACAGGCTGTAAAGCAGGAGACCGGATCTTTGGAAGAGCAGAAGCAGTCTTCTGAGAGCGATACGATCGAACAGCTGCAGAAGTACAAAGGTCTTTTGGATGCAGGAGTCATCACAGAAGAAGAATTTGCAGCGAAGAAAACGCAGTTATTGGGAATTTAATGATAAGGCTGATCCGGAAAGGGTCAGCCTTATTTATGAAATCTGCAAAAATAATTTTCAAATGGTACGTTAAAATTTGTGATGGAAATTGAAAATTTCGAGTATATTTTGTGCCGGTTTTATTGTATAATATTCTTTATGTTTGTAAATAAAAAAGAGAATGAAAAATAAGGGGATATCAGGGATGAGAATAGGATTTGACAATGACAGGTACTTAAAAATTCAGTCGGAGCACATCAAAGAGCGGATCAACCAATTTGGGGACAAGCTTTATCTGGAATTTGGCGGAAAATTATTTGACGATTATCACGCATCCAGAGTATTGCCGGGATTTGCACCGGACAGTAAACTCCAGATGCTTATGCAGCTTGCGGATGTGGCAGAGATCGTGATCGTGATCAGTGCGGCAGATATTGAGAAGAACAAAGTCCGCGGGGATCTTGGAATTACTTATGATGTGGATGTTGTCCGGCTGATCGGAGAGTTTGAGAAAAAGGGTCTGTATGTGGGAAGCGTTGTCATCACGCAGTTTGCAGGACAGAGCGGTGCCGTACAGTTCCGTGAAAAACTGGAAAAAAGAGGCATTAAAGTATATCAGCATTATAAGATCGAGGGCTATCCGGCAAACATTCCGCTGATCGTCAGTGAGAACGGATTCGGCAAGAATGACTATATCGAGACGACCAGACCATTGGTTGTCATCACTGCGCCGGGACCTGGAAGTGGAAAAATGGCAACCTGCCTCTCCCAGCTTTATCATGAGAATATCCGTGGAACAAAAGCCGGATATGCAAAATTTGAGACATTCCCAATCTGGAATCTTCCATTAAAACATCCGGTAAACTTAGCTTATGAGGCGGCTACCGCAGACTTGAATGACGTGAACATGATCGACCCGTTCCATCTGGAAGCTTATGGAAAAACGACGGTCAACTACAACCGTGACATTGAGATCTTCCCGGTTTTGAACGCTATTTTTGAAGGGATTTATGGAGAAAATACTTATTATAAATCACCGACTGATATGGGTGTCAACATGGCCGGAAACTGTATCATCGATGACGAGGCGTGCTGTGAAGCCTCCAAAATGGAGATCATAAGACGTTATTACACGGCGGTAAACAAACTGGTTAAAGAGGAAGCGACGGAAAATGAAGTTTACAAGATTGAACTTCTGATGAAACAGGCCAAGATTACAACGGACGACAGACATGTCACAGTCGCTGCAAAAAAACGTGCAGAGGAACTTGGCGTTCCAACTGCAGCAATCGAACTTTCCGATGGCTGTATCATTACGTCCAAGACATCAGATTTTCTCGGTGCGTCTGCAGCATTGCTCCTGAATGCGTTAAAATATCTGGCTGGCATTGAGCATGATGAGAAACTCATCCGCCCGGAAGCGATCGAACCGATCCAGGATCTGAAAGTCCGTTTCCTCGGTGGAAAGAATCCAAGACTTCATACCGATGAGGTATTGATCGCCCTTTCGCTCGCTGCGGTGACCAATGAAAATGCAAAGAAAGCATTAGAGCAGCTTCCGGCACTTCGGGGATGCCAGGTGCACACTTCCGTAATGCTCTCTGAAGTGGATATTAAAATTTTTAAGAAGCTGGGTGTGGATCTGACAAGTGAACCGGTGCGCAGTGGATTAAAATTGTATTAGAAATTTGTTTATCAAAAAATACATGAAATAATTTGTGAATAATGTATAAAAACCCTTTTATAAAATAAGGTGTATGGTATAATAAGCACAAGTGATGTGATCACGAGGTAATATAGGCGGTCTGATTGTTAAGAATATAACAATCAAAACAGGCACATACATATTTTATAGGAGGGTTTTTACAATGGCAAGATTTACGTTACCAAGAGATTTATACCATGGAAAAGGTGCTCTGGAGGCATTAAAGACATTCAAGGGAAAAAAGGCAATGATCTGTGTTGGCGGTGGCTCTATGAAGCGGTTCGGATTTCTCGACAGGGCAGAACAGTACCTGAAAGAAGCCGGAATGGAAGTTCAGTTGTTTGAAGGCATCGAACCGGATCCTTCTGTGGAAACCGTGATGAAAGGTGCAAAAGCAATGATGGAATTTGAACCGGACTGGATCATTGCGATGGGCGGCGGATCCCCGATCGATGCAGCAAAAGCGATGTGGATCAAATACGAGTACCCGGATATCACGTTCGAGGACATGTGTAAAGTATTTGGCATCCCGGCGCTTAGAAATAAAGCTCATTTCTGTGCAATCTCTTCCACATCAGGAACAGCGACAGAGGTGACAGCATTTTCAATTATTACCGATTATGAAAAAGGTATCAAATATCCGATCGCAGATTTTGAGATCACACCGGATGTGGCAATCGTTGATCCGGATCTTGCAGAGACAATGCCACAGAAATTAGTTGCACATACTGGAATGGATGCTATGACACATGCAATCGAGGCATATGTTTCTACCGCTAACTGTGACTTTACTGATCCACTGGCGTTACATGCAATCAAAATGATCCAGAATGATCTGGTTGATTCCTACAACGGAGATATGGCTAAGAGAGATTCCATGCACAATGCGCAGTGTCTTGCCGGAATGGCATTCTCCAACGCTCTGCTTGGTATCGTTCATTCCATGGCACATAAGACAGGAGCTGCATTTGCAGATTATGGTGCTCATATTATCCACGGAGCTGCAAACGCCATGTATCTGCCAAAAGTTATCGCATTCAATGCAAAAGATGAGACAGCGAAGAAACGTTACGGCGATATCGCAGATTTCATGGGACTTGGCGGAGACAGCTTAGATGAGAAAGTTGCATTGCTCATTGCATACTTGCGCAGGATGAATGATGACCTTAAGATTCCACACTGCATCAAAAATTATGGCGCAGACAGCTACCCGACAGAGCAGGGCTTCGTTCCGGAAGAGGTGTTCTTAGAGAGACTGCCGGAGATCGCTGCCAATGCGATTTTAGATGCATGTACCGGTTCCAATCCTAGACAGCCGAGCCAGGAAGAGATGGAGAAGCTGCTGAAATGCTGCTACTATGATACTGAGGTGGATTTCTGATAAACCAGAGTTTAATGGACGTAGTGTTGCAGATTCTGTGGTGCTTTTATAGGTTGTGAAGGGCAGATATAAGCGCCCTCTCACAAGTCAGAATTTTATATGTTAATGAAAAAGAAAAACGGTATAAACGAAATA
>OGYC01003109.1_pt1 | contig 10315 bp, 6 predicted proteins | sample 1576461 | NCBI WGS metagenome assembly OGYC01 (sample SAMEA3541569, study PRJEB24748) | human gut metagenome | biome: human gut; feature: human-associated habitat; material: faeces | place: China | collected 2012 | reverse complement strand
CAGGGGTGAGATTCCCGTGGGCTGCTGCCAGCAGCCATCCGTTGGCTCATTTTTTATTTTGTGAAAGGGGGATATTTTTGAAAGAACAAAATTTGATACGTTATAGCATTCAGCTTGCTTTTTTGAAGCAGCTGATGGAAAGAAAGCTCATAACCGATAGAGAGTATTCCCTTATCAAACAGCGCTTAATGAAAGATTATCGTGTGGTTTCCGAACTATCCTCTTGATTTTGTGTTGCATTGGCGTTATGATTAACGCAATGAAAAGAACACATTCAACAAGGAGGTCAAGCATGAAAGATGTTGAAGTCATTAAAGCGCGAAACACGCTCTCTCCACGAGCGCGCACAAACTTTGAAAAAAGGCTGCGCGTAGCCGCCTATTGTCGTGTCAGCACCGATACCGAAGATCAGCTGAACAGCTACAAGTCGCAGGTCGAATACTATACCGAACTTATAAAAAGTAAGCCGGAATGGTCTTTGGCAGGCATCTATGCTGATGAAGCTATCACAGGTACGCAGGTGAAAAAGCGCGAGGATTTCCAGCGGTTAATCAACGACTGTATGAACGGTGACGTGGACATGGTGATTACCAAATCCATTTCGCGGTTTGCACGAAACACGCTTGACACTCTGAAATATGTTCGGATGCTCAAAGATAAAGGTGTGGCTGTGTTTTTTGAAGAAGAAAACATCAACACCCTTACTATGGACGGCGAACTGCTCCTTGTGATTTTAAGTTCTGTTGCACAGCAGGAAGTCGAAAATATTTCTGCGAATGTCAAAAAGGGCTTGAAGATGAAAATGCAGCGCGGTGAGCTGGTCGGTTTTCAGGGCTGTTTAGGCTATGACTACAATCCAGAGGACAAAACCCTCACCGTCAACGAAGAAGAAGCGGCTGTTGTCCGTTACATTTTTCAGCGATACACGGAGGGTGCCGGTGGTTCGGTTATTGCCAAAGAACTTGAAAACTTAGGTTATAAAACCAAACGCGGCAGTCCCAAATGGGCGGACAGTACCGTAATCGGCATTATCAAAAACGAAAAATACAAAGGCGACATTTTGTTAGGAAAGACATTCACCGTTGACCCTATTTCAAAACGGCGTCTGTACAACTTCGGCGAGGAAGATCAATTTTATATTCGTGAGCACCACGAGCCCATTATTTCGGAAGAAGTCTTTGAAGCCGCACAGGAAATTTTGCGGCGGCGTGCAAAGCCCCGCAGCCTTAACGTGGACGGCAAACGTGAAAAGTTCAGCCGGAAATACGCTTTTAGCTGCATGATAGAATGTGGTTTCTGTGGTGGCACCCTGACAAGGAGGAGTTGGCATAGCAGTTCACAATATAATAAAGCAATCTGGCAATGTGTCGTTTCCACCAAAAAAGGAAAAAAGTTCTGCCCGGAGAGCAAGGGTGTTGACGAAAGAACGATTGAACGGGCTTTTGTAGAATCCTATCGCCTCTTGTGCCAGAACAACAAGGATGTTCTGGACGAGTTTATGAAACGGACGGAAGAAGCCCTTTCCGAAAGCAACGCGGGCAAGCGTCTTGCAAAAGCTGAAAAGGACATTCACGCTCTGGAAGTCAAGAAAAACAAGCTGGTTGATATGCGTCTTGAAGATACCATTGACAAGGAGACCTACGACCGAAAGTATTTAGACCTGTCCAGCCAGATTGAGCAGTTGCAGAAAGAGTGTGAAAGCCTGCAAGATGCAGCCGAAACCGAATCTACAATGCGCAAGCGTGTTGCCACGTTCCGGCAGACCCTTGAACAGAACGAGGTTCTGGACACCTTTGACCGACATATTTTTGAAAGTATAGTTGAAAAAGTAATCGTGGGCGGTTATGATAGTGATGGGAACAAAGACCCCTACATGATTGTCTTTGTCTACAAGACCGGGTTCAAGAACAGCGTGGACGGCAAGAATTTCAAGCCGCTTCGCAAGAATAGCAAGGAGAACCACTCCCCTGCTGTTTTGTGTTCCCATGCTTCTAACGAGGCTGAATCCATGTGTTCCGATTCTAGCGACGACACATTGCGAGTGTGTCATTGCACTTTCCAAGGACGAGATCGACTCCTGAAAAGGGATGCACTGAAGTACTTTAAGATGATATAAATTCAAACCACAGCTCGTTGGAGCGTCATGTTCTCTGCAAGCCGGTGGTTCTCCCTCGCTCAAGCTGCTCAATAACAAAAAACGGCCGGAGTTACTCGTCAGGCAACTCCGACCGTTTTGTTTTTCTTCTTATTCCTCTTCGTCCCTGGCCCAGTGATAGGCGCAGCGGACAGCCTTATTCCAGCCCTTGATGCGCCTGGTGCGTTCCTCTTCCGAGATGTCCGGGCGGAACACGCGGTCCACCGACCAGTTGCGGGTGATGTCCTCGGCAGACTGCCAGTAGCCTACGGCGAGGCCGGCCAGATAGGCCGCGCCCAGCGCCGTCGTTTCCACACAGCGGGGGCGCTTGACTTCGAGGTCGCTGATGTCAGCCATGGTCTGCATGAGGTAGTTGTTGGCCGACGCGCCGCCGTCCACCCGGAGAGACTTCATGGCGATGCCGGAGTCCGCCGCCATGGCGCGGAGGACGTCGTTGACCTGATAACAGATGCTGTCCAGCGTGGCGCGGATGATGTGGTACTTGTTGCAGCCCCGGGTGAGGCCCACGATAGTGCCGCGGGCGTACTGGTCCCAGTGGGGCGCGCCGAGGCCGGTGAAGGCCGGCACGACATAGCAGCCGTTGGTGTCCTTGACCTTCCGGGCCATATACTCGGAGTCGCGGGCCTCTTCCAGTAGGCGCAGCTCATCGCGGAGCCACTGGATGGCCGCACCGGCCACGAAAATAGAGCCTTCCAGCGCATAATTCACCCTGCCGTCGGGGCCGCAGGCGATGGTGGTGACAAGGCCATTCTGAGAAGTGACCGGCGTCTCACCGGTATTCATGAGCAAAAAGCCGCCGGTGCCGAAGGTGTTTTTCGCCTCGCCGGAGGCAAAGCAGGTCTGGCCAAAGAGGGCCGCCTGCTGGTCGCCTGCCGCACCGGCAATTTTTATCTCGCCGCCGAAGTGCATCGGGTCAGCGTACTCATAAAAGCCGCTGGACGGCACCGGCTTCGGGAGCATACATTTCGGGATGTTCAGCTCCTGCAGGATCTCGTCGTCCCATTCCAACGTGTGGATGTTGAACATCATGGTGCGGCTGGCGTTGGTATAGTCGGTGACATGCAGTTTTCCGCAGGTCAGCTTCCAGATGAGCCAGGTCTCCACGGTACCGAAGAGCAGTTCTCCCCGCTCGGCCCTTTCGCGGGCGCCGGGGATATGATCCAGTATCCACTTGAGCTTGGTGGCCGAAAAATAGGCGTCGATGATGAGGCCGGTCTTCTGCCGGAATTTCTCCGTCAGGCCCCGGGCTTTCAGCTCGTCGCAGTATTCGCTGGTGCGGCGGCACTGCCAGACGATGGCGTGGCAGATGGGCTCCCCGGTCTCCTTGTCCCAGACGATGGTGGTCTCCCGCTGGTTGGTGATGCCGATGGCGGCGATGTCCTCGGCTCGGGCGCCGACCTTGTTCATGGCCGAGAGGGCCACGCCCAGCTGGGTGGCCCAGATCTCATTGGCGTCGTGCTCCACCCAGCCGGGTCTCGGGTAATACTGGGCAAATTCCTTCTGCGCGACGCTGCAGATCTCGCCTGCCTTATTGAACAGGATGCAGCGGTTCGAGGTGGTTCCGGCGTCCAGCGCCATGATGTACGACATAGGCTCTTCTCCTTTTCCTGCTCTGATTTTATAGTGTCAGAACGCCAGCGCGGGGCTCACTTCATTCCGCCGCTGGGTTTGGACGATACAATCCTTGTCCGGCACGACGCCCGCCGTACCGAGGGTGGAAAAGACGGTCTGCAGCGCCAGCATAGGGGTGTTGTTCTCCTGCGAAAGGTGACAGAGGGCAAACTTCTTGCAGCCCTCCTGGATGAGTTCCAGCAGCTTTGCTGCGCACTCGTCGTTGGAGAGGTGGCCCCGGACCGACTCGATGCGGGCGCGCAGGTAGTAGGGGTACGGCCCGCTGCGGAGCATATGCAGGTCGTAGTTGCTCTCGAGGGCCACAAGGTCGCAGCCGGAGAGGGCTTCATGTACGGCCGGGGTCAGCACACCGAGGTCGGTGGCGATGGTCATGGTCTTCTCGTCGGGGGTGTGGATGCGGTAGCCCACACAGGGGACGTCGTGGCTGGTGGGGAAAGCTTTGACCCCAAAGACACCGATGTCCTCTTCCCTGCCCGGCGTCAGGGCCGTCAGGTCGCAAGTGGCGGGGACGACCCCGTTTGCGTCCAGAAATTCCAGCGTTTCCTCTGCACCGTACACCGGCAGCGGATATTTTTTCAGGAAGGTGGAAAGGCCCTTCACATGGTCGCTGTGCTCATGGGTGACAAGAATGCCGTCGCAGTCGGAGATGTTCAGCTCCAGCTCCTTGAGAGCTGCGCCGGTGGTGCGGACGCCTTTGCCCATATCCACGATGAGATACCGCTCCCCACAGCGCACGACGCTGCTATTGCCGGAGGAACCGGAATAAAGAGAGATGAATTCAGACATGATAAACCTCAAAAGACCTCTCCATCCCTGCCGGGCAGGGTCAGAGAGGTCTCATTCTTCAAAAATCAGAGAGCCTGTTCCAGTGCAGCGGGCATCCGCTCCACCTTCCTGATGTCAGCACCGAGGCCGCGCAGCTTCTCCACGATATTCTCGTAGCCGCGCTCGATATGGCCGATCTCCTCGATCTCGCTGGTGCCGTCGGCCATCAGGGCTGCAACGACCATCGCTGCACCGGCGCGCAGGTCGGAAGCGCGGAGCGGAGCGGGAGACAGCTTCTCCACGCCCTCGAACACGGCCACCTGACCGTCCACCTGGACATTCGCGCCCATCTTGCGCAGCTCGTCCACATAGCGGAAGCGGTTGTCCCACACACTCTCGGTGACGGTGGAAGTCCCCTTTGCCACGCTGAGCAGAACGCCCATCAGGGGCTGCATATCGGTGGGGAAGCCCGGGTGGGGCATGGTGTTGATCTTGAGGGGCAGGATGTCGCCGGTGCGGCGAACCCGCACAGCATCGTCAAATTCTTCCACCTCAATGCCCGCACGGCGGAGCTTTGCGGTGATAGGCTCGAGGTGCTTGGGGGTGACATTCTTCACCAGCACATCGCCGCCGGTAGCCGCTGCAGCCACCATGTAGCTGCCGGCCTCGATCTGGTCGGGGATGATGCTGTAGGTGCAGCCGTGCATCTGCTCGACGCCGCGCACCTTGATGACATCGGTGCCTGCGCCGCGCACATCAGCGCCGCACATATTCAGGAAGTTGGCCAGATCGACCACATGGGGCTCCTTGGCACAGTTTTCCAGAATGGTCTGACCCTTGGCCATGACAGCGGAGAGCATACCGTTCATGGTAGCGCCCACGCTCACCTTATCAAAGAAGATATGAGCGCCGTTCAGCTCATCGGCGTGGACGGTGATCATGCCGTAGTCCACACTGTCCTCTGCGCCCAGAGCGCTGAACACCTTCAGGTGCTGGTCGATGGGGCGGGGGCCGAGGTTGCAGCCGCCGGGCATGGCCACCTCGGCCTTGCCGAAGCGGGACAGCAGTGCGCCGAGGAAATAGTAGCTGGCGCGCATCTGGCGGGACAGGTCGTCGGGGACGTTGGTGCCGGTCAGATGGGTGGTGTCGATCTCGTAGGTGTTCTTGTTCAGCATCCGGACCTTTGCGCCCAGCACGCTGAGGATCTTGAGGCTCACCGCCACATCGCTGATGTCCGGCAGGTTCTCGATGACGCAGACGTCCGCTGCCAGAATGGTAGCGGGCAGGATGCCCACAGCCGCATTTTTCGCGCCGGAGATGATGACTTCGCCGTGCAGGGGCTTACCGCCCGTAATAACAAACTTTTCCAATTTTATGATCTCCTTGTCACAGGCCCGCTCCCCGCAGGCCCAAAAGGTCAGTTCAAGGTACGTTATTCCTTCTCGCTGTACAAAGCTCACAACCAGTTGACACAATTACAGCTACTTTATTATACACAACTTCCAGCAAAAAGCAAAGCCCCAATGCACGCTCGTCGATTATTTTCTGTTTTGCCCAGTTTCTTTTCTATTATTCTCGGGTTTTGTCTCTTATTTTCAGGAAAATTTTACATTTGCCGCTGCTTACCACACACTGTCGTCGCAGCGGGTCTCCTTGATCCAGCCCAGCTGATAGGCCCGGACCAGCTGTTTGAGGTCGTGGACCTTCTCCCGCAGGATCTCGCCCTCGTCCGTCTCCTCCACGAGGATGCGGTGGTTCTCCGTCTCGAGGATGTTCTTCTGGGAGAGGATGTCCAGATTCTCGTTCACGGCCTTTTCGGCGCTCTCGAAGGGCTGGTGGGTGCGCAGGGACATGGTGCGGCTGGAATAGACCAGCGTGTAGCCCGCGATGCCGGTCTTTTCGTGGTAGGCGCGGCAGAAACCGCCGTCGATGACCACGAGGCGTCCGCCACCCTTGATGGGGCTCTCGCCCTTCTTCTCCTGCACGGGGACATGGCCGTTGACGATGTGGCTGGTGCCGGGCAGGCCGAACTCGGCGAGGATGCGGCGGCAGACAGCTTCCTCATTATACCATGTATAATAGGGGTCCTTTACCTCGGTGTGGGTGGAAGCGTCTTCGACATACAGCCGCTCAAAGGTGGTCATGGCGCTGCGGCCATACAGAGGCGACAGCTTGCCGCACCACAGATACCACAGGAAATCCTGTCCGCTCTGGCGGGCGGCGCTGCCCTCGGGGGCGAAGTAGCCCCGGCGGGCGCGCTCGTCACAGTAGTCCATGAGGGCGCGGCCCGAGTAGGCGTGGCCCTCGAACCGCTCCACAGCGAAGCTGCCTTTCCTGGTCATCGGCACAGCGCCGTGGTAGAGCAGGTTGCCGTTCTCGATGTGGTAGACACTGCCCTTGGCGTACAGGAACTCGACGTGCTGCTGTAATTTCTCGCTCTGGCGGAAGGACTGCACCAGCTTTTGAAGCACCACCTTCTCGTCGCTGTTCAGCGCGGTGGGGTCGGCGGGGTCTACCGTCGGGAAAGACATATCCCGCATGGGGTACTCCCTGCCGCCCACCATGACGGTCCCCTTCTCCCAGTTGATGCGGCGCAGGAAGTCGCGGTCCTGCATCTTGAAATCCGGGTTGCGGTCGATGACCTGACACTCGAGCTTGAGCATCAGGATGGTGATGGCCTTATGCATGACGGCGCAGCGATGGAGCATACCGGGAGTGTAGGGGCCGCGGGCAGTGTCGGTGTGAGGCATCCAGATGGTCAGATCGTCGTCGCCATAGAACTGCTCGGCCATCCGCTGCAGGTGGCGGAGGTTGATGCCGTAGCAGTCCTCCACCATGCCGTGGTTGTGGTAAGCGAGGGTGGTCTTCAGCACCGTGCAGATGCAGATGGGACTGCCGGCCGCCGCGCCCATCCAGACCACGTCGTGGTTGCCCCACTGGATGTCCACATCGTGGTGGCGCATCAGCAGGTCAAGGATGACGTCGGGGCGGGGGCCGCGGTCGAACAGGTCGCCCACGATGTGGAGCTTGTCCACGGCCAGCCGCTTGATGAGCTCGCAGAGACGGACGATGAACTTATCGGCGCGGCCATTCTCGATGATGCTGCCGACGATCTGGCCGTAGTAGAGGTCTTTGTCGTGGTCCTCGAAGTGGGCGTGGAGCAGCTCATCCAGAATGTAACCGCAGCTGGACGGCAAACAGGCCCGGACATGCTCCCGGGTGTGCTTGGAAGAGACGAGGCGGCAGATGTCGATGAGCCGCAGCAGCGTCTCACTGTACCACTGTTCCAGCGCTTCCTCGTCGGCGCAGCGCTCCTTGAGCTGGGGCAGCTTTTCGTTCGGATAATAGATCAGAGTCGCCAGCTCGGCCCGCGTCCCCTCCGGCACGGTATCCCCCAGCACAATGTCTACCTTTTCGCGGATGACGCCGGAAGCGGAGTTCAGGATATGTACGAACGCCTCGTTCTCGCCGTGCAGGTCGCTCATGAAGTGCTCGGTGCCTTTGGGCAGCTTGAGCAGTGCCTGTGTGCTGATGATCTCGCTGGCGGCCGCTGCCTGCGAGGGATAGTCCCGGGCCAGAAGGCTCAGATATTTCAGGTTGTCCCGGATCTCTTCGGTCTCTGTACGCATGGTGTCCTCCAGATTATGTAGTATTCTTGCATGACATGCAATATTCAATCTTAGTATACCACTTCCGGGGGCAAAAATGATATAATAGCCTCGGATAATTTAATATGATTCTTTCTCATAGGAGTTGGACAATATGTCTAAAAACATTTCCACAACGCCGCCTGTCTCCTGTACCCTCTGCCCCCGCCGCTGCGGCGCAGACCGTGCCGCCGGGCAGACAGGCTTCTGCGGGGCGGGCGGCACCCTGAAAGCCGCCCGCGCGGCCCTGCACTTCTGGGAAGAGCCCTGCATCAGCGGCACCCGGGGCAGCGGCACCGTGTTTTTCTCGGGCTGCACCCTCAAGTGTTGTTTCTGCCAGAATTACCCCATCAGCGCCGAGGGACTGGGCAAAGAGATCACGATAGAGCATCTGGCCGAAATTTTCCTCGGTCTGCAGGAGCAGGGCGCCCACAACATCAACCTCGTCACCCCCGGCCAGTGGCGGCCCTGGATCATCGCGGCGCTGGACATTGCCCGGGCCGAGGGGCTGCGTCTGCCCATCGTCTGCAACACCGGCGGCTACGAGACGGTGGAGAGCGTGGAGGCGTGGCGCGGCTCTATCGACATCTGGCTGGCCGATTTGAAGTACGTCTCCTCTTCCCTCTCCGCCGAGCTTTCCTCTGCGCCGGACTACTTCGCCCAGGCCAGGCCCGCCATCGAGGCTATGATGGCGCAGGCGGGCCATCCGGTGTTCGACAGCGAGGGCATCTTACAGAAGGGCGTCATCCTGCGGCATCTGGCTCTGCCCGGCCACATCGACGACAGCTTTGCCGTCCTCGACCGGATGGCCGCATGGAACGAGGCCGACCCCGGCTGCTTCATCCCCAGTGTCATGAGCCAGTACACCCCCTTTTACAAGGCCGCAGAGCACGGCATCGGGCGGCGCATCACCACCTACGAGTACCGCCGGGTGGTCAATCATGCCATGGATCTGGGGCTGACCGCCGGCTATATGCAGCAGAAGAGCAGCGCCCGGGAGGAGTATACACCCAGCTTTGATCTGACGGGCATTTGACCAGCCGGTAAACCTATCAGAGGCAGGTGGAGGGGAGTTTCCCAAGCAAATGTCCAGAGAAGTGGGGCCCCGGCGCGAAGCGTTGGGGCGAAACCGTGGGTTTCGGGTCCCATTTGCGGGGAAACTACCGGACGGCCTGCCGATACGCTTTCCGTCACAATCCACAAAAATCCCACCAAATTTTCTCTCGCAGTGTTTTTCTTTTCCTTGCAAATCCTCTCCGAAAGCACTATAATGGATACAACGATGTGCGTCATGTGGGGTCTGGCTGCCCTGCTGAGCACCAAACGCCCCGTCTCGAGAATGGTATAGGAGAGGCGGCGGCTCAAATGCCCGAGAAGAGCAACAGGAGGACCGTTATGGAACATTTCAACCCCATTCTGGGCTACGAGACCACCGGACCGAAATTCATCACCTGCGGCGAGATCATGCTGCGCCTGACCCCGCCGAACTACGAAAAACTCCGCATGGCCACCAACTTTGAGGCCAGCTACGGCGGCAGCGAGGCCAACATCGCCCTCGCGCTGGCAAACCTCGGCGTGGACAGCACCTTCTTCAGCGTCGTGCCGAACAACAGCCTCGGCAAGAGCGCCGTGCGCTGGCTGCGCTCCAACGACGTCCACTGCACCCCCATGATCCTCACCGAGCCGGATGAGACGCCCTCCAACCGTCTAGGTACATACTACCTCGAGACCGGCTACGGCATCCGCCCCTCCAAGGTCATCTATGACCGCAAGCACAGCGCCATCACCGAGTACGATTTCTCCCAGGTCGATCTGAACGAACTGCTGGAGGGCTTCGACTGGCTGCACCTGAGCGGCATTACCCCGGCTCTGGCCCCCAACTGCCGCGGCCTCATCATCGATATGCTCAAGGAGGCCAAGAAGAAGGGCCTGACCGTCAGCTTCGACGGCAACTTCCGCTCCACCCTCTGGACCTGGGACGAGGCCCGCGACTTCTGCACCGAGTGCCTGCCCTATGTGGACGTGCTGCTGGGCATCGAGCCCTACCACCTGTGGAAGGACGAGAACGACCACTCCAAGGGCGACTGGAAGGACGGCGTGCCTCTGCAGCCCAGCT
>OGYC01003108.1_pt1 | contig 10316 bp, 5 predicted proteins | sample 1576461 | NCBI WGS metagenome assembly OGYC01 (sample SAMEA3541569, study PRJEB24748) | human gut metagenome | biome: human gut; feature: human-associated habitat; material: faeces | place: China | collected 2012 | reverse complement strand
GGTTTAATAAGCTGATTACAGGCTTTAAGAGATGGACTGATTATACATTTGATGAAAGACTAAAAAGGACGGAATCAATCAGAGAACTTAAGTTTCCTTATGAATACAGGGAGGGGCAGAAGAATCTGTGCGTGAGTGTATACAGAGCTATTGAGGATAGTGCGAATCTGTATATTCAGGCACCTACAGGTGTCGGAAAGACGCTGTCTACTGTGTTCCCGGCTGTGCAGGCACTTGGTCAGCAGATGGCAGATAAGATATTTTACCTGACATCAAAGACTATAACAAGGACTGTTGCGGAGGATACTTATGCCATTCTGAGGGATAACGGGCTTCATATGAAAACTGTTACTCTTACAGCGAAGGACAAAATATGTCCACTTGAGGAACGTAACTGCAATCCGGTGGCATGCCCATATGCCAAGGGGCATTTTGACAGAATTAATGATGCTGTGTATGACATTATAACGAGCCAGATGGTTATCGGGAGAGATAATGTCATGGAATATGCCAACAGACATAATGTCTGTCCGTTCGAGATGTCACTTGATGTTTCGTACTGGTGTGATGGAATTATATGTGATTATAATTATGTATTTGACCCGGATGCGTCGCTTAAGAGATATTTTGGCAATGGTGCAAAGGGCGATTATGTGTTTCTTGTGGATGAAGCACACAATCTTGTGGACAGGGCAAGAGAAATGTACAGTGCAGTGTTGAAAAAAGAAGATTTTCTTGCAGCTAAGAAGCTTGTCAAGGAGATGGACAAACGGCTTGCAGGCGCACTTGACAAATGCAACAAGCAGTTGCTCGAATATAAAAGACAGTGCGATACATTCATGGTTGTGAGTGGTCTTGGAACATTTCCAGCCAGCCTTGAGCGTGTCATGGGACTTATGCAGAAGTTTATGGAAAGGCATAAGGGTGAGCCTGTGACTAACGAGCTGCTCGAGTTTTTCTTTGCAGTGAGACATTTTCTTAATATGTATGACTGTGCTGATGAAAAATATGTCTATTATAACGAGCATGATAATGATGGAAACTTTCTTGTACATCTGTACTGTGTTGACCCGTCAGGTAACATAAGTGAGAGACTTTCACAGGGCAGAAGCACGGTATTCTTCTCGGCAACGCTGCTTCCGGTTAATTATTTTAAGGAAATGCTTTCAGGTGATGTATCAGAAAGAGCGGTGTATGCACACTCTTCTTTTGAACCTGATAATAAGAGAATTGTCGTGGCTACTGATGTGACAAGCCGTTATACAAGAAGAAATGCAAGGGAATATGCCAAGGTACATGATTATATTATGCATATGATTTCTGGCAGAAGCGGCAGATATATGGTGTTCTTTCCGTCATATTCTTACATGGAGAGTGTTCTTGAGTGCTTCAGGTGGGAAAATGGTGTTAATGTGGTCGAATGTGGTGGAGAAGATACATTTTTACCAGAAAGCTGTGTAAATGTGCTTGTGCAGGGAAGGTTTATGAAGGAGGCTGACAAGGAAAATTTCTTATCAGCATTTTACGAGGAACTTCCAGAAGGGGCTTCACTTGCAGGCTTCTGTGTGCTTGGAGGAATATTTTCCGAAGGCATTGACTTAAAGGACGAGAGCCTTATTGGAGCTGTCATTGTTGGAACGGGGATTCCGATGGTGTGCAGGGAGCGCAACATTTTAAGGGATTATTTTGATGAATTTGGCAAAAATGGATATTCGTATGCTTATGTTATTCCGGGAATGAATAAGGTGCTTCAGGCAGCAGGAAGGGTTATAAGGACGGATACGGATAAGGGAGTTATTGCACTTCTGGATGACAGATTCATGACTGGTGAATATGAGCGTATGTATCCTAGGGAGTGGAACAGGATATTTCCAGTCAGTCTGGGTAATGCTTATAAATGTATTAAGGATTTCTGGACGGAACAGGATATATAGGGCATTGATAAAAAATGTACAATGTTAGAACTTGTAGTCGGACTGTATGTGTGATAGAATTTAGACAGATATTATTAAGGTCCGGATATATGATGATTTGGTTTGATTATGGGAGATGGGCTTATGCAGAACGTGGAAGAGATTAATAAGAATATAGAAAACAAAACTGTAGACAAGCAGGTCTGGCAGTCTCTGGGATTTGATGAATTACAGACTATTGAGATTATAAGAGGAATTGAGAATGGCGTTGATGTGAGTGTGTATTGCAAAGAGGAATTTAACGCTGCACAGATGAAAGCATTAAGACTTGGTCTGGAAGAAAAACTTGATGTAAGCAGATTTGCAGATGCACAGTATGATTATATGCAGATGGAAGAACTGAAGCAGGCTGTGCGTAGCGGAATGAATATGGATGATATATGTAATCCTAAGTTCAGTCATTCTGTTATGAGAGAGATAAGGCTTGCATCAGAGCTTAATTATGATCTGACCAGGTATGCAAAGCTTGGTTATTCAGGAGAGGTATTAAGACAGATAAGACTTGCAAAAAAAGAAGAGATTGACCTTACATTTTTTGTTGAGGATAATTATGATGAATATCAGCTCAATGAGATAAGGTTGGGAATACACAGCTGTGTCGACATAACTAAGTATCTGCTTCATGAATATAATGGTAAACAGATGGAACAGATAAGACTTGGACTTGAAGAAGGAATAGATGTTTCTCCTTATAATATGGTTGGATTTTCATCGGGACAGATGAAGCAGATAAGACTTGGACTTGAAGAAGGAATAGATGTTTCTGAATATGCAGATCCGTTTATTGATGCGGTAAGCATGAAAGAGGCAAGACACAGAATTTCTGATAAATGGAATGACGAGAAGCCTGCACTTAATGAATTGCAGTCACAGGAAATTCTTATGGGACTTACAAGCGGTGTAGATGTTTCTTTATATGCTGATCCAAGATATACCTTTAAAGAGATGGAGAAGATAAGACTTGCACTTGAGAGGGGAAGTAATCTGGATGGGCTGCTTAAGTATGGATGTTAAGATGCAGCTATTACAGTACAGTGTTTTGATAATGAATGGATAAGACCTTCGGAAAGGGGGAACAGCATGAGCAATACAGAAATAGTTAATGAAACAGCTGATATAGATGATATCGAGTTACATGAGGTTTATGTATATATTGCAGATGATAATATGAGCGCATCAGTCAGGCTTGGCAAATGTGATGAAGGATATACATATGATGAAGTCATGAATAAGCTATCGCTTAATGGAATTAAGACGGGAATAGATGAAGAAAAAATTCGATGGATGATTTCACAAAAAATATATGACCAGCCTGTTGAAATTGCTGTTGGTAAGCCTGTAAATACAGGAAAAGACGGATATTATGAATTCTTTTTTGATACTGATGCAATTAATAACAACAGACCAACAGTAAGAGAAGATGGTTCTATTGATTATTTTAACCAGAAGAGATTTGAAAAGGTTAATGAGGGGGATCTGCTGGCAAGATATCATGAGCCGACTAAAGGGGAATTTGGCTTCGACATATGCGGGAAGCTGCTTGTGCCTAAACCAGGAAAACCCAAGCCAAGACTGCATGGTAAGGGCTTTAAGACATCTGAGGATGGGAAAGAAACTTATGCTGCAATATCTGGAAAGATTGAATACTGCAACTATGATTTAAGTGTTGTTAATGTGTATGAGGTTAATGGTAATCTTGACATGAGTATGGGTAATATTGACTTTAACGGGGATGTTAATATTACAGGCAGTGTGAGAAGTGGTGTAACAGTTCATGCCATGGGAAGTATATATGTTGGAGGCTTCGTTGAGGGAGCAACACTTATTGCTGGGAAGGATATTGTATTAAAGGATGGCGTTAATACTAAGAATTCAGGAAAGATCGAGGCAGGGGGAAATATATCTGGCAGATTTTTTGAGAATACAGAGGTTATTGCCAAAGGAGACTTACAGTGTAATTATATTCTTAACTGCAGGGTGCTTACATATGGCAGGGTATTTGTTGAGGGACCCATAGGTTCTATTATAGGTGGTGATGTAACTGGTGTTATGGGAATCAGTACTACATCATGTGGACATGAAAGCAATGTAAAGACTTTGTTGAGGGTTGGTTCGACCAAAGAAATCAGAAAAGAGTATGCAGAACTTATTATGGAGCTTAAGGAGGTGGACGAACAGATTGAAGCCTTTGAAATGGCTAATAAGAAGTTTGAGATGATTAAACAGAACATGCCTGAAAAGTATGATAGTAAAATGGCATTGAAGGTTACCCAGTCAAAGATTGTAAAGATGGCACAGAAAGCTAAACTTGAAGAAAAGAGCAAGGCATTATACAATCTTATAAGAGATTCAGAGAGAGCAGTTGTTAAAGTAAAGAATCATATATATCCGGGAAGCAGGGTATATATGGATGATAAGACTTACATGCCAAGTTCTGTATTTTCACATATTATTGTTAAGAAGACGCCAAGCACGATTATTCTTAGGGATTATGATGAATAAGTATATTACAGGGAGAGTATTATGATAGAAGAAGTTGTTTCGGTGGAATTGCCGGTGCATGAAAGGCTGGTAGTAAGAAAGAACAGACTTACGAATGAAGAAAACGGCATTGATATGCCAAGGATTTCTATAGTTACAGGCACTCATGGGGATGAACTTGACGGACAGTATATCTGCTATGAGGTTATCAGAAGGATTGAAAGAGAGAAGAATAAGCTTAAAGGAATTGTAGATATTTATCCAGATATTAATCCTCTTGGACTTGATACAGGTTCAAGAGGAATTCCTATGTTTGACCTTGATATGAACAGGGTTTTCCCTGGCGATAACAATGGAGCGATGGCTGAATATGTGGCAGCAGGTATTATTGAAGATATTATTGGAAGTGATCTGTGTATTGACATCCATTCAAGCAATATATTTGTAAATGAGATGCCACAGGTAAGAATTAATGATGATACGCAGGAAAAGCTTCTTCCTTATGCGAAGATGATGAATGCACAATTTGTGTGGATATATTCTTCAATTACTGTGCTGGATGCAACTCTTGCCTATAGTCTTAACCATCTTGGTGTGCCTACTCTTGTTACGGAGATGGGGGTTGGAAACAGAATTACGCCAAAGTATTGCAGGGATATTGTTGATGGTATATTTAACCTTATGTCTCATATGGGGATATGGGATGATGAGCCGAAAGAAGTGAATGAACCTATTATCTCTACAGAGGGTGAGGTTACATTTCTTACTGCTAAGGAAAGCGGAATATTCGTATCAGCAGTTGATTCTATGGGAAGGATTGGAATTGGAACGCATATAGGAGATATTATCGAACCTATTGAGGGAAGAATAATCCAGAGAATTGAATCGCCTACAGATGGAATTATATTTACATTAAGAGAGAATCCGGTAGTACATAAGGGGGCTCTTATAGCAAGAGTTTATGGTGGCAGATAATGAAGAAAGAGATTATTTATTCGTTAAAGGGTATATATAGAGAAGATTATCAGATAGAAGGCTACAGATTCGGCGGTGGTGAGAAGTCGGCATGTATTGTTGGTGCATTAAGAGGTAATGAGATACAGCAGCTGTATATATGTTCGCAGCTTGTTAAGGCACTTAAAGAGCTTGAGGCTCATGGTGCAATATCGCACAATCATGAGATTCTTGTTATCCCATCTGTTAACAGATTTTCCATGAATGTTGGAAAGAGATTCTGGCCTACAGATAATTCTGATATTAACAGAGCTTTTCCTGGGGATGTTAATGGAGATACAACCAAGCAGATAGCAGGAACACTTTTTGACAGAATTAAGGGTTACAGTTATGGCATACATTTTGCGAGCTTTTATATGCCGGGTGATTTTATTCCTCATGTAAAGATGATGGATACAGGATTTCAGAGTGCAAGTCTTGCCAATCTGTTCGGACTTCAGTACGTTGTTATTAGAAAGCCGAAGCCAATGGATACAGTGACACTAAATTATAACTGGCAGATGAATGGTACTAATGCATTTTCAATATATACTAACAGCACAGATATGATTGATGAGAAATCTGCAAGACAGGCTGTGTCATCTGTTCTCAGGTTTTTAACCAGAATGGGTATTCTTAAGTACAACAATCACAGTGGATATATTGCAAGTGTTATCAACGAATTTGACCTTATGGCAGTCAAGACTTATGATGCAGGATTTTACAAGAGACTTAAAGAGCCGGGTGACCCTGTATATCATGGAGAACTTATTGCACAGATTCTTGATCCATGCGAGGGTACTGTTAAGAGTGAGATAATATCACAGACAGACGGTATTGTTTTCTTCGCACATACAGGTCCTACCGTAATGGGTAATCAGGTTGTTTACAAGATAATAAGAAGAATGCATGAATAGTTGTTTGAAAATATGTTTTATTGTGATACAATGGTTAAATATTAATAATTAATATAACTAATCTCAGGAGGAAGATATGAGCGGCGTAAAGAGAGTTTTTGTCGAGAAAAAGAAACCATTTGCAGTTAATGCGAAAGAATTACTTGAGGAGATAGGGGGATATCTTGGAATAAAGACTATTACAGATGTAAGAGTTCTTATCCGTTATGATATTGAGAATCTTTCAGAAGAAACATATAAGAAAGCACTTACTACTGTTTTTTCTGAGCCACCGGTAGATGATGTTTATGAGGGAACATTTCCAGCGGGAAAGGGCGATTTCGTGTTCTCTGTAGAGTATCTTCCAGGACAGTTCGACCAGAGAGCTGATTCTGCAGAACAGTGTGTTAAGTTCTTTAATGAGAATGAGACACCAGTTATCAAGACTGCTGTAACTTATGTATTGACAGGAACTGTTACTGATGAGGAGAAGAACAGGATTAAGGAACACTGCATTAACCCTGTTGATTCAAGACAGGCAGCAGAGGATATTCCAGAAACTTTAGTTACTGAGTTCAAGACTCCTGCTGATGTTATTTATTTTGACGGATTCAAGGATATGCCAGAGGATAAGTTAAAGGAATTATATGATTCTTTAGGACTTGCCATGACATTTAAGGATTTTAAGTTCATTCAGGAGCATTTTGCTAGTGTTGAGAGGCGTGATCCTTCTATGACTGAAATCAGAGTACTTGATACATACTGGTCAGATCATTGCCGTCACACAACATTTGCAACAGAGCTTACAGATGTTAAGTTTAAGGACGGATTCTATAAAGCCCCTATGGAAGCTACATATAACAAGTATCTTTCAGACAGAGCAGAAATATATAAGGACCGTAAGGACAAGTTCGTATGCCTTATGGACCTTGCACTTATGGGTGCTAAGAAGTTAAAGGCTGAGGGCAAGTTAGCTGATCAGGAAGAATCTGATGAGATTAATGCCTGCTCAATTGTTGTTCCGGTTGAGATTGATGGAAAGACAGAGGAATGGCTTGTTAACTTTAAGAACGAGACACATAACCATCCAACAGAGATTGAGCCATTTGGTGGCGCAGCAACTTGTCTTGGTGGTGCTATAAGAGATCCATTGTCAGGACGTACATATGTATATCAGGCAATGAGAATTACAGGTGCAGCAGACCCTACTGTTCCGGTATCAGAGACAATTCATGGAAAGCTTCCACAGAGAAAGCTTGTTACAGGTGCTGCTCACGGATACAGCTCATATGGTAACCAGATCGGACTTGCTACAGGATATGTTAAGGAAATCTACCATCCTGATTATGTTGCTAAGAGAATGGAGATTGGTGCAGTTATAGCTGCTGCTCCAAGAAGTGCAGTTAAGAGAGAGAATTCTGACCCGGGAGATATCATTATTCTTCTTGGTGGAAGAACAGGACGAGATGGATGTGGCGGAGCTACAGGTTCATCTAAGGTTCATACAGAGAAGTCTATTGAGGATTGTGGTGCTGAGGTTCAGAAGGGTAATGCGCCTACAGAGCGTAAGATGCAGAGACTCTTTAGAAGACCAGAGGTTACTAAGCTTATTAAGAAATGTAATGACTTTGGTGCAGGCGGTGTATCCGTTGCAATTGGTGAGCTTGCAGCAGGTCTTAAGGTAGATCTTGATAAAGTTCCTAAGAAGTATGAAGGTCTTGATGGAACAGAGCTTGCTATATCAGAGTCTCAGGAGAGAATGGCTGTTGTAGTTGATCCTAAGGATGTCAAGGAATTCCTTCAGTATGCTGCTGAGGAGAACTTAGAGGCAGTTGAGGTAGCTGTTGTAACAGAAGAACCAAGACTTGTTCTTAACTGGAGAGGCAAGGATATCGTTAATATTTCAAGAGCATTCCTTGATACTAATGGTGCTCATCAGGAGACTAAGGTTGTAGTTGATATTCCTTCACAGGAAGACGATTACCTTAAGCCGGTTAAGGTTACAGATGTACGCGGTAAGTGGTTAAAGACTTTAGCAGACCTTAACGAATGCTCACAGAAGGGACTTGTTGAGAGATTTGATGGTTCTATCGGAGCCGGTTCAGTATATATGCCATATGGTGGTAAGTATCAGCTTACAGAGACACAGAGCATGGTTGCAAAGCTTCCAGTGCTTAAGGGTTCATGCGATACAGTAACTATGATGTCTTATGGATTTGATCCATATCTTTCATCATGGAGCCCATATCATGGAGCAATCTATGCTGTTATAGATTCTGTAGCTAAGATTGTTGCTGCCGGTGGTGATTTCAGTAAGATCAGATTCACATATCAGGAATACTTCAGAAGAATGACAGAAGATCCAGAAAGATGGAGCCAGCCATTTGCTGCACTTCTTGGTGCATATGAAGCACAGATGGGATTCGGACTTCCATCAATCGGTGGTAAGGACAGTATGTCAGGAACATTTGAACATATTGATGTTCCACCAACACTCTGCTCATTTGCTATTGATGTAGCTAAGGAAGGAGATATTATTACTCCTGAACTTAAGAATGATGGTGATGTATTAGTCAGATTTGATATTAAGAAGAATCAGTATGATCTTCCAGATTTCGAACAGGTTAAGGCACTCTACAGTGCAATACATGAGCTTATCCAGAAGAAGGCAATAGTATCTGCATATGTTCTTGATGCTAACGGACTTGTGCCAGCACTCAGCAAGATGGCATTTGGTAATAAGTTAGGTTTTGAGATCAGCGCAGACGTTAAGGAAGATGACCTCTTTGCACCAGCTTATGGCTGTATCGTTGCAGAAGTTCCAGCGGACAAGCTTAGTGAGATTACTACAGCTTATACTAAGGTTGGTACTGTTAAGGATAATGGTAAGTTCACATACAAGGAAGTTTCAATTAATGTAGAAGAAGCATTAAGCGTATGGGCTGATACCCTTGAGGGTGTATTCCCGACTAAGGCTTCTAAGGAAACTACACCGGTTGAAAGCAAGTTATATGAAGCACCAAGCGTACATGTATGCAAGAATAAGGTTGCTAAGCCAACAGTATTTATCCCGGTATTCCCAGGAACTAACTGTGAGTACGATAGTGCCAAGGCATTTGAAAGAGCCGGTGCTGATACAATCGTTAAGGTATTCAAGAACCTTGACGCTGAGAGTATCAGAGAGTCTGTAGATGAATTTGAGAAGGCTATTAACCAGGCACAGATTATTATGTTCCCTGGTGGATTCTCAGCAGGTGATGAACCAGATGGTTCTGCCAAGTTCTTCGCTACAGCATTCCGTAATGCCAAGATGAAGGAAGCGGTTGAGAAGCTCCTTAATGAGAGAGATGGTCTTGCACTTGGTATCTGTAACGGATTCCAGGCACTTATCAAGCTTGGTCTTGTACCTAACGGTAAGATTACAGGACAGGATGCACAGTCACCTACACTTACATTTAATACAATTAACCGTCATATATCTAAGATGGTATATACTAAGGTTGTCAGCAATTTAAGCCCATGGCTTGCTAATGCTGAACTTGGCGGAGTATACTGCAACCCAGCTTCACATGGTGAAGGAAGATTTGTTGCTCCTAAGGAATGGCTTGATAAGCTTTTTGCTAACGGACAGGTTGCTACACAGTACTGTGACCTTGATGGTAATGTATCTATGGATGAAGAGTGGAATATCAATGGTTCATACATGGCTATTGAAGGTATCACAAGCCCAGACGGAAGATGCTTTGGTAAGATGGCACATTCTGAGAGACGCGGCGATAGTGTTGCTATTAATATATATGGTGAGCAGGATATCAGGATATTCGAATCTGGTGTTAAGTACTTCAAGTAATACATAGAATATGTCAGCAGAGTGCCATTAGAATTGGAGGGGATATTATGGCAAGAGATAAAGTCAGTACAGATATATTATGGAAGGACAGGAAGAGAATTCTCTTCCTCGGACTTCCGTGGT
>OGYC01003106.1_pt1 | contig 10328 bp, 8 predicted proteins | sample 1576461 | NCBI WGS metagenome assembly OGYC01 (sample SAMEA3541569, study PRJEB24748) | human gut metagenome | biome: human gut; feature: human-associated habitat; material: faeces | place: China | collected 2012 | reverse complement strand
ACGGCGTCCTCCGCCGTGACCGGCGCAAGCGCGCCGCCGGGGGAGAAGTACATCCACGCGGCCGCGCCCCCGACGAGCGCCACGAATACGAGAAGGCAGATCAGAAGAAGCGTTGAGCGTTTCATATCCCGTCCTCCTTACTGCGCCGGCATCACGACGACTGCCGTGGGGATGCCCCGCGGCCCGCCGGACGTGTTGCACACGTTCACATACTCGCCGTTGAAATACATATCGCTTGAAGCGCCGCCGTCCAGATTCCCGGCATTCACCGCGCCGTATTCTACCATGATCTCGGCAAGCTGCTGCCGGGAAACGCCGAGCACCGCGGGCTGGCGTCCCTGCAGCACAACAAAGATGACTGCGCCGTCCGCGCGCTGCCCGACGGCGGTGCGCGGCTCCACATAGAGCGCGTCCAGCCCCGGGCGGATCTCGCCGTTTTCTACAAGCGTCGGGCCGTAAGCTAAGGCCCACTGCAGTCCCATCTCCACGCACTGGCCGCCGTAAAACTCGCCCACATGGAGCTGGCCGGAGCCGTCCATGCCGACAGTGGAGGAATAGCCGCCCCAGAGAAGCTCGCCGTTGGCCACCACGTTGCCGATGGGCATGGCGCCTTTGCCGGCACCGCCGGGGTCCTCAAAGCCGCCGCCGTTGATGGCGAGCACCGCGCCGGAGTTTTCCGCGTGCTCTGCCACGGAGTAGCCGCGCATGTCCGGACTAAACACCGGGCAGACGGAGACCTGCAAACGCATCGGATCGTCGATCACGGCGATGTAGCCGCTCCAGCGCTTGCCGACGATGCGCGCTACGAGCAGCCCGTCCTCATCATAGAGAACTTCTTTATAGTTGTACCCGTTCTCCGCGGCGTCCTCCGACGGTATGGGCGCGGGCGAGGGGGCTTCGCCGGTCTGCACGGCGGGCGCGGCGAAAACGGAGAGCGTCGTATCGTGCGCCGCGGCAGCGGCGGTCTCTCCGGCAGGGCCGGGCTGCGCGGACGCGGCGGCATACGCACCGTATGCAGCGCCTCCCGCGACGACGACCGTCAGCGCCAGCGCCAAAACAACGCCGAGCGCGCCGGTCGTTTTTCTTTTTCCGTCTGCGGCCATAGCTTTCTCCTTTGATTCTATAATAATTTATTATATTATACCCAAGAAATAACAGCCGTGCAAGCGCTATTTAAGTTAACAATAAAATATTATGGTAAACAGAAAACGAGGCGGTGAAGAGGATAGAAGAAACAGCCGGCCCCGGCAAGGACGCGAGGTGAGCCGAGCTTTTCGCTTTTTTTCCGGGAAGCGATCCGGTCAGCCATCGCAGGCTCCGTGCAAAGCAAAAGAGCTTGCCGCCTGCAATTTGCAGACGGCAAGCTCTTTTAACCGTTTGAACGGTTTCGGTCGTATTTTCACGCTTGGAGGCGCTTCCTCTTCAGGTCTTCTTTTCAAAGGCGTACCCGCAGCGCGGGCAGGTGATGCGGATCTTTCCCTTGCCGCGCGGGACGCGCACGATCTCCCTGCAGCTCGGGCAGCGGAAGAAAGCATAATCCTTTCTCTGGCGGAAGCAGCTTTTGATCAGCCGAAACGAGCCGAAAAAGCGATTCCGGTACGAAAGATACTTCCGGTTTTCCTCGCTCCGGACTGCGACCTTCCGCGAGAAAATGCGCACATAGCACCAGATGAGCAGCGCGAGCGCCGCCGCGGAGAATACGGCGGAGAAGAAAGCGCTCTTCCCGCGCACAGCGACGGAGACGAGAATGCATATGCATCCGCATACGGAAAGAAACCGGCCGAGCGCATCTGCGCCGTACCGGCCGGCCATGAAGGCGGTAAAATTTCGGTTGGGGGAACCACGCTGCATAAAAAAGACCTCCGGGGAAAAAGGGCATTCCAACGCCCGCTTCTGTCATAGACTTTAATACGAAATCGTAAATAAGTCGTGAACTTTCCGCCGAATTAACAAAAAATTCATTTTTTGCCATGAACCGCTCGACGAAATATTGACAAAAATCGCCGCGGGCGGTATACTTTCATCAAAATTTTTATGTTTCCCGTAAGGGAGGGAAGGAAGATTATGCGTCATGACGGAACCTTGGTAAAGCACGAGGATCCCATGTATCATCTCATCCCGCATTTTCTTACGAAGCGGTATGATGCGATGAATATGATCACGCTGGACATTCCGGAAATGCCCATGCGCGCCTATATGAACGAAAAGCGGAAAGAGGGAAAGCAGATCAGCCATCTCGCGCTGGTGCTCACGGCGTATCTCCATACGCTGGAAAAGTACCCCGCGCTCAACCGCTTCATCAAGGGGCGGAAAATCTATCAGCACAAGGATATCAAGGTCTCCATGGTCGTTCTGAAGCCGGACGGCGGCGACACGATGTCGAAGATCGACCTTCTTCCCACGGACGACGTGTTCGATGTGCAGGAGAAGATCACCTCCTATATTGATCAGAACCGCCAGACAGGCGAGGCAAACTCTCTCGACAAGGCGATGAACATTTTTGTCGAGAAGCTCGGCGGTCTTACGGGCTTTCTGATTCGCGTAGTGTGGTGGCTCGACAGCGTCGGCCTCCTGCCGCAGTCGCTCATCGACGTGAGCCCCTTCCACGCGAGCCTTCTCATCTCGAATCTCGCAAGCATCCGCACGAACCACATCTACCACCATGTGTATGAGTTCGGCACGACGAGCATTGCCATCACCATGGGCAACATGCGCGAGGTGCCGCGCCGCGGCAAGGACGGCATCGTCTTTGACCGGTGCATGCCGCTCGGCGTCGTGATGGACGAGCGCATCGCCAGCGGTCACTATATGGCGCAGGCGTTTGCGCAGATCAAGAAATATCTTGCCGACCCGCGCCTGATGGAGCGTGAAAACCTTGACGCCGAGAAAGCGGCGGAGCAGAGCGCGGAAGCGGCGGAAAAAGCGGAATAATCCGTGCATTCAGACGGTCTCCCCACGGCCTTGCCGCGGGGAGACCGTTTTGACTTGGAAAAGACCCGGCAGGTTTTGACAGATACAACGCAGTGTGATATTCTAAAAAGAAACGAAAATCTTCTTTCGGAGGCGCAAATATATGCTTCACGGTTTTAAACCGTCGGACGACGGACTCGATAAAGCCCAGCGAAAGGCGGAGATCGACCGGCTCCGCGAAAAACTCGCGGCGCAGCAGCAGAGCGTCATGGCGGCAAAGCTGCCGGTGGTCGTTCTCGTGGAGGGCTGGGACTGCGCGGGAAAGGGCCATCTCATCAACGAGCTCATCAGCGAGATGGACCCGCGGTTTTACCGCGTGGCGGTCTATAAGCGCGTGCCGGAGAACGAGGAGCGCTATCCGTTCCTCCGGAAGTTCTTCGAGCCGCTGCCGGAAAACGGAAAGTTCCTTTTCATGGACACCGGCTGGATGGAGGACTGCGTCTATAAATACCTGCGCCGGGAGATCACCGCGGAGGAATACGAGCGCCGCGTGGATGCGTGCAACATCTTTGAGCGGCAGCTGCGCGACAACGGATATATCGTTGTGAAGCTCTTTCTGCATATTTCGCGCGAGGAACAGCTCTCGCGCATCGCGGAGCTGCGCGAGAATATCGATACCGAGTGGCGCGTAACGGGCGATGATCTCTGGCAGCACAAGGAGTACAAGGCCTTCCGCCGTGCCTACGGCGAGTTTATGGAGAAAACGTCCGTCTGCGGCGAATGGCACGTTCTCGACGCCGGAAACCGGAAAAAGCGCCTGCTCGCGGGTTTTCGCGCCATCACGGAGGCGATCGACAACGGTCTGGAAAATGGCCGCTGTATCGGCAAGGCGGGGAAGAACGATTTCCCGCTGCTCGGCACCCCCTCGCTCCGCGACGCCGATCTCACAAAGAGCGTTACACCGGAGGAATACAAGGCCGAGCTCAAGCGCCTGCAGGAAAAGCTCGCGGCGCTCCATAATAAGATCTACCGCAAGCGCATCCCCGTTGTCATCTGCTATGAGGGCTGGGACGCCGCCGGAAAGGGCGGCAACATCCGCCGTCTGGCGTATCCGCTCGACCCGCGCGGGTTTGACGTGATCCCCATTGCAAGCCCCACGCCGGGCGAGCTTGCGAGGCATTATCTCTGGCGGTTCTGGACGCGCCTGCCGCGCAGCGGCCATGTGACGATCTTTGACCGCAGCTGGTACGGCCGCGTCATGGTCGAGCGCATCGAGGGCTACTGCGGCGAGGACGACTGGAAGCGCGCCTACGGCGAGATCAACGAATTTGAAAAAGAGCTCGCCGATTACGGCACGATCGTTCTCAAGTTCTGGATCCACATCGATCCGGAAACGCAGCTCGAACGCTTTGAGCTGCGGCAGAATACGCCGGAAAAGCAGTGGAAGATCACCGACGAGGACTGGCGCAACCGCGAAAAGTGGCCGCTGTATGAAACGGCAGTCGAGGAAATGCTGCAAAAGACGAGCACAGCGTATGCCCCCTGGCATATCATTGAATCCGTGGATAAGAAATACGCCCGCATCCGCGTTCTTCAGATCGTAACGGACGCGCTGGAACAGGCGGTGAACGAGCATATCACCCGAGGAGTGAAGAAAGAATGTGCCAAGCCGAAAAAGGACCGGAGCTGACTGCCCCCGCCGCGCCGGAAGCATCGGAGCCGGAGACAGAGCTTCTTGCCGAGGCAAAGGCCGCGGGCCTGTTTCTCGACCGCGAGCTGAGCTGGCTGCAATTCAATCGGCGCGTGCTGGAACAGGCGGGCGATCCGACCGTGCCGCTTTTGGAGCGGCTCAAATTCCTCGGTATTTACCGCTCGAATCTCGAAGAGTTTTTCATGGTACGCGTCGGCTCGCTCACGCACCGCGCGGCGCTGCTGCCGGACGAGCGGGATGAAAAGACCGGCTGCACGCCCGGCGAGCAGGTGAGCGCCATCCTTGCCGCCGTCGCCGCGCAGCAGCCGCGCGAGGAGCGCATCTACCGGCGGCTTCTGGAAGATATGCGCGACGCCGGGATCGACGTGCTGGACTTTCATAAAATGACGAAGCCCGAGGAGGTCGTGGCGAAAAAGTATTTCTCTGAGCTGCGCCCGCTCCTCTCGCCGCGCGTTGTGGACGGGGGACATCCGTTCCCGTTCATTGCCAACCGTGAGATATATGTGGCGGCGACGATCGGCAAGGGCGACGATTTCCGGCTCGGCCTTGTTTCGCTGCTGCGTCTCCCGCCGTGGCGCGTCGTGGAGCTGGACGGACGGCAGAAGGTGGTGCTCACGGCGGAGCTCGTGCGCCACTTTGTGCCGCAGCTTTTCAAAAAGCAGGAGGTGCGCGACGCTGTCCTATTGCAGGTCACGCGCAATGCCGACGTGTTCATCGACGATGACCTGCACGGATACGACGCGGACTTCCGCGCCAGCATGGAAAAAATGCTGCGCAAGCGCAAGCGCCAGCAGCCGGTGCGTCTTGTGATCGGCGGCAAGCCGTCCGCAAGGCTGCGCGCGGCGCTCATCAAGGATCTCAAGGTCCCGGAGAGCAACGTGTTCACCACGAAGCTGCCGTTCGACCTCTCCTTCGGCTCCGGCGTGAAGAAAGTGCCCGGCATGAAATACGCCGAGCGCCGCAGCCGGAAAACGGTGAAGCTCCAAAAGGGCGAGTTTTTCCCGTATCTGGAAAAGAAGGATCTGCTGCTGTCGTACCCGTTTCAGAGCATGAGCGCATTCGTGGAATATCTCTACGAAGCGGCGGACGATCCGGACGTCGTGTCCATCCGCATCACGCTCTACCGGCTCTCGGCAAGCAGCAAGGTTGCCGCAGCGCTCGCGTATGCCGCCGACAGGGGAAAGAGCGTGCTCTGCCTTCTGGAGCTGCGCGCCCGGTTTGACGAGCAGAATAATATTGACTATTCCGAGGTGCTCGAAGACGCCGGATGTCAGGTCATTTACGGCCTGCCGGAGATGAAAGTGCACAGCAAGCTCTGCCTCATCACGCGGAAACGCGGCGAGAGCGTGCAGTACTTCACGCAGGTCGGCACCGGAAACTATAACGAGGTCACGAGCGAGCAGTACACCGATCTTTCGGTCATTACGTCCGACGAGCGCGTCGGGCGTGACGCTGCGCAGACGTTTGAAGCGCTCGCCACCGGCCAGACGCCGCCGGAGACGGAAGCGCTCTGGGTCGCCCCGCTGAGCTACCGCTCCCGTGTGCTCGAACTCATTGAGGCCGAGACCGCGAAGGGGGAGGCCGGGCGCATTGCGATCAAGGTCAACTCCATGAACGACATCGGCGTTATGACCGCGCTCATCCGCGCGTCCCGCGCGGGCGTGCGCACGGAGCTTTTCATCCGCGGCATCTGCTGCCTGCGGCCGGGCGTCGCGGGGTATACGGAGAATATCACGGTGCGCAGCGTTGTGGGGCGGTATCTCGAGCATTCGCGCATCTTCGCCTTCGGCGAGGGTGCGGAACAGCGCATTTTCATCGGCTCCGGCGATCTTCTCAACCGCAACACCCGCCGCCGCGTTGAGGCGTTCATCGAATGCGTCACGCCGGAAACGCGCGAGGGCGTGCTGGCCATTCTTGACGCGCTGCGCGCTGACCGGGAGAAGAGCTGGACGATGCAGCCGGACGGGAGCTATTCCCGCACAGAGACCGTCCCCGGCACGGCGAGCCACGACATGCTCTATGAGTACTTCGGAGAAAAGACCGTGGAACCGCTCCCGCCGGAGAAGAAGCACGGCTGGCTCTGGCGGCTCTTCCATCCGAACAAGAAAAAACTGCACGGAAATGAGGCATAAGGCTATGAACGATGCATTGGCGCTGGTATTTGATGTCGGAACGCAGAGCGTGCGGGCAATGCTCTTCGATGCCGCCGGACACATTGTCCGCTCGGCGCAGGACATTTATGAGCAGCCCTATTATTCCCGCAATCCGAACTGGGCGGAGCAGCGGCCCGATTTCTATTTTGAGCATATATGCATCGTCTCCCAGCGGCTGAAGGATCAGTCCCCGGAAGACTTTGCGCGCGCCGCGAGCGTCGCGGTGACAGTGTTCCGCGATACGACTGTCTGCATGGGCAAGGACGGGCGGCCGCTGCGCGACTGCATCCTCTGGATGGATCAGCGCCGCGCCGAAAACCCGAAGCCGCTCCCGGCAGAACGCAGGGCGATCTTCGCGCTCGCCGGTATGACGGAGACCGTTGAAATGCTCCACCGCACCTCGGCCTGCAACTGGATCGCCGAGAACGAGCCGGAGCTCTGGAAGAAAACAGATAAGTACGTCTGCCTGTCCACGTATCTCAACTATCGCTTCACCGGCCGCATTGCCGACAGCAGCGCGAGCCTCATGGCGAAGATCCCCTATGACTACAAAAACCGCAAGTGGGACAAAAACGGTCTCACCCGCTGCGTATACGATATCCCGCAGGATAAGCTCTGCGAGATCTTACCCTCCGGCTCGGTCGTCGGCGGCGTGACGCCGGAGGCGTCGCGGCTGACCGGCATCCCGGCGGGACTGCCGATGCTCGCCACCGGCTCGGACAAGGGCTGCGAGACGATCGGCCTTTCCGTCATCCGCGAGGACCAGGCGGCGCTCTCGTTCGGCACGAGCTGCACCGTGCAGTTCACGACCGGGAAGTACTTTGAACCGACGCCGTTCATGCCCGCGTACCCGGCGGTGCCCAACGACATGTATAACCCGGAAATTCAAATTCTGCGCGGCTATTGGATGCTCACCTGGTTCAAGCAGAACTTCGCTCAGGCGGAGGTCGAGGCGGCCAAGGCACTCGGCTGCTCGGCGGAGGAAATACTGAACAAGCACCTCGGCGATATCCCCGCCGGGAGCGACGGTCTGCTCGTGCTGCCGCACTGGACACCGGGCCTCTCCACGCCGAACACGCGCGGCGCGATGATCGGCTTTACCGACCACCACACGAAATACCACATGTACCGCGCCATCATCGAGGGACTGAACTTCGCTCTCATGGACGGCATGTACGGCATGGAGCGCCGTTCCGGGCAGAAGATCCGCCATCTCTATCTCGGCGGCGGCGGCAGCCGCAGCGACGAGATCTGCCAGATCACGGCGAATATGTTCGGCCTTCCGGTCTCCCGCATCCAGACGCACGAATCCTGCGCGCTCGGCGCGGCCATCTGCTCGTTCGTCTCGCTCGGGAAATTTACCTCCTATGAGGACGCCATCGCCCACATGGTGCGGATCCGTGATACGTTCACGCCGGACGCGGAGGAGCATAAGCTCTATGATCGCATCTACCGCGAGGTCTACCGCCGGTACTACCGCGCCGTGACCCCGCTCCATAAGCTCCTCGGCGCGATCACGCGCAAGGAAAAATAAGAAAAACCGTTCTCTGCAGGAAGCGCAGAGAACGGTTTTTCATTCATCGTATACGACCGGCGGGCGGTCGGGGTCGAGAACGCTGTCCACGTCGAAAAAAAGCTCGTTTAAAATATCGCGGTAATACGTCATCGAATAACCGCCGATCTCAATGCGCGACTGAAGCGCGTAATTATCGTACAGCTCGTTGACCACATGGTCGTCCACGGTGCAGTAGATATTGAACCCGGCATTGAGCACATGCTGCAATGCCTCGCCCGTCGCGCGGTAGCCGAAGGGGGCGAGAAAGAGGTTCGTTTCACCGATCCACGGCGACACGCGATCGACCCACTTGTTGATGTCGTAATAAATTTTATCGGGGATGCAGCCCGTGCCCCAGAAGCCGTACACGCCGGAGTTGTGCGTATAGCTGTGGCTGGCAAAGCTCCAGCCGTCGGCGCGCAGCGCGTCGGCGACTTTTTTGATCTCGGTCTGGTATGCGGGATCGTCATAACTCGGGTAGCCGAACGCTCCCTGAAACCCGGTGAGCGCGATCGTTCCCTTGTGCCCGTTCCACGAGAAGTCCGGGTGCTCGGCAACAAAAGCGTCCACAACGCCCATCACATCGCCGTCTGCGATGATGTCCACGTCGCCGGAGGGGTTCGGCACCTCGTAGAGCAGCGCACCGGCATCATCGACGAAAAGCCGCCGTGCGTACCCGTCGCCGTAGGCATACGCCACATCGTCCACCGAGAGGATGAGCGGCATTTTCCCGGCGGGCAGCAAAATCTCCTTTCGCTGCATTCTGCCGTCTGTCATTTCGTAGCACTCGTTCAGATCATAGAGCACATACCCGCGCTCGTAGAGCTGCGGCAGGATCTTTTCGAGCTCCGCCTTTTCCGAGAACCCGGCGTTGTAGCCGCCCATCGGCGTTTCACGGTCGGTGAACACCATTTCGGGATAGACGATCAGACTGTGGAAGAAGATGTGCCGTATTTCGCCCTCATAGGGAACAAGCGGCTCCGGCGTCGGCTCGGGTGTCGGCGTCGGCTCCGCGGTGGGGGAGGGCGTCGGTTCCGCGGTCGCCGTGGGCGACGGCGTCGGGAAAAAGATGTCGAGCGCGCTGCCGCTGCACCCGGCGAGGAGCGCCGCGCAGAGCAGCGCCGTGAGAAGGAAAAATATCTTTCGTTTCATCATGCTCTCATACTATCCGCCGCGCCGGAAAAAGTCAAGGCAAGAAGATTTCCAAATCTTGGATGCGCGGTATTGACAATGTTGTGAACGCTGTATATTCTTGAATTATATAAATATGCTGTTCAACATTTGAATTTTAAATGGAAGAGCGTGGATCGGATGCGGAAACGGATATGGGTGATGCTTGCTTTTTTTCTCGTCCTTGGCATCGTGAGTTTTTCTGTGCAGAGTGGGCCCCATTGCAATACACACCGCCTGCAAGTGAACGATCAACCGATACTCATGTATGAGACTCCGGAGGAAGCGTTATCTTCTATGACAGAGAGTCCTCTGCTGCCAGAGGTGAACCGGCTGAGTCTGTCGTGCAAGGGAGGCAGGCCGGAACATGATATTCAGCTTTATCTTCGCTTGGCCAAGGAAAACGACGGAACGATCCTGACTTCCCCCTATGCCACGCTATATAATTTTTCGCCAACCCAAGACGAAGCTGCCTTTGCCATGAATGATGTATTGGATCTGGATGAGGCATCAAATTATGATCTTGTTCTGTTTGAGCTGATTACGTATAAAAAAGCGGCTGCACCCACGTATCAATATGCGGTTTTCCGCTAAACGTCATTTTCTTAAAGCGAACAAAGCGAAAGAGGACGGGAGCACCGTCCTCCTTCGCTTGAGCGTGTCAAAAAAATATTTTTGACACGCTCTCAAACGAGACCCGCTACGCTGGGCTCTCGTTTGAAAAGGCTGCGGCTCGCCGCAGCGCACTCGCTGTGCACCGTTGGCGCACAACTCGCACGTTTGCGAGCCGAAATGTATTTTCTCCGACGCACATGTCGCCGGAGAAAAT
>OGYC01003099.1_pt1 | contig 10352 bp, 2 predicted proteins | sample 1576461 | NCBI WGS metagenome assembly OGYC01 (sample SAMEA3541569, study PRJEB24748) | human gut metagenome | biome: human gut; feature: human-associated habitat; material: faeces | place: China | collected 2012 | reverse complement strand
TGGCAGCAGTGCTGGCACTGACGATGCTGTGCGAGATGCTGCCGCTGGCGGCGTTTGCCCAGTCCGACATCGGGCAGGCGGTAACGGCTGCGGTGCAGGGGATTGAGGAAGAAAATAGCGAGATCGTTGCATCCGGTGAGGACCTGAATGTTACATGGTCGCTGGACAGTGACGGACTTCTGATCATCAGCGGCTCTGGCCCGATGGGGGAGATGTACGCACAGTGGCCCCCAAATCTTGCATGGCGGAAATATAACCAACAGATCAAAAAGGTCATTATCAATTCGGGTGTTACCAGCATCAGCGAAGTTGCATTTGAGGCTTGCTTCAATTTGACGGAAGTTGAACTTTGCGATACGATCACGTCCATTGAGAAAAATGCGTTTTTCGTTTGTGAGAACTTGAAAAAAATCACGCTGCCCAAACAACTTACAGAGATTAGTCATGCGACATTTCAGGGATGCAAAAGCCTGACGAGCGTTGTAATACCGCCCAATGTAACCAAAATTGATGATTCTGCTTTTGCATATTGCGAAAATATGGAAAGCGTATCCATCCCGGCTGGTGTGAATACGATCGGGGAGTGGGCGTTCCGCAATTGTAGCGCGCTGAAGGAAGTTTATTATGGAGGTGATGCTGCGCAGTGGAGTGCCATTTCGATCGCGGAACATAATGATCCGCTGTTGGATGCACAGCTGCGGGAAAACAGCTATTATTATGAACCTTCTACACCGGTCACACCTCCGGATCAGCCCGAGCAGCCGGATGAAGATACAGAATTCATCTTTGAAAGGGATAAACTCAGCTTTTTAAATAATGCTGCATATTTTGGTCGGGAACTCCGCGACGACAAGGACGTCTGGAGCAGCTTCCTGAGCCTTATTGACGTAATAACAAACAAGTATACCTATAAAATTTCGGATGATAAATATGAGCAATTGACCAGAAATCTCTCAGAACGTGCAAAAAAATTCCTTGATAAAAAACAGCAGGCCGCATGGAACGGGTCATGCTATGGCATGTCCGTTGTTACCATGCTGAATTATCTGGAGCCGTCGCGCACACCTCTTTCCTATGTGGATGCATCGGCTGAAAATCTCAGTGACCTCAACTACCCGGTGCGCGATGCCAACGTGAAAAATTTTGTGAATTACTATCAGCTGATGCAGTATCTGCCTTCTTTTTTCGATTACTCGGCTGATTGCCTTGCACGTTACCAGAGCGATATTCAGGGAGAAATCAACGGCATCGTTCAGGCGCTGCGCGATGGGAAAGTGGTTCTGGCAGGAACCTATAATCATGCATTCCTGCTGACGGGAATCGCTTCGGAAGATGATGACACCTATACGATCGAGGTGAATGACCCGAATTGTAAAGACGTCATGCATCTGACGCTTTATAAGAATGAGTATGCCGGCAGTGCGGCGGATAAAACGCTGCGTCCCAAGATTTACTACGACAATGGAGCCTTTGTATATCACGCACTGGAACTTCACATTTTGCCGGAAGATATAAAGTTTGCTGATTTGCGCAATTATTATGGATTCAGCGATAATGAAAACAAAACGGATTACGATGATTCTCATGTTGTAATCCAGAAAAATGGCAAATATACGATTCAATGCGGGCAGTCGTATGTCCGTCTGAAGGACGGCCAGCTGCATGAAATTCAGGGCGATGTACAGGTCTGCTATTATTTCAACGGCGAGGATGATGAGATCGACCTGATCTTCCCCAAAAACTCCGGTACATTTGAAATGACGGTGGAACCGGACGAAGGCAGCAACACTAACACGGATATCATGCTGAATGATACGCTGCTCTCAGTAGCGACTGATGGCGCAGTTACCGTGTCCTACAACGAGCAGAGCCGTGATGTGAGCCTGACGGCTGATAAGGCCATTGAAGCCAACCTGCTGATGACACAGAATACAGCCAGTGATGCATGGCCATGGCACAGCTGGGCGCTGGATACCACTGGAACCACGACCCTTCAGGCAAAATTGGATGATGAAGGACTGCATCTGACCGGTGACGGCATTGCCAATGCACAGTATGCAATGGAAAATGACGATACTGAGGACGTTGTGGCTGGTACGATCACCGATGAACCGGACGATGAAGGCATCGTTTCCACTGTGATCAAGGCGGATAGCGGTGAACCGGTGGAACCTGTCATACCCTCCTCCGATGATGGCGGCGCAGGCATTGTGCTGGCCATCGGTGCTGCGGCAACCGTGGCGGCAGGCATTGGTGCTATTGCGTTGATGCCGGTCAAGGTGGAGGGCAAGGTAGAACTGGCCGACCATACCGCGCTGCCCGGTGCAAAGATCGCGCTGCTGCAAAACGGGAAGGTCGTGGCGCAGACCACCACCGATGCAGACGGTAAGTTTGCACTCAAGGTCAAGCGCGGCAGCTATGAATTGACGGCGGCTTATACGGATGCCAACGGGCAGCTGATGCACAAAACCGCTTCCTTCAAAGCGCCTGCAAAGAACCTGACTGTGACATTCTGACCCCGGCAATGAGAAACCGATAAAAACATAAAAACCCGGAACCATCCTGCCCTTTCAAGGGGGAATGGTTCCGGGTTTTGTGTTGCAAAAAATTACCGGCTGCGCACAGTGAGCACGGCTTCCGTGTCCAGCGCGCCCTCCATGCGGCAGTGCAGCACGGCGCGTCCGGCCTCGCCGGTGGTGGCAAGGTAGGTGCCTGCCATGCCGCCCCGCAGGGGCACCACGCTGGGGCCCAGAATTTTCAGCGGCCCCTCCACGGACAGGCAGACGGCCTCGCCGCAGTAGGGCAGCAGGTTGCCGTTCTGGTCGATGGCGCGCAGGCTGACCGCGGCGCAGTCCCATGTGGGGCCATCGGTCAGCAGGGGGTTATGCACGGTGCATTCCAGCCGGACGCTCTGCACCGGCTCCCGCACCACGGTGCGCACGGCGCGGCCATGCCACACCGCCTCGAACCGGTACACCGGCGCGGAGCTGCCCAGCACACCGATGTACTTGTAGTACATCCGCATCAGCTCGTTCCAGCTCAGCCGCAGCGAGAGCATCCGCGCCTTGGACAGGGGCGAAAGCGCCATGGCGTCCCGCCGCAGCTCGTTGAGGATGGCGGCGACCTGTGCGCCGGTGGCGTGATCCATGCCCTCGTACTTTTCCAGCAGGGAGCCCACAAAATCGTTGATCTCGATGGGCGGGTGGGGCAGGGCGGCAAAGCGTCCCCGGCGGTCGGGGGTAAACTCGGCCACAAAGTCGTTGCTGCGGTACAGCCGCACGCTCTCGGCGTTGGTGAACACCCAGCAGGCGGCGGCTGCGCCGCCGGGCAGGTCGCCCAGCGTCATGGCAGAGGAGACCTCCAGCACGATGTCGGAGGGGGCACGGGGCGTTTTCTGGCTGGCATAGACGGCGGCGGAGAGCTTCGGGTTGCGGAACGGATCCATTACGCCGTGGTAGCAGATGCGGTCGCCGCTGCCAAACTCCCGGTGGGTGTTGTAGTCGGTCATGCACCAGCCAAAGCTGCCCGCAACGCCCGGCTGGGCGATGCTGTCGTTCAGCACGGCGGCGTGGTGCAGTGCCTGCACCAGACGGTGCGGCTCATCGTCAAAAGGCTTAGCGGGGAAGTTCTGACCGCCGAACTCGCTGATAAGGTAGCCCTTGCGGGTGTCGGGGGTCACGGCGGCGCGGTTCTCGCAGCCCGCGCCGCGCCCGGCGTAGGAATAATCGTTGTAGGCGTAAACGTCCTCCAGCAGCTGGCTTTTGCGGGTGCTGCGGCTGCCCGCCGTGGGGCGGGTGGGGTCCAGCCGGTGGATGGCCTCGTTGGTGCGCTTATAAAAGGCTTCGTTGTCGGGGCTGCCGCTGATGCGGGCACCCCACAAAAAGATGCTGGGATGATTGCGGTACTGGCACACCATCTCCCGGCAGTTTTGCAGCGCCTGCGCCTGCCACACCTCGTCGCCGATGTGCTGCCAGCCGGGCATTTCGGGGAACACCAGCAGACCCAGCTCGTCGCAGGCGTCCAGAAACGCCGGGCTGGGGGGCGCATAGCAGGTGCGCACGGCGTTGCAGCCCAGCTCCTTTTTCAGCAGCTGGGCGTCCAGCCGCTGGATGCTGTCCGGCATGGCGTAGCCCTGATAGGGGTAGCTCTGGTGCCGGTCAAGACCGCGCAGCTCCACCCGCTGACCGTTCAGGTACAGCCCGCCCGCCACGAACTGCACGGTGCGGAAGCCGAACCGCACCGTTTTTTCGTCCAGCACCCGGTCGGGCAGACCGCCGGTGCCGGGGCGGATGAGCCGCACGGTCAGGGTGTACAGGGTGGGGTGCTCCAGACTCCACGGGTGCACGTTGTTCAGCGTGCCGGTGATGGGCAGCGAAAGCACGCCGCTGTACACCGCCCGGCTCCCGGCGGGGCTGCGGATCTCGGCCTGCAGGGTGCAGCCGACCGTCTCGCCCACGGTGGAGGTGTAGATGCGGAAATCGCCCTCGGCCTTTGCCTCGATGAACACGTCCCGCAGATAGGCGGGCTCCTTGATATCCAGACTGACGGCGCGGTAGATGCCGCCATAGGTCAGTGCGTCCAGCTGCCCGCCGAAGGGCGGGATGTTCAGATCCTCCCGGCTGTCACAGCGCACAGCCACCACGTTTTTCTGCCCCAGACGCAGCGCGCCGGTCAGGTCTACCGTAAAGGCGGTGTAGCCGCAGCCGTGGTGGAACACCCGCCGCCCGTTGCAGAACACGGTGGCATCGTGCGCCACCGCCCCGAAGGTAAGCAGCACGGTGCGGCCCAGCCACTCCTTGGGCGCAAAAAACTCCCGCCGGTAGCCGCACAGGCGCTGGTAGTCGTTCTCGCTGCAATAGTTATAAGGCAGAGGTTTGACCGTGTGGGGCAGCCGCACCGGGGTAAGGGAAAGCTCCGGGCACTCCGGGCGCACCAGCGCCGGGTCAAAGGTGGGGGCAAACAGCCAGCCCTCGTTCCAATCGTAGTGTTCCATAGCAGGATCTCCGTCTGAGTGATAAGCTTATAGAGGTATGGTATCACAAAGTTATGAACGAAAAAAGCATTCGCGCCCCCTTTTGTGCCGGTTCAGCAGAAATTTTGTGGTGCGCAAGATCCGCCGGTGGCAGGTTGCCCAATAAACGCGGGGTGAAAATTGTGCAACCATCCAAAAAAGAATCGGATGGGCAGAAAAAGGGAAAAAAGGGCTGAAAACACCGCAAAAAGCGGTACAATAAAAAACGGAAGTATAGGGGTATGCTTCCGGTGCAAATAAAATAGAAAGGAATTATGAGCAATGAAACGAATCCTTGCGGTGTTTCTGACACTGGCAATGGCGCTGAACATTGCGCCCATGGCGGCTTTTGCGGTTGCGGACAGCGATGCGGCATCCATTGTTGCAGTGGAAGAAACCGACGAGACCTCCTCGCCCCAGCTGGACGAGGAAACGGCAAAAGCCATTGTGTCCGACCCGTTTTTGCAGGCAGCCTATGCCCAAACGGAGCAGGAGCAGACCGGTCAGGCGGAGGTGGATACCTCTGATGTATCTATTAAGGCAACAGACAGCTTTGGTCAGCTGCTGGTAAATGGCATGGAGGAACAGCAGGCAGAAGCGACAAAAGCTAACCGTATTCTGGACATTAAGCTGTCGGGCAATAATGCAACGGTGACCTATACTGCAACAGAGCAGTTGAATATTGTGGTTGCAGTATATACGGATGATGATGCACAGGAAATGATTGCCAGCGGATACAAAGTGGTGCAGCCTACGCCGGAGGGAGAAAACAGCCAGAACGTGAGTGTGCTGTTGAACGGAGAAATTCCGAAATACTGTGTGGTCAAGGGCTATATGCTGGATGAGGCAGAAAACGCTCCGCTGAGTGCAGCATATACCAATGCACTGGGCACGAAAGACCTGACCGATCTGGAGGGTGCAACAACAGATGACTTTGAACCGGAACGGGTGATCAATCTGGACAGTGACAGCACGACCAATTTTGCTGTGCTGAAAGAGGGCGTTGCACGAATCAAGCCGGATCGCAGCAGCAACGTGCTATTGATGGAAGATAACGATACAAGGACGTATGCTTTTGAACGGGCATCACAGGATCTGCGTGAACTGAAACAGGGGGATATCCTGACCTATGAAAAGGAAGATGGAAGCCTGATCATTGCCAAGGTGGAACAAATTGAAGTGGACGGCTCCACGGTGACGATCCATGGCGATGCAGATGTGGATGACACGGAAGTTTTCGAGGCACTGAAGATCGACGCAGAAGCAGATACGCAGAAGTTCAACACAAAGACAACTGTACCGGGCGTGACGGAACTGGGTGAAGGCACGATTGATACTTCGATTTTTGCAACAGACTCGGAACTGGATCTTTCCGCTTTGGCACAAACGAACGGAAAGATGGAAGAATTTCCTATCAAGAACAGCAAAAAGTTTTCTTTTGAGTCGAAGGAAAAAGTAGAAGGTCTGGACGATAATTCGGAGGTTTTTGCAAAGATAAGCGGTGAAGTGGATATTGCGGTGGACGGAGTACTTCAATACTATATCGCAGGCGGTCAGAAGTACATCCATCTGAATATCACCCCAATGGCAACGCTGACTTCGACCATTATGGGAGAGGTGAAAACAACCATCAAACTGCCAGCGCTGGACGCATGCCCAGTGCCGGGTGTTTTTATCGGCCTTGATCCTAAAATCAACTTTGATGCAAAAATTCAGATGACGATGAAGGCGTCGGCATGGGCGCATCTTGGATTTGAGTACAACAAGATGCCCTCGGATGAGAACGGCACATTCCAGAACCTTTGTGAGCGCCCGGTGCTGAAAATTATGCCGGAAGCGGAGGGTAGCGTCTACATTGGATTTGATTTTGGCCCGAGCGTTGCTGCGCTTGGCGGCGGCGACTGGTATGTGCTCCGTATACGGCTGATTACGGAAATCGGCCTGCGTGCTGACATGAAGATGAAAACAGCAGGGTTTGAAACCGGACACGAAGAAGAGATCCGGCATGGATGCGGCTGGTGTTATGAAGGCTCGCTGAATATTGATATCAAAGTGGAAGCAGAAATAGTATTCTTAGAGAACGAGGATTTGACTGTCGGACCGGCCAAACTGTTCAATGACACGTTCCCGATTGCAACGGCGTATGCCTCGCCGCCATACGGCGATTATGGCTGGGGCAAATGTCCGCACGATAAATATCGTGTACACGTCACCGTCCTGACCAAAAAGGATCCGTCTGGCGCAGAACTTTATCTGTACAAGAACGATGTGCGCAGTGATAAGAAAGCGGCGACCTTCCAGAATGTTCAGAAGGAGAATCTCCTGCCGGGGTTCTATTATGGCGAAGCATATCTGTATCTGGATGCCGGTAGTTACAGTTTTAGTACCGTAATAGGTGATAAGTTGTATACGAGTAAGCCGGTCCTGATCGGTACAATGGCAGTTGATATCGAGCTGGAAGAAGATTTTGTTGGACCGACCAAGCCGGACCCGGACTCCAGCGGTAAGGTGATCGACTTTGGCACCTGCGGCAAGAACGTGAAATGGGAGATCACAGAAAATGGCTGGCTGACGATCTATGGCGAGGGCCCAATGACGGATTATGCAGAAGGAGAACGGCCAAAAGCATGGGCCAATGCGACCCGACTGTTCGTAGAATATGGCGTGACCACGATTGGTGATTACGCCTTTATGGACTGCACGAAGCTGACCAAAACAGAACTTGCCGAAAGTATAACGGTTCTGGGCAGCGGCGCGTTCTCAGGCTGCGTGGGTCTGACAGAGGATCCGACTCCGGCATCGGTTACCAGAATGGGAGATGCGGCGTTCCGCGGTTGTACCGGCCTGACAGAGGTTTGCGTTCCGGCATACAGCCGTGTTGAAGCGGAAACCTACGCGGGATGCACTTCTCTGACGCGTGTGACGATTTCGGATAACGTTACAGAAATCGGCTCCGGCGCATTTTACGACTGTAAGGATCTGAAGGATGTCTACTATGGTGGAAGCTTGTATATGTGGAATGTGATAAACATTCGAAGCGACAACGAACCGCTTACGCAGGCAACGCTGCACTGTGCGCAGAACGATGATATAATAGCTTCTGGCACTTATGATAATCTGAAATGGGTCTTGAATACAGAAGGACGGTTTGTAATCAGCGGCAGCGGTGAAATGAAAAACGCAGCCAAAAAGGCGAGCCCTTGGTATGCGTATAAAAGTCGGATCAACGAGATAACGGTGATGCCGGGCATAACCAGCATCGGCGATTATGCATTTCAGGGTTGCGAATACGCAAAGAAAATCACGCTTCCTGATGGGGTGACCAGAATTGGAGTACACGCTTTTGATAAGTGCGAAACGGTTCGGGAAATTCAACTTCCAGAAAGTGTGACTGTGATCGATGCTGGCGCATTCGTGGAATGTACTAACTTGCAGGAGATCGCAATACCAAATGGCGTTACAAAAATTGAGAACATCACCTTTAACAGCTGTATACGTTTGAGAAAAATCACATTGCCGGATAGTGTGACAAGCATCGGCGGCGGTGCGTTTAACATGTGTATGAGTTTAACAAGTATTCGACTTCCTGATGGTGTTGTGAGTATTGGAGACGGTGCATTTCAATGTACTTCGCTGACTGAAATTGTGATTCCAAGAGGGGTTACAAAAATAGGGAAGGGCACGTTTGAATCAAGTGATTTAACCAGCATTACGCTCTCTCCTGATACGAAGAGTATTGGAGAAGAGGCGTTTGAAGAGTGTAAAAACTTGAAGAACATTCAGCTTCCAGAGAGTGTGACAAGCATCGGACAATATGCGTTTAACGAATGCGGAAGTCTGGAGAAAATTGTAATTCCGAACGGTGTACCCAAAATAATGAAGTGGACATTTGCAGGCTGCAAGAGTCTTACCGAAATTACGATTCCGACCAGTGTGACCTACATATGGCACGATGCATTCAATCATTATTATTTCCCGTCTAAACTGGCAAGAGTAAATTATACTGGAACAATGGCGCAATGGAAGAGTATCAGGATTTATGGAAGCTCGGTAAATGGTGCACTCAAGCAGGCTAATATTTACTGTACAGATGGTACGCTTGCATGGGAAGATGATGACGAAGAGTGGGTCGAGGAAAACTCCATCACCACCGGTACGGCTTCCACCTCGGGCAGCAAGTTCCAAGCCAACTTTGCCAATGCCAAGGCAGGCAAGGACTATGTTATCATCGTCAGCCGCTCCGGCAGCGACCCGCTGAATGCAGACAACCTGATCTACATCAACCAGATCACGGCAGATGCCGATGGCGAGCTGACTGTGCCCTTCCGTACGGCGGCAGACGCAGCAGAAATGACCTATGTGGTCGCCTGCGCACAGGATGATGCACCGGTCGATCCTGACCAGCCCGGCGGGGACGAGCCCTCTTCCGGCGATGACGGCGGCGGCGCGGCCATTATCCTGATCGGTGGCGTGGCAGCCGTGGCGGCGGTAGCCGGTGTGGTACTGATGATGCCGGTCAAGGTGGAAGGCACTGTAAAGATGGCAGACCAGCCGGTGGCAAATGCCACTGTACAGGTGCTAAAGAACGGCAATGTGGCAGCGCAGACTACCACGGACGCAAACGGCCACTTTACCGTCAAGGTAAAGCGCGGCGGCTATACCCTGCGTGTGCAGTGGACGGACGCCAGCGGCCAGCCTGTGACGCGCACGGTGGACTTCAAGGCACCCGACGCAAATCTGAACGTGGCGGCATAAGCTGCGCGTAACAGAAAAGCAGACCCAATAAAAAGACCGGAACGGCCTTGCCTTTTAGGGGCAGAGCAGTTCCGGTCTTTTGTGCGTTTTTTAGCGGATAAAGCTGGTCATGGGGCGGGGCGGGTTCTGCGGGTGGTCGATGCCTGCAGCTTTACCAGCCTCGATGCAGTGCAGCAGCCATGCCATGTTGCGGCCCAGTTCCTGCATCACGGCGCAGCCCTCGGCGTCCTGCAATACCTGCTCGGGGTTCGAGCCATGCACCATCGCCCAGTAGGAGCCGTTGACCAGTGGCATATGGAAGAACTGGGGGTATTTGACCAGCTGGTCAAGAGTAGAGGTGGTACCGGCGCGGCGGGCAGAGCAGCAGATGGCGGCGGGCTTGTAGGCCAGATACTTGCCGCCCGCGTAGGCCAGACGGTCCATAAAGCTGGCCATGTTGCCCGCAGCGGAGGCGTAGTGCACCGGGCTGCCGAACACAAAGGCGTCGGCGGTCTTGGCCTTCTCGATGGCCTCGTTGACCACGCCGCCGAACACGCACCCGTTGCCGCTGCGGCAGCCGCCGCAGCCGATGCAGCCGCCCACGGGC
>OGYC01003096.1_pt1 | contig 10370 bp, 5 predicted proteins | sample 1576461 | NCBI WGS metagenome assembly OGYC01 (sample SAMEA3541569, study PRJEB24748) | human gut metagenome | biome: human gut; feature: human-associated habitat; material: faeces | place: China | collected 2012 | reverse complement strand
TTCCATCACGAAACTATTCGTGATTCTATTATATAATTTTTCTGGCGATTGGTCAACCAGAATAACGCAGTGTCAAAAGCACAAACAAGATCCCATTTGTTCGGTTTAATAAGTCAGAATATCGGAATAATAAGTCTTTACACTGCCATCGGTATTTTGATAAGAAACATATGCCCTGGCATACCACTTTTCACTCTTAGTCTTGCAAGCCAGTTTTGCCACAAAAGTACCATTATTTGCTGTGCTGGTTGATTTTGTCCTTTTGGTTCTGATCGCATATTTCTTAAAATCTTCCTCATTACCGTTGTAGTATTGTTCCCAGCCTTGCTGGTCTGTAATCACTACACCATGTTCTACTACCGTATATTTCTTTGGTACCGAACGTTTCACTGTAAAGGAACGTTTTCTGGCACTATTGTTCCAGCTTGTGCTTAACAATGTTCTAATTGTTTCATCTTCTATTGTTACATTGCTATAATCAGTTGTGAGATCCATATCCTCTACTACATAAAATATATAGCAAGCAGATGTGGAAATTACATTCTTATCCCATTTCCATCCCACAAATTTCTGACTGTTCTGTATCTCTGGTGCTGTTACGGTTACTTTCGTCAGCACTGGCACGTAAACCCAATTCACATCGGAATCACTTCCGCTCTCTGACTCGGCTCCTTCCTCTGCAGTGATCGTTGCTGCTGTCGGTACGGAAATTTTATAGAGCTGCTCCAGATTTTCAACTGCGGCTGTCAATTCACTTGATGCGGCTGCTACGCGTGCGGCATCTATATCTGTGGTTACCTCAGATGCGCCTTCTTCTGCATTTGCTGCTTTGATATCATTCAGTACAACGTTCGCTGCTGCTAACCTCATATCCAGTGCTTCTGTCGTTGTTCTGGTATATTTTTTACCATTACTCTTAACTGCATTCGCCTGATCAATTGCCTTTTCCAGAGAATCTCTGTCTACTACCTGCATTGTGATATCAGCCGTAAAATTCTGCTCAACTCCTTCATAAGTCACGGTCAAAGTCTTTTCTCCCGTCTCGCTTAAATCAGGATTGGAAACCGTATACTGATCTGCGTTAAGAACAGTGGTGTTGCCATTACTGTCTTTTACGCTTACCTGCATACCGGACAGATCCAGTGCTTCACCGATTCCATAGATACATTTTGTCGGTGCTGTCACTTCAATTTCCGTCTCTTTGACTTTAGTAGAAACCAGTTCTACATCAAATTTATCTGTCTGTGCACTGTTTGTAGACGGTGCGGTAAACACCAGCACTCCGTTACCAGGGTTTGTCACTTCTACTTCAAATTCGGTTGCTCTGGTCTGACTTACATCGCTTGATCCTGCCTGACATTCTCCAGCAGTAATGTTTCCTGCTTCATCTGACCATGTATATTTGTTGCTCGGACCGCCACTTCGGTAAGTTGCTGTAAATTTATAAGTACCTGCTACTTCTGCGTGATATGGAATCTTAATCTTATCCTCGCTGTTCATACAATTCACAAACCAACCATTGCCTGCCCAACTTCCTTTCGCAAGCTGCAAAGGATAGCTTTCGTTTGTTCCTGTATTCACAAGCTCTGCGGATTCTGCCTCCAGGACTACAGACTGACCTTTTCGCATTGGAAATACAAATCGATTATCTTCTGTATGTTTTGCAACTTTCAGTGTAACCTCTAATTTATCAAGCTGCGGTCCCTTGAATTCAGAAGGTGGAGTAAGTACCAATACCCCTTCTCCTGCTTCTTTCACCAGAATATCCATACTGAACGTGCTGACTGTCAGATTGTTGTTAATTTTTGTTGACGGGCACTCTGCCGTTACAGCGTCTATTCTGCCCGCCTTATCTGAAAAAGTAACTTTATTCAGGGCACCGCTTCGATAAGTTCCGGTAATGGTATAGATTCCCGGCTTTTCTGCTTTGTAAGCATATTTCAGAACATCTTTGTATGCCATACAGTTCACAAATCCGCCATTGCTTGCCCAGCTCTGTCCTTTTGCTATGACCATCGGGTAGTTTGGATCTGAATCTGAATCCTGGCTGTTGATCACCTCGGTCGCAAATTCTGCCTCTATGATCTCACTGCTTCCTTCCTCGTCTGGAAATACAGCCGGATCTGCCTCTGTATACTTTTCTCTTGCAACCAGAGCTTCTTTTGCAAGCTTCAGGGTATCATATGCAGCCGTCATCTGATCTACACTGGAATTTTCATCTTCCAGAACAGATTTTGCTTCTGTCAGTACTTTGGCAAATTTCTGCCATCCGGAAACATATGCATGTTCGTACAGTGAACTGCATTCACTAACCAGATCTTTTAATGAATCACTCGCAATCGTTTCGCTGTCAAGGATTGTGATCTTTGCCGAGCCGTTAAATCCAATGATCGCATTGCTGTCTTCCGAAGCTTTCTCCATCTCAATGGTAAATACACGGTTTCCTGTTTTGTTGGTATTTCGTCTTGTTTTTGCCACTACCAATGTTTTTTCTGATTCGCCGTCCTTAAAGGTAACATCCTGTACCATTTCTGTATCAAAATCATCCTGGATCGCACTTCCCGGATTTGGCTGGAGCCTTACTGTAACATCACCTTTTGTTCCACCGATACGTTTAAGTTTCACCTCCAGTTCCGAGTCCTCATTCATCGTGTACTCGGAATTCTCCAGCTCGATCATTCCGGCGCCGCCATTGTTGATCACAGCCGCTGCCTCAATTCCGATCGCTGCATTTGTCTTCGTCACCAGTTTCAGTGTATGTTCCTCATCATCCAGATCGTCCGATTCAAAAATTGAAACACCCGTTGCTCTTGATGATGCCTTTGTATTGATCGTTCCTACCAGAACGTCATCAATATAAATATCTGCCTTTCCATGTCCCGGATCTTTTGTACCAAGCAGATAAATTTTGCTTCCGGTAAAGCTAAATTCCATTGTAGCATTTGCAACGCTGGAATAAGTATTCTGACCATTGATATACTGGGAACCGGTCTGTGGATTCCATCCAGTTGAAGAAAACTTCATACTTGCATCATTGACGCTGGTTGTCTCCATGCCTTCCGGCATCGCACCGCTTAACTGAAAACCTTTGCTTGCTTTGTAGATTCCGATCTCACTGAGCATCGGTACCTTTCCTGAAGTTGTACCAACCGTGATCCGTACCTGTTTTGCAGAAACCGGTGCTGTTCTGACCAGTCTCTTCGCTCCTACGGTAACTCCGCTTTTGAGCGTCTGCCACTGGCTGTCATCATCTGTCTTGTATTCAATCTTATAGCTGTTGATATGCTGACCATTCTGGATTGCTTCTTCCAGTGATACCACGTCAAATGTCTTTGCCGTATTCCATTTTACGGTGAGACTGCCGCTGTTGCTTCCATCATCCGTTGTCCAGTAAGTGTCATCGTCTGCATCAACGGTATTGCCCGGTTTAAATGCAGTATCATTGCCGCGCACACTGCTTGCCTCAATCACTGCATCAGAAGCCTGTGCCTGGTTCTTCTGGAATGTATCCCGGATGTTCTCTCCGAACTCTTCCACGCGGTTTAAGATCGCAGTATCCACCGTTCCTTGGCTATTTGGTGGAACGTTCAGAAGCATAACCGCATTATGTCCAACTGATCCAAAATACATATTTGCCAGATCGCTGACCGTTTTCGGTGTACATTTCTTGGTTCCCCAGAACCACCCGGATGTAATTCGTCCGTCACACTCCGGCACCGTCCATTTGTTTCCATCCTCAAAACCGATTGTATAAGTATTGGTACTGTCTTCATTATTTGCCAGTGTATTGGCATCCAGATCCGCTTTTGATTTTGACCAGGTATCTTCGTATGCCAGTCCATTTTCATTGCCAATCCATCGGACGGTTGTATAGGCTTTCGCTCCAAAAAGCAGACAGTCTGCAACGTATCCGGCTTCTTTTCCTTCGTATTTCTGGATCGTTGCAAACCATTTGTTAAAGTCATACTCCTGTGCATTGGCACCGCTGCCCTTTGCACCATCCATCCAGACTTCTACAAAGTGACCGTTATTTCCATACTTCTTACTTCCAAGGATCTCTGTTAATTGATTGTTGTAATATTCATTATAATCCAGTACATCGTTTTCTTTCGTTGTCGCATTACCATCCGAATCATAATATCCATAAGACGGTTCGTGGATATCCCATGGTGACAAATACAGTCCCATATCGTACTTCGTGCAGGCTGCCGAAATCTCTGCCAAAATATCTCCCTGTCCGTTTTTATATTTGGTAGAGGAAACATCGTAAGTCGTGTAAGCGCTTGCCCAGATGCAGAAACCATCATGATGCTTCGCTGTCACGATCAGCTTTTTGAATCCTGCATTCTGTAAGGTACGGACAAGCGTGTCAGCATCAAAATCATTACTTAGTGTAAAAATATCTGCCGGTGACTTGCTTCCGTAACTTTCCCCCCATTCCACTTCGTTAAACGTATTTGGACCAAAAGGGCAGAGCGCGGCTAGGTCAACATTCTGGTATTTGTACTGGTTTGCATCTGGAATAACGTCATCTGCTTCCGGTGCTGCTGTATTCTTTTCTGAGCACTCTGCATCTGTCACTCCTTCTTCGGCTGCTGCAGATACCGTAACTCCCAGCGGTCCCACAGCCCCGAAAACAGTTGTAAAACTAAGTGTAATCCCCATGAGCATTGATATTGTTTTCTTTTTCATATGCCTCTCCCGCTTTTTTCCTTTAGACTATTTATCATACCAGCCTAATGCGCTATCTTCCCATTCATCACTGACATCATAATCTTCCATTGCATTATTTCCGCCACCAGATGTCATGATCACATCCTTTACGGTAAACATCACGGTATTAAAGTCTGGTTCTTCATAATACTTTTTCATATTTTTCACCTTTCTTTCGTTATTTATTATTCATGTATCCAGCCTGACCATACGGTTATTACATTGTCAGATCCTTCTTTTTTATACTGAACATAAGCTTTTGCATACCATCCAGCTTTTTTAGCACAGCTCAGTTTTGCAACAAATGTTCCATTGTTTGCTGTGGTTTTAGACGCTGTATGTTTTGTCCGGTATGTTCCGATTCCAAAATCTTTCTTTTCCGTTGCATTATCAGAATAATAAGTATTATATCCTTTCTCATCTGTAATAACCACACCATGCTTAACTACTGTCCAGTTCTTTGGAACGGAACGTTTTACTGTGAAGGACCGTTTGTCGCTCTTCCAGCTTGTGCTGCACATCAGTTTAATTTCTTCTTTTGAGGTATCTGCTGATTCATTATAAGAAGGTGTCAGTACCATATCATCTACCGCATACAGAGTATACGTACTGGATGTGGAGATAATATTATCTTTTCCGTTACTGCTCCATACCCAGCCCGCAAAATTCTTACCATCTGCTGTTTTTTCTGCACTTACTGTCACTCTTCTAGCTACCGGAACATAAACCCAGTTTGTCGTCTCATTCTCGCCAGATTCATATTCTGTCTCATCTTTTACACTGATTGTTGCCGGCTTTGGCACAGAAATTTTATACAACTTTTCCAGATTATCAATCGCTTCCTGCAGTGCTGCTGCAGCTTTGTCCACGCGATCTGAAGTAACAGTCTCTCCTGAAGCTTCTGCGCTGTTGTCTCCATTTGCAGCTTCTATGTCATTCTGTACGGTTTGTGCTGTAGCTAAAGCTGCTTCTAACGCTGTCATTGTCGTGCTTGTATACTTATGAGCATCCTTTTTCTCTGTAGCTTCTCTAACAGAAGAATTCAAAGATTCACCATCTACAACTACCAGATTTGGAATCGTACACTGATATGAGTTTCCATCCACGGTAGCATTTACAGTTGCTTCTTTTGGTCCTGTTGCTGTACTGTCAAATGTTACTTCGTAGTTATCTGATGATAATGTTTCCTCACTTCCATCGTTTTTCGTTGCTACAACCTCTAATCCAGTTGCAGCAAATGTTTCCTTCTTATCATAAATTTTCTTAGTCGGCTGTTTTGTTACTTTAATGCCGTTCACTGCTATCGGAACAAGCTTGTCTTTCGCAGCATTCAAATTAGTTATTGCTGTGTCTACTTCATTCTGAGTCAGTGTATCTTCATAGTTTGTTGCTACTGTATTTGCAGCGCTTAAAGCACTTGAAAATGCTGTTTTCTCAGTTCCATCAACATACCGAGTTAAGTCTATTTCTTTCGCTCCTTCAATGACAGTTAATAAGTCCGTTTTGTCAACGACCAGAGAAACCGTAAACAGGTCCGTCTGGGCACTGCCCGCTTCCGGTGCTGTAAAGGTCAGTGCTCCGTCTCCGGCTTCTTGCACTACCACTTTAAATTCTTCTGTATGCGTTTCATTGCTTGTCTCTGCTCCTGCTGTATGGCTGCCGCTTTTAATTTTATCTCCTGCCCATGTATATGCATTCGATGTACTGCCGCTTCGATAAGTTGCTTTAAACTTATAAATTCCCGCTCTAGCTGTATAATAAAATTTCAGTTGATCCCCAGGATCCAAAGCATTGACAAAATATCCCTCTGATGCCCATGTGCCCGCTGCCACTTCTGCTTTGTAGTCCTCATTATCTGCACCTGTGTTTGTAATAATACCTGCCTCTGCTTCCAACTTTTTTTCTTCACCCGCTGTCGCAGGAAATTCAAACGAATTCTCTTCTGTATATTTATCTGCCACTTTCGTAATGATCATTTTATCCATTCTTGGCGCTTGATTACAGTCAGGTGCTGCTGTTATTTTCATAGTTCCTGTTCCACTTTCGTTAACACCAAGCATAAATGTTGTAGATGTAAGCGGAGCACCGCTTCCTGTACTATCCACTTTTACCGTCTTTTTTTCGATTTTTGTGCCAGAGTCTCCATCGGAAATAACCAGACCATTCGGACCACCACATCCGTAAATCAATTCCACCTTATACAAACCTGCAGTGGCGGCACGATACGCATATTCAGCACAATCATCATATACGCCACCACTTTTTGAACCATTCATATTACTTACAAACGTTACGCTCTCGTTATTATATGTTCCTGGAGCAACCCCCATTGTCCACCGTGCCGTATTATCTTGTAAAAGACGCGTAGCCTTTTCAATCTCAAGCGTCTGTGAATCACCTATATTTGCTGGAAACACAAACGGATCCTCTGTTGTATAATGGTCAGCTTGAGTTATGTCAACCGTTGCTGCCAACACATTGATTCCTGTCACCGGTGCTGCTGTCAGCACCATCGTTGCTGCCAAAGCACCTGATAATACTTTCTTCACTTTCATCCTCATTCTCCTTGTCTTTTTCTAACTTCTGCACATGAACAGTTACTTTTTCTGCTTCCTTTGTTTCTTTTAGCAGACTTTTTGATACACCAAAAAAACACAATAAAACGATAAAAATCGTACAATTTTGTGCTTTTTTCCATATATTTTTAGTATAACACAACTGTTTCTTAAAGTCTACTATTTGATAGCACTCTTTTCAGGGATTTTTTAATCTTTTTGCCCAAAAAGGCAGAATATATTCCTTTTTTATTGGAACATATCCTGCCTCATGCTTCATTCGTAATCTCAACTATATTTTATTACATATCCATGATTTTTCCTAAATTTTGTGAACGCTTCTGCTGCTTTCATTTAATCAACCAGAATAACGCAGTGCATCGATCGGATGTTTTCTTGCTGCTTTCCATGCCGGATACAGTCCGAATGCCACACCGATAAAAGCGGAAAATCCGACTGCGATCAGCGTTACCTGCGGTGAAACGGTAAAACTCATATCAGAAGCAACCATGCCTGCCACTTTGAGGATCACCACAGACAGACCAATACCGATCATGCATCCCATCATGCTGACCATCAGCGCTTCGATCAGAAACTGTGCCAGGATACTTCCCTGTCCGGCACCGATTGCCTTGCGGATACCGATTTCTTTTGTTCTTTCCGTTACCGATACCAGCATGATATTCATGATCCCGATTCCACCTACTACCAAAGAAATTGCTGCGATCCCGCCCAGCATCCATGCCAGTGTACTGGTTACGCTTTGCATCGTTTCCATAATCGTTGACTGATTTACGATTGTAAAAGCATCCTCGTCGTTTCCGAAACGTTCCAGCATTTTCTGTGTCAGCACTGCTTCTGCCGCATCCATGCTGTTTTCATCTGCGGACGCCGCATAAAAAGTAGTTACATACAGCACGCTGTCCGACAGTCTCGTCAGTGAAGTATATGGAATATAGGCTTCCATACGTTCACTCTCCTGCGAAGAAATGCCGCTCTGTTCATCCTGCAGGACACCGATGATCTGATATTTTTTCCCATCCAGTGAAATGCTCTCCCCGATGCAGTTGGACCGTCCGATCAGCTGTGTTGCCGCATAGGCATTTAAAACCACCACATAAGTGTGGTTATCCACATCTGCCTTGTTCAGCCAGCGCCCGTTCCCCAGCGTCAGGCCCTGTATTTCCTCATAAGCTCCGGTCGTTCCATAGACCGTCATGCTGTCACTGGTATAGCCGCTCTTTGCGGTCACAGAAGTCTGGGCAAACGGTGCTGCCATGCTGATCGTCTCCCCATCCACAAAATCAGACAGTTCCGAAAGGCGGAGCGGATTTTCCTTGTCATCCTGTATGGATACCGTCAGCAGGTTCGTTCCCATCGAAGAGATCTGATCCGTCACTGACCCGGTTGCCCCGTCCGCGATCGATACCAGAACGATCAGCGATGCCACACCGATGATGATGCCAAGCATGGTCAGAAACGTACGCATCTTGTTTGATGCGATCGAACTCCATGCCATTTTTATCGACTGAAAGATCATTGTGCCACCTCCCTGACATGCCCGTCAAAAATGGCGATCCTCCGTTGTGCCTGAAGCGCCACGCCTTCATCGTGTGTGATCAGCACAATGGTATTTCCCTGACTGTGCAGTTCATGAAAAAGTTCCATGATTTCTTCTCCTGTCCTGGAATCCAGATTTCCGGTCGGTTCATCTGCCAGAAACAGCGACGGCTGTGTCACGATCGCTCTGGCGATCGCCACTCTCTGCTGCTGGCCTCCGGACAATTCGGTCGGGCGATGGCTTCTGCGCTTTCCAAGTGCCACGCGGTCCAGTGCTTCCCGCACACGGCGTTTCCGCTCGGCAGATGGCACGCCCTGATAGATCAGCGGCAGCTCTACGTTTTCTTCTGCTGACATTTTTTGTATCAGATTAAAATTCTGAAATATAAATCCAAGCTTATGGTTGCGGATCTTTGCCAGCTCCCGCTCGGAATAATGCTCGATCGGCTGGCCATCCAGAATATATTCTCCTTCATCTGCCACATCCAGACAGCCCATAATGTTCATCAGTGTCGATTTTCCACTTCCGGAAGGCCCGATGATCCCGACAAATTCCCCCTGATCGATCTGCATGGAGGCATGATCCAAGGCACGCACTTCTTCGCCACCGATATGATAAATTTTCGAAACATCACGAAATGTAATCATTTTCATCACCGCATAACAGTGCAATATCTTTAAAACGATAGCCGTCATCGCGGACAAGGTCAACGATTTTGCAGGCAATTCGTTCGATTTCACCGTAGGTGTCACGACTTTGAAAAAGTGCCGTATTTTTAGGCTTGTCGGGATATACAAAGTCCTCTGTCCAATATCTGAAAAGCTTGTATAGGTCGTCTTTGCCTTTTAAGTGACAAAGTCCGTCAGAGGCGGTGTATTCGTTTTCAAGACCGTATGTTTGCGACAGTTCGTAAACTTTTTGTACAGTCTTTTCGGTCTGAAGATAAATTTCGCGTTCGTTCTCGTATTCTGTAACAGGACAGCATACACTTATCGTCATATGTACGCCTTTTTTCAGAAGTGCCTCAAGTACGCAAATCTGCTGCGGCATAAATTTGTCAAAACGATTTACCCATATATAAGTGTTTTCGTCAAATTCGGTGCCGTTTTCGATACGGTTGGCAAGATAAAAAAGGTCGTCCTCGCTGTCGGTACAGCCACTTTCTTCGACGTAAGAAAGATATTTCTCCAATACGTTTGAAAGTGCAATCAGTTTGTTTTTTAAAGTCTTGTTGTCCGTTAATGCATTTGCCTTTTCAAAAAGTATTTCGGGTGTGATAAGGTAACGCTTCATTTCACTTATCAGTGACGACATAACGTCAAGAAAACCCTGCTGACGCATAGAGGTGATAAGTTTTATATCCATATCCTTTACGTTCAAAAGCTCGTCACACGCCGCCGAAACAGCCTTGTATATAAGCATCATTTTACCTGGTGCGGTAAGATGGTTTTGTTGTTTGGCACTTAAAAAGTTTATAGACATACGTCTTAGCGTAAGAACTTCAATATTGTTAAGTCCTATACCGCCGAAAAAATCAACAA
>OGYC01003093.1_pt1 | contig 10376 bp, 6 predicted proteins | sample 1576461 | NCBI WGS metagenome assembly OGYC01 (sample SAMEA3541569, study PRJEB24748) | human gut metagenome | biome: human gut; feature: human-associated habitat; material: faeces | place: China | collected 2012 | reverse complement strand
AGGAAGCAGAAGCAGCAGCGCAGGGCTATGTTGCCGGTACGATGGAGGAAGACGGGTTTGCATACGACGGCGCTGCCGTCTATGACGCCGAAACCCACCAATGCCTCCGCGTCTACGGTAATTATCCGGACGAAAAGGCACAGGAGCAGGCGGTGGCCTTTGCACTGGAGCATGACGCCGCACGGCAAAATACCGCAGAGCTGCCCGCCTTTTTGGATATGCACCTCATTGAAGCGAATCTGCTGGACGACGGCGGGCGCAAGCATAAGCGGCAGGAGATATTTGAATACTTTCAGGCGCACAAGAATCTTGCAGAACGGACGGAATTTCTCAAAAACAGCTACAACGATATATGGGTGGAAGTCCTGACCGACGGTGTTCGGACAGGCTACCATGCCGAGAAAGACGGACTTTTGATGTGGGAGGGCAGCTACCTCTCCCGCACCTCGGAGTCCGTTTTTTCATGGTCGGTCATCACTGAAATGACCGAAAGCCTCATGGAGCGCGGCGAATACAAGATCAAGCTAGGGCTGCAAAACGCCCCGGTCATGGTCGAGCAGCTTGCCCTATTCGACATGGGCGGCGACGCCCCAGTGTACGAGGCTCCGGCAGACGCGCCCTCCGGCATTCTGGCCCCGGCCCGCACGGTGCCGCAGGAGGTCATCGACCAGGCGCTTTACACAGCCGGAAACGAACCCGGCAGCGCCGAACGCATTGCGGTGTTCTATATGCGGGAGCATTCTGAACAGGAAAATATAGCGTTTCTGCGCCGGGAGTTTGGCACGGGAAATGGGCGCGGCATCGAGTACGAGGGACGCAAATACGCCGTGTGGTTTATGGAAGATGGTATCCACCTCGCCCAAGGGGACAGCGTCCGCACTGGATACAGCAAAACCGTGGTCTCATGGGGACTGGCGGCGGGCCGCATCTTGGGGCTGCTACGGGCCGGGATCTATCTCTCCGCCGCCGAACTGACACAGGCCCCTGACAAGGTGCTGCACGAAGCGATGGACGCGCTTTTGATGACAGCCCGCGACCTGACCAAGGAAGGCCGGGACATGGGGCTGCTCCCGCAGACTTTGGCCATCCACGACCAGCACAAGGGCTACCCGGAACTGGACGAGGACATGGTCGCGTTCGCAAAGACGGATGGTGCCCTACAAATGCTGGCGCAGGAATACCACGCTTTTCTCTACGCTTATTATGATGATCCATCCATTCTGCGTTACCGTCTTTCAGCGTATAACACCCACCGCATCGGCATCATCCTCAACGACCTGCCATACGAGGAACGGCACTTTGATGCTCAGCCCAGCTTCCTGCGGCAATGCAAAATGTTCATCACGCAGGACGAGATTGACCAGCACTTTTTGAATGAAGGCACGGAAAGCCGCCTGACGATCTACTCCCATTTCTGCTATTCCCATACATCGGAGGAACACCAGAAATTCATCAAAGCCTGCTTTGGCGAGTACAGCGGCGGCGGTCGTGCCGGATACCAGCACACGAAAACCGGAAAGGGGCTTGACTATGAACGGGATTACAATTTCAAACGATATGATACCGTCCATCTGACCATCCCCAATGTGGTCAAGGAATATCAAAAACTCATTACGCAGAAGCGCTTCCCCGGCGAGGACGCTATCGCCAAAATCCCGGAATATGAGCGTGGGCAGTTGGCTCGAACCGTCTATAACGGTTTTTACAATGCGACTGACGATGTTCCGCGTCCCTATCCCAAGGGTGCGGATTATTACGATGCGCTTCCCATGATCGAGGAGCAGCTGCAAGATAAGGGCAAGACTGCGGAAATATTGGCGGCGTTGACCTCCCGGCTGGATGGGACGGACGAGAGTGACCATTTCTATGATTCCGTCCGCCGCGCAAAGGAGCAGCTTTCCGAATATGTGGACGGCACTTTCAGCCTGTTCAACCACCGGCATGATGCTCCTCGGCAGGAACGCAGCTTTGCGGAGCAGGTCGCAGAGGATGCAGCACGGCTTGCCGCAGAGCAGCCGCCCGCCTATGAGCGGTTCAGCGTGATCGAAACGGACGATGGCTACGCCGTCTGGGACGATATTCGGGACGAAATTTATGTTGACAGCGAGGGCGTCCGTGAGACCTTCCCCAGCGAGTGGCAGGCTGAGGATTATCTGGATCAGGTCAGAAAGGCAGTCAACGAAAAGGAAGCGGTGGAATGGCTCTATGTGGAGCGCGCCAAAGACACCGCCGCAGAGCAGCCGGTCGAGCCTGCCACGCAGCCAGCAATCACCGACGCAGAATTTGCGGCACAAAATCTTGTTCCCGGTGAAACGGTATTTGAGATCGACGGCAGGACCTTCCTTGTGGATCGCGTGGATACCGCGCACGGCGTTGTCAACTTTCAGGACATTACCTTTGTCCAAAAGGTCGGCTTTCCCATCTTCCGCACGGAACCGATCTCCTTTGTTCGGAAAATTGTGGAGCAGGCGGACCCCGCTGCGCTGGCCCCACTGCAGCCGCAGACGGACGAGCCGCCTGCGGCGCTCACCCCGCCGAAAAAGAAAAAGCAAAACGCGCTTGCCTATCCGCTGGACCCGAACGGCAGCAACTACCGCATCACCGATGACCATATCGGAGAGGGCGCGCCGCTGGAGCGTTTTCAGCGCAATCTGGACGCCATCCACCTGCTGAAAACCGTGGAGACCGAAAACCGCACCGCCACAGTGGAGGAACAGGCGGTGCTGGCACAGTATGTGGGCTGGGGCGGCCTTGCCGACTTTTTTGATGAAAAAAACGCCCGGTACGGTGAACTGAAAGAACTGCTTACCGATGCCGAGTACGCCGCCGCCCGCGAATCCACGCTGACGGCGTTCTTTACGCCGCCTGTGGTCATCCGCAGCATCTATGCCGCCTTGGGGCAGATGGGCTTCACGCAGGGCAACATTCTGGAGCCGTCCTGCGGCATCGGCAGTTTTTTCGGTATGCTGCCGGAAAGCATGAGCGGCAGCAAGCTCTACGGCGTGGAGTTGGACGATCTTTCTGGCCGCATCGCCCGCCAGCTTTATCAGAAAAGCAGTATTGCGGTGCAGGGCTATGAGAAAACTGCCTTCCCGGATAACTTTTTTGATGTTGCCATTGGCAATGTCCCCTTCGGCCAGTTCCATGTGCCAGACAAACGCTATGACCGGCTGAATTTCCCCATTCATGAGTATTTCATCGCCAAGGCGCTGGATCAGGTCAGACCGGGCGGCGTCATCGCCGTTGTGACCTCCAGCTACACCATGGACAAGCGCACTGCCAGCGCACGAAAGTACATCGCACAGCGAGCGGAACTGCTGGGGGCGATTCGCCTGCCCAACAATGCGTTCAAGGCCGCGGCAGGAACCGAGGTCGTTTCAGACATTCTGTTCCTTCAAAAGCGGGAACGAATGGTGGATATAGAACCCGAATGGGTACACCTTGCCACCAGCGAGGACGGCATCCAGATGAACAGCTACTTCATCGACCACCCCGACATGGTGCTGGGCGAGATGAAGATGGTGTCCGGGCCGTTCGGCCCCACGCCTACCTGTGAGCCGTACCCGGAGCAGCCGTTGGAAGCACTGCTGGCGGAGGCCGTTCAAAATATCCACGGCGAGATCACCGCTTATGACCGGGAGGAGGAATTGGAGGGCGAGGATCATTCCGTTGAGGCCGACCCCGCTGTCCGTAATTTTTCCTATACACTGGTAGCGGGCCAGATCTATTACCGTGAAAACAGCCGCATGAACCCGGTGGAGGTATCCAAGACGGCAGAGAGTAGAATCCGCGGCATGATCGAGCTGCGGGACTGTGTGCGGACGCTGTTGGAATACCAGACCGAGGACTATCCCGATGAAGAAATCAAGGCGCAGCAAGCCAAGCTGAACGCCCTCTACGATGCCTTCACCAGAAAATACGGACTCATCAACTCCCGCGGTAACGCCATCGCCTTTGATCAGGACAGTTCCTACTTCCTGCTGTGTTCACTGGAAATTCTGGACGAGGACCGGAACCTGAAACGCAAGGCGGACCTGTTCACCAAGCGCACCATCCGCAGCCACAAGCCCGCTGAAAAGGTAGACACAGCGGTGGAGGCGCTGGCACTGTCCATCGGAGAAAAGGCCCATGTGGATATGGACTATATGGGCAGGCTCACCGGCAAGGACGAGGAAACGCTGTTTTCTGACCTCAAGGGCGTGATTTTTTTGAACCCCGCTTACACCGGCGAGAGCGATGGGTATGAGAAATACCTGCCCGCGGACGAGTATCTTTCCGGCAATGTGCGTCAGAAATGGGCGGTTGCCCAAGGTAAGGCGGAGCAGGACCCGCAGTATCAGATCAACGCCGAGGCATTGGCGCGGGTGCAGCCCACCGACCTCACTGCCAGCGAGATCTCCGTCCGGCTGGGCGCTACATGGCTGGGCACTGAATATGTCCGCCGATTTATTTTTGAAACGCTGGGTACACCCCGCAGCGCACAATGGGGCATGAAGGTCCACTATTCTAAAATCACCGGTGAATGGCGCATCGAGGACAAAAACAAGGATCGCGGCAATGTCAAGGCAATCAGCACCTACGGCACCAAGCGCATCAACGCCTATGAGATCATCGAAACGACACTTAACCTGAAGGATGTCCGCATTTTTGATTACCAATACGATGAGGAAGGGCGCAGAATTGCCGTTCTGAACAAGAAAGAGACGGCCATCGCCCAGAGTAAGCAGGAACTCATTAAAGACGCTTTTGCCGAGTGGATCTGGAAAGACCCGGACCGACGTGAAGCTATCTGCAAGACCTATAATATTCTGTTCAACAGCAACCGCCCCCGTGAGTATGATGGCAGCCATATCAATTTCAGCGGCATGAACCCGGAGATCACGCTCCGCAAGCACCAGGTCAACGCCATCGCGCACATTTTGTACGGAGGAAATACCCTGCTTGCCCATGTGGTGGGCGCGGGCAAGACCTTCGAAATGGTAGCCGCTGCCATGGAGAGCAAGCGGCTGGGCCTGTGTCAGAAATCTCTTTTTGTGGTGCCCAACCACCTGACAGAGCAGTGGGCCACTGAGTTTTTGCAGCTCTATCCGGCAGCGAACATCCTTGTCGCCACCCGCAAGGATTTTGAAACCAAAAACCGCAAGAAATTCTGTGGCAGGATCGCCACCGGCGACTATGACGCCGTTATTATCGGGCATAGCCAGTTTGAGAAGATCCCCATGAGCGTAGAGCGCCAGCGGACCATTTTAGAGCAGCAGATCGACGAAATTATGATGGGAATTTCAGAGGCCAAGCGAGAAAAAGCGGAGAATTTCACGATCAAACAGATGATGAAAACCCAAAAGGGCCTGCAAGCCAAGATCGACAAGCTGAATGACCAGAGCCGCAAGGACGATGTGGTCACCTTTGAAGAATTGGGCGTTGACCGTATCTTCATCGACGAGAGCCATTATTTCAAAAACCTCTTTCTCTACACGAAAATGCGGAATGTGGGAGGCATCGCCCAGATCGAGGCGCAGAAAAGCTCAGACCTCTTTATGAAGTGCCGTTATTTGGACGAGATCACCGGAGGTCGCGGCATTGTCTTTGCCACCGGCACCCCCATTTCCAATAGTATGGTGGAGCTTTACACCATACAGCGGTATTTGCAGATGTCGGCGTTGGAGGAGCAGGGATTGCAGCACTTCGACGCATGGGCGGCCAACTACGGGGAAACCGTCACCGCCATCGAGTTGTCCCCGGAGGGCTATAATTTAGTAGGACGATAAATAATGCGTTCCTAAATTGAAAATAGGTTATCAAAGTCGGTTTTGGAACTTCAAGAATTTTTTTGATTTTCTTGAAAAACAGTTCCGCTTTGTACCCCTATTTTCTCCTATTGGTAGAGGGAGTAATACTTTTAATACCAAAACAGATTACATAAAGAAAGGAGGATAAGAGAATGTCAAGGACTTCAAAGATTACAGCACTCTATGAGCGTTTATCAAGAGATGATGACCTTACTGGCGAGTCAAATTCTATAACCAACCAAAAGCAATACTTGGAAGATTATGCTCGCAGAAATGGTTTTGGTAACATTCGCCATTTTACTGATGATGGCTTTTCGGGTGTGAATTTCAATCGTCCGAGTTTTCAAGAGTTGATTAAGGAAGTAGAAGCTGGAAATGTTGCTACGATTATTGTTAAGGATATGAGCCGATTAGGGCGAAACTATCTGCAAGTCGGTTTCTATACGGAAGTTCTGTTTCCGCAGAAAGATGTCCGTTTTCTTGCGATAAACAACAGCATAGACAGCAATAATGCTTCTGACAATGACTTTGCCCCGTTTTTGAATATAATGAACGAGTGGTATGCCAAAGACACAAGCAATAAAATCAAGGCTGTGTTTGATGCCCGTATGAAAGACGGAAAGCGTTGTAGCGGTTCTATTCCCTATGGATATAACCGATTAGCAACCGACAAACAAACGCTTGTCGTTGACCCTGTGGCTTCTGAGGTGGTAAAGCGTATCTTTCTGCTTGCCAACGAGGGCAAAAGTTCGAGAGCGATCGCTGAATTGCTTACCGAAGAAAAGGTTTTAATTCCGGCAGCACACGCAAAGGAATATCACCCCGAGCAGTATAATGGAACGAAGTTTTCAGACCCATATACTTGGGGAATGTCAACCATAAGAACGATTTTGAGCAGACAGGAATATCTCGGTCATACTGTTTTGCGTAAGTCTGTTAGTACAAATTTCAAACTGCACAAAAGAAAGAATACCGATGAAGATGAGCAGTATGTATTCTATAATACGCACGAGCCTATCATCTCGCAGGAACTTTGGGACAGCGTTCAGAAGCGAAAGAAACGAGCCAACAGAACAGCGGCAAGAGGAACGCATAGCAACCGTTTAAGCGGTTATCTGTACTGTGCGGATTGTGGCAGAAGAATGACCCTGCAAACGCATTACAGTAAAAAAGACCGTTCGGTGCAGTATTCTTACCGTTGCGGTGGGTATGCAAGCAAAGTAAACTCCTGCTCTGCCCATTCAATTAGTGCTGATAATGTTGAAGCCTTGATATTATCGGCTGTCAAACGATTATCAAGATTTGTTCTGAATGACGAAGAAGCCTTTGCAAAGGAACTTCAAGCACTTTGGAATGAAAAGCAGACAGAAAAGCCAAAGCACAATAAATCGGAATTGCACCGTTTTCAGAAGCGATACGATGAATTGTCTAAACTTATTCGTGGCTTGTATGAAAATCTTGTTTCGGGATTACTGCCCGAAAGACAGTATAAGCAACTGATGAAGCAGTACGATGACGAACAGGCTGAGCTGGAAACGAAGATTGAGGAAATGGAAAAGGAACTTACCGAAGAAAAAGTAAATGCTGTTGATATTAAGCATTTCATTTCTTTAATTCGCAAGTGCAAAGAGCCGACAGAAATTTCCGATTTGATGTTTGCCGAACTCATTGACAAGATTGTGGTTTATGAAGCAGAGGGTGTGGGAAAAGCAAGGACACAAAAGGTTGACATTTATTTCAACTATGTTGGGCAGGTCGATATTGCCTATACGGAAGAAGAACTTGCAGAAATTAAGGTACAGGAAGAACAAGAGGAAAAGACGCGATTGGAGAAACAGCGTGAGCGTAAAAAAGCCTACCGAGAGAAGCGAAAAGCAAAGAAAATCGCTGAAAACGGTGGAAAAATCGTCAAAACAAAGGTATGTCCTCATTGTCAGAAAGAGTTTGTGCCTACAAGTAACCGACAGATTTTCTGTTCAAAGGATTGCTGCTATCAAGCAAGGCAAGACCAAAAGAAAGCCGACAGAGAGGAAGAAAGAGGAAATCATTATTATCGTCAGCGTGTATGTGCTGTGTGTGGCAGTACCTACTGGCCTACACACAGTCAGCAGAAATTCTGTTCCGAAGAATGTCAAAAGAAAAACCATAACGAGAAATCTTTGGAATTTTACCACAAGAAGCAAAAGGAGAAGTCAAAATGCAACGATTTATCACAGACGAAAGAACCGGTATCCAGTACGAACTCATCGGAGATTATTACTATCCCTGCTTGACGATAGAAAACGAAGAACCGCCCATTCTCACAAAATACGGAAGAATGAGAGAAAGATATTTAAGAGAACACAAGAGAGTCTTATATTTCAATCTGTTTACAAGCGGAAAGTTATATGAACACCTTGCTGAAATTGATACTTCGGCATGCAATATGGCGGAGTATCTGATAAAGGAAATGGCAAGAAAACAAGGAGTGACGGAAGAACTGAAAGCAGAGGATATGATGAAATGGGTCGGATTGATGAATAATATCCGAGCTTGTGCAGATGAGATTGTATTGAACGATATTGTGTATTTCTAATAGCATACCAACCGAAAAGGAACTGCTGTCTTAATGGATGGCAGTTTTCTTTTTCGGCAAGTATTCAAGAAGTTATTAAGTCGTGAGTGTAATGGAAGTGGTAGAAAAGTATAACGCAAACAGGTATAAACCTCGTATCTGATATGCCATTCCCTTATATCTGGTTGTAACTTTTGTATGAACGCTATTGACAAGAAAACTTGGTATGAGTATAATTAAGGTGTGCAAAGAAAACTTGGAACGGAGGTATTCTTATGAAAAAGGAAGAAATCTTAAACGCAAGTAGAAAAGAACATCAAAATAAAGACTTGGCTGAAATGGAAATGATATATCGAGCAGGAAGTCACGCAAGTAGAGTGGGGGCTTTAGTGTGCTGTCTACTTTCTTTATTATCTTCTATGATTGCCCATACAATGATTTACAGTCCGTGGGTTATATATTTTAGTATTATTACGACACAATGGTTAGTTCGCTTTATCAAAATGAAACGAAGGAGTGATTTGCTATTGACCATTATGTTTTTCATTCTTTCCGTTTTGGCATTTATTGGATTTGTTCGCCGAATTTTAGAGGTGAGCATATGAAAGAACAATTACATTTGAAAAATCACTTAAAGGAAGTTCGTACAGCGGCAAATCTTTCTCAAACCCAGCTTGCAGAAATGGTAGGAGTTTCAAGAAATACCATTAGTTCTATTGAAACTGGACAGTTCAACCCAACAGCAAAGTTGGCATTGATTTTATGTATTGCTTTAGACAAGAAATTTGAAGAACTGTTTTATTTTTAGGAGGTAATTATGGAGAACATTATGTTGTTGATTTTAGGAGTGTTCATATCTGTTATGGGAATTGTAAATATCAAAGGCAATATCAGTACAATTCATTCTTACAATAGGCGAAAAGTAAAAGAAGAAGATATACCAAAGTATGGAAAAGCCGTTGGAACAGGAACACTGATTATCGGAATATCTTTGGTGTTAGGTTTTATAGTTTCATTTTGGAGTGAAGAGATTATGGGATTTATTATTTTTTCAGCAGTTATTGTCGGATTAGGCTTTATGTTGTATGGACAAATTAAATACAATAAAGGGATTTTTTAAGCAAAGGAAACTTTGAATTTTCCGAATTTCTTAATACATTTTTGAGCTGAAAAACTTGATTGAAACCGTTGGTTGACACATTTCCAAGCATAGGTGGTGGTAATGCAACTATAAAAAATGCTATGATTTTGTCAAAAGGAAAGGAGAACTGACAATGAATATAGCAGATAGAATACAATATTTACGAAAACAAAAAGGATATTCGCAGGAGGAACTTGCTGATAAGGTTGGTGTATCAAGACAGGCTGTATCAAAATGGGAAAGTGAACAAAGCACACCCGATTTAGAAAAAGTAATCGTTATGAGCGAACTTTTTGAAGTCACAACCGATTATATTCTTAAAGGAATAGAACCAGTATCAACAACGAATAGAAAGACTGTTAAGACATTGTACTTAGGATTCGTTTTAATATTTGCAACCATAGCAGGAATATGGTCTTTTGCTGAAAACCGATTTAATTATGATGAAATTCTTATGATTATTTTAGCAGGCGGTGTAGTTGGTTTGGGAATGGCTCTAATTGTTCAGGTAATCGGAAGTATAGTTTCAAATAAGAAACAATAAGAAAAGTGAAATTCCAATTTTACTCAGAAAATCAACAATTTATTCGCACACAGAAAAATATATCTGGCAGAAAACATCGTAGCAATACGGTGTTTTTTGTTACCCAAAATCCACAATTCAATACATAACCACAGGTTAGTACAAATACCTTATGTGATTTTTTAAAAGGCTTAGAAAGGGATATTTACCCCGATTTTCGCCCCGAGAAATGACACAAACAAGGCTTAATGTATCTTCTCTGTGGTTTTTATATTTTCGGCAGGAAAGGAGGATTGATTGCTATGCCGAGAATGAGCAAGAAACGGAAACAAGAGTGGGCGTTGTTTCTGAATGATCGAAACCGCATTA
>OGYC01003091.1_pt1 | contig 10377 bp, 9 predicted proteins | sample 1576461 | NCBI WGS metagenome assembly OGYC01 (sample SAMEA3541569, study PRJEB24748) | human gut metagenome | biome: human gut; feature: human-associated habitat; material: faeces | place: China | collected 2012 | reverse complement strand
GGCAGCGTCTCTTCGGTTCCGTTTGTTTCGTATCGGGTAACGGACGAATTCTCCGGCGCGGCAATCAGCGTTTCCATCTCGTCCGGAGCGATCCAGAAAAAACCGGAGGAGGAATAGAGTGTTCCGCAGAAGTCCTCAGAGACGGTTTCCTGTGTGAGTGTATCTTTATCGATCTCCGGCAAGCCCCAGGAGGAACGCAGGGCATTGGCGGCATAATAGGCGCCGAGGGACGTCCAGTGGTGGTCGGTGCGATAGAAAATGTATTCGCTGCTGTGTGCCGTGAGAGTGGAGGAAAGATCGATCGTTTCCAGAGCCGTCTGCGCATAGGCGCTGTTGATCACCGCTTGCTGATCGTCGTTCGGAGCACCGTCCGGCAGGATGTCCGCATAAAGCTGTGCCGTCGTGGGGATCAAGGCGAGCGAGACCGGAACACCGGTGTCCGTGAGTAAATCCGCTGCCTGCACGGCGCGCGCGAGTGCGTCTGCTTCCGGCGCTTCGAACGGCTCGATCAGACGGTCGCCGTCGCAGAGAAACACGCCGTTATTCTGCCGCTTTCCCTGCGCAAGCTCTGCGCCCGCTTTTGTTTCGATCCATGTATCCCGTCCGGCAAACTGGTCGCTGCAATAAGATTCAAAACGAGTAGCAAAAGAGCCGGAGAAAAGGGAAGAGAAGCTGAACTTCGGCAGCGTCTGCAGCTGCCGGTTTTCTTTTTCGGAAAAGTCCTTGTCCGGCAGAAGCAGATTCAGCAGGAAAAAACCGCCGATGAAGACGGAAAAGAGGGCGGTAATAATTCGATTGGTCGTTTTTGACATCAATTTTGGCCTCCTTCCGTCAGAACCGAAAGTACAGGAACGGATTGTACGTCGCGTCTACGAGATATGCCGTAGAGATCACCAGACAAAGCGCGACAAGCACCGGCGTGAGTATATTTTGTACTCTCTGCGGAATACGCTGAAAGAGCTTTTTGGGAACGGGTGTCGCTGCGATGGCTGCGATAAAAAGAATGACGGCATAACTCTGCGCATAGAATGCGTCGGCTGCCGTGGCCGCAGCGCCGCTTGCGCCGAACATCGCGCCCCAATAGTGCGCGACCTCGCCGACGGAGTTGAGCTGGAAGAGCATCCACCCGACGACGGCAACGAGCAGCGCGTAGATGTGCGCCAGTACCGGCACTTTTTCGAGCTTTTTGAGAAGAAAAACCTTTTCCAGAATCAAAAACACCGCATAGTATAGTCCCCAAAGCAGAAATGTCCAGTTTGCGCCGTGCCAGAGACCGGTGAGCGCCCAGACGATGAGTATATTCAATATCTGCCGGGGCAGGCCGCGGCGGTTGCCGCCGAGAGGGATATAGAGGTAATCACGGAACCATGTGCCGAGCGACATATGCCAGCGCCGCCAGAATTCCGTGACGCTCTTCGAGATGTACGGATAATTGAAGTTTTCCAGAAACTCAAAGCCGAGCATCCGCCCGAGACCGATGGCCATGTCCGAGTAGCCGGAAAAATCAAAGTAGAGCTGGAGAGAAAAGGCGAGCGCGCCGAGCCACGCTCCGGCAAAGCTCAGCTCCGGAGCAGCGGCATAGATATCCCAGAGCGCGCCGATGTTGTTGGCGAGCAGCACCTTCTTCCCGAGACCGATGGCAAACCGCTGCACGCCGGAGGAAAACTGTTCGGAGCTGAGACGCCGCGTGCCAAGCTGGGAGGCCACGTCCTTATACCGGACGATCGGCCCGGCGATCAGCTGCGGGAAGAGTGCGACAAATGTGCCGAAGCGGATAAAGTTTTTCTGTTCTTCCGTGTCGCCGCGGTAAACGTCGATCGGATAGGACATTGTCTGGAACGTGTAGAAGGAAATGCCGATCGGCAGCGTGAGCCCGAGCGCGGGGATGTTTATGCCGGGAATGCGGCTGAGCGTCGCGGCGAGCAGATCGAAGTATTTGAAGAAAATAAGCAGCGCGAGGTTGACAACGGTATTGACCGTCAGAACGGCCCGCGCTTTTTTATCGTCGGTCAGCCTATAGCGGGCGATGAGGAGTCCGGCAGCATAGTTCAGCGCGATGGAGAATACCATCAGCAGGATGTACACCGGCTCGCCCCAGCCGTAAAACACGAGATTTACAATAAAAAGCCAGAGATTCCGATAGCGCGCCGGCACGATATAATATACCGCCAGTACGACCGGCAGATAAACAAACAGGAAAAGAATGCTTGAAAAGACCATAGATGTACAACTCTCCGTAATGCGTTATCTATTTATCGGATTTCTCCGGGGTAAATTTGCCGAGAGGATTGGCCTGCGCCGCAATGCGCAGCTCGGAATTATCCACATGCGTATAGATTTGCGTGGTGTTCAGATTTTCATGGCCCAGAAGCTCCTGCAAGGTGCGCACGTCCACACCGTTCGAGAGCATCAGCGTTGCCGCCGTATGGCGCAGCTTGTGCGCGGAATACTTGTCGGCGTCCAGGCCGGCACGCAGGAGAGATTTCTTCACCATGGCGTGCAGCGCTTCGCGGGTAATGCGCGTGCGGCGGCTGGAAAGGAACAAAGCGTTCCGGTCAATGGCGGCAATATCCCGGCGGACGAGCAGGTAATCGTTGATCGCCTGCGCCGTGGCGTCGTTGAGATAGACGACGCGCTCTTTGTTGCCCTTGCCGAGCACGCGGATATGATCGCTCCGAATGTCTGAGAGATTCATCCCGGCGATTTCGGAAATACGAAGGCCACAGTTGAGGAATATTGTTAAAATGCAGAAATCGCGCTCCTTGTGCATCCCGTCCACGCTGTTTAGTAAACGCTCGCTTTCCTCCAGCGTCAGATAGCGGGGGAGAGACCGCTTGGAGCGCGGGGAGTCAAGATCCTGCAAAGGGTTCTCGTCAAGGAGCTTGGCTTTTGTCGTGAGATACTTATAAAAGCCGCGGATACTGGAGACCTTTCGGGCGCGGGACGCGGCGTTCAGGCCGAATTCCTCGCTTCGGGCGCGGGTGAATTTGGCTTTGTCGCGGGAAAGAAACGCCAGATAATTATAAACCTCCGCAAGCGTAACGCGGGAGACAAAGTCCAGATCCACGTCGAGGATCGAAACTTCGGAAAGCTCCGTGGCACGGGGAACAAGCCCGCGCTCGATCTTCAAAAAGCGGAAGAAATTCCGCAAATCGAGAAAATACTCATCGACCGTAGCGCGGGAGTGACCCTTGATCGTTTCATGGTATATTAAATAGTCCCGCAAAATGGGGGGCGCTTCATAGCGGTAGTCCATAGATGAACCTCACAGCAAAAAACCGCCGGACAGGGGAAGGCATTTCCGGCTATACATAAAATTAAACAAAATAAAGATTTTGTTTAATTTAGGGGAGTTCTTTTTTTCAAATGAATATGGCAGTAACGGCATCGCGGACGTTTTTTGCCGGCAACAGCTTCATGTCCTTTGGGATCTTTATGTCATCCTTGCAGTGCGCCGGTATAACGCAGCGCTTGAATCCAAGACGTGCAAGCTCCTGCAGGCGTTGATTGATCGACGGAACGGATCGAATTTCCCCTGTGAGTCCGATTTCGCCGATCGCGGCGAGATCTTCCCCGATAGGCTTGTCCCGCAGACTGGACGCAATGGCCAGCGCGATGGCAAGATCCGCCGCGGGCTCGTCCAGCTCCAGACCGCCGACAACATTTACATAGGCGTCGCACCCGGCGACGTGTACGCCGCCGCGTTTTTCCAGTACGGCAAGCAAAAGCATCAGCCGGTTGAAGTCCACGCCGTTTGCCGTGCGGCGGGACTGATTAGCATTCGACGGTGAAAGCAGCGCCTGAACCTCGGCGAGGATCGGCCGCGAGCCCTGCATTACACAGGAAACGCATGTACCGGGCGCGTTGACCGGACGGCCGGACAGCATGACCTCGGACGGATTCGGAACTTCACGCAGCCCCGTATCGCACATTTCAAATACGCCGATCTCGTTTGTGGAACCGAAACGGTTTTTTGCGGCGCGCAGAATGCGGTAATTGAGCGAACGGTCGCCTTCAAAATACAGCACGCAGTCCACCATGTGTTCCAGAACCTTCGGCCCGGCGATCGCGCCTTCCTTATTGACGTGGCCGATGACAAACGCGGTGATATTCATGGTTTTTGCAAGCTGCATCACCGCCATGGTGCAGTCTTTCACCTGGCCGATGCTGCCGGGCGCGGAGGCGATGTCGTTATTGTACATCGTTTGTACCGAGTCAATGATCAGAATATCCGGTTTCAGATCCTCCACGCTCTGTGTAACGGCGTTGATATCCGTTTCTGCAAGGACGAAAAGCTCGTCACTCGATACGCCGAGCCGCTGTGAGCGCATTTTAAGCTGGCGCTGGCTTTCCTCACCGGTCACATACAGGATCTTCGCGTCCGGGATATTGCCGCATATTTGCAGCAGCAGCGTGGATTTTCCGATGCCGGGCGCGCCGCCGACCAGTACGAGCGAGCCGCGTACAGCGCCGCCGCCGAGAACGCGGTCCATTTCCGCTATGCCGGTGGAAAAACGAATTTCTTCCTCGTCGTCAAGCTGTGAAACGGGCTTCGGGACGCTCCGGCGCGTTCCGGCGATCTTTACGGCGGCGCTTTTTGCCGCAGCATTGCCGGACGGCGCGGAGGGCGCTTCCACGATCGTGTTCCACGCGCCGCACGCCGGGCAGCGGCCGAACCATTTCCCGGTTTCATTGCCGCATTCCGTGCAGAAAAACACACTTTTGGCTTTCATAAAACGCCTTTCTCTGTAAACTGGAGATAGCACGCCGTCAAGACGGACGCGATCTTTTTCTGATAGTCCGCGCTTTGCAGAAGAGATAGCTCCTGCGGATGCGAAAGGAATCCGCACTCGACCAGCACGGCGGTACATTGAACGTGGGACATAATGTAAATGTCCTTCCCTGCCGGCACCGGGACGCGCCGGTTTTCCGGCAGCAGCGCCGCGGTGAGCCGGGATTGGATGAGCTCGGCCAAAGCGCGGCTGGGTTCATTCTGCGCGTATAAAACCTGGGAGCCGTGCGGCCCGGATGAGGGATAGATGTTTTGGTGGATGCTCAAAAAAACCGAAGAATCCACGCTTTCGGCGATCTCTACTCGCCGCCGTGTGTCCCATTTTTTCATGGAGGCAATGGTTTTTGCCTGCGACGGATAGGTGATCTCCTCGGTATCCCGCGTCATAACGGTATCAACGCCGAGAAAAGCGCATAGATCCCGGACGCGCAGCGCCACGGAAAGATTCAAAGCACTTTCCGCCGTCCCGTCCGGCGCTACAGCGCCGCCGTCCGCGCCGCCGTGACCGGGATCAAGGATCAGCACAGGCGGCGAGCCTGCGGCCTCCGTCGACACGGATCGGGTATCCGTACCCGATAAAAACACACATTGTATTATGACACAAATCCAAAGGAATGACAAGGTGAAAAGCGCGGCATCTTCCGCGCGGACGCTTCTATACAGCTTTTTAACAAACAAAATGCATCGCCTCCCTCAAGCTATGCTATGAGAGCGGCGATGCATTTTATGAGCGGAAGGACTCAACCCTCCTTCAGGAATTTCTCCAGCCGGTCAAGGCCCTCTTTGATGGTCTCGAGCGACGTGGCATACGTCCAGCGGACAAAGTTCGGCGCGTCGAACGCGCAGCAGGATACGACTGCGACAAAGCCCTTTTCCAGAAAGGCCATGGCGAAATCGTCGGCGTTATGGATCACACGCCCGCCGAGCGTGCGGCCGATGAGTTTTTCAAGATTCATCATCACATAAAAAGCGCCGTCCGGCTTCAGGCAGCTCACACCGTCGATCTGATTCATGCGCTCTACGAGATAATTCCGGCGTTCCTCGAACACCTTACGCATTTCCTCCACGCTGTCCTGCGGGCCGCGCATGGCTTCCGCCATCGCCGCCTGGTTCATGGCGCCGATGTTGCCGAGCGCGTGGCTCAGGCAGTTCGTCATAACTTTGGCAATGCGCTTGTCGCCGCAGGCGGCAAAGCCGCAGCGCCAGCCGGTCATGGAATAGCTCTTGGACACGCCGTTGATGATGATCGTGTGCTTCTTTACTTCTTCGCCGAGCGCTGCGACGCTGGTGAATTTGCGTCCGTCGTAGCAGAGGCGGTAGTAAATCTCGTCAGCGATGATGTAAATATCGTGACGCAGGCAGACCTCCGCAAGCGCTTCCAGCTCTTCCTTGGAGTAGATCATGCCGGTCGGGTTGGACGGGTTATTGATCACGATCGCCTTAGTCTTATCCGTAATGGCGGCTTCAAGCTGTGCCGGCGTCATTTTGAAATGCTGCGCCTCCGTCGTCGGGACGATCACCGGAACGCCGCCGACCATGCGGATCTGCTCGGTATAGCTGACCCAGTACGGCGCGGGAACAATGGCCTCGTCGCCGGTATCGAGCAGCGTGAAAAAAGTGGCGTACAGGCAAGCCTTGGCGCCGTTGGAGATGACAATGGCGTCATAATCAAAGTCCACGCCGAGGTCTTCCTTCATGCGGTACGCGACCGCCTTACGCGCTTCAATCGTGCCGGGCGTCGGCGTATACTTTGTCTGCCCTTCCTGAATGGCACGGATCCCCGCTTCCTTGATATGGTCGGGCGTATCAAAATCCGGCTCCCCTGCCCCAAAGCCTACGACTGGGATACCCTCCGCCTTCATCTGCTTGAATTTCGAGTTGACCGCCAGCGTTGCGGACGGTGCAACGGCGGAACGGATCTTGGATAATTCTTTCATGGCAAAGCCCTCCATACAAGTATGGCGTCATTATATGGCATAGATAACAAAATTGCAAGAACTAATTTAGTAAAAAATGCGCAGCCGAGGCGTTTTTTTCGCCTCGGCGTGCAAGTTTGCTTATATGATTATGCAAATCAGGGATCCGCCGCCCTCATTGACGATGCGAGTAAGCGTCTGCTGCAGCTTTGCCTGTGCATTGACGGGCATCTGCCGAAGCTTTGTGATAACGCCTTCGCTCGCAATATCATACAGCGATTTGCCGAAGATGTTCGATTCCCAGATCCGGCTCGTGTCGCCCTCAAAGCCCTGCAGGAGGAAGTTGATGATCTGCTCCGAGGCTTTTTCCCCGCCGAGCGCGGGGCTGACCTCGGTTTCGATGTTCGCCATGATCATATGGATGGACGGCGCAGATGCCTTGAGCCGCACGCCGTAGCGTCCTCCCTGCCGGACGATCTCCGGCTCTTCAAGCTTGAGCTCATCCGGCGACGGCACAACGATCCCGTATCCGGTTTCCCGGACATCTTTCAGAGCGCTGCTGATGCGGTCGTATTCGTTCTTGATGCCGCGCATTTCGGTCAGAAGCGCCATCAGATCGCCGTCATCGCGGATAGCAAAGCCGGACTGCTCGCTGATCGTCTGATAATAGAGAGCTCTCGGCAGGTCCACCCGGATATCCGCGATGCCGCGCCCCATCTGCAGCGCCGCAACAGATACGGAGAGAATGTTTTCCTCCGCCCGCAGCGTGTCCGCCATCGGATAGACGTCACGAATACGGTGAATGCTCTGCGCCGAGGCACGCACGCCGTTATAGAGCGATGTACGCAGCGGGTGCTCGATCGGCAGCGCATCCACCCAACTCGGCAGAAAAACGTCCAGCTCGGAGAGCGGAAATTCACACAGCGCCGATTTGAGGATCTCGCTGATATCGTTTTCCGACAGCTCCAGACAGTTTACGCAGACGCAGCCCGTGCCGTATTTCTCCCGGATCGATCGGCACAGAGCTTTTGCGCTTTCCGCGTTTGGTTCGGCACTGTTGAGAACAACGGTGAACGGCTTTCCGATCTCCTGCAGCTCGCGGATCACGCGCTCCTCCGCCGGGACATAGTCCTCACGGGGAATCTCGCAGATCGTGCCGTCGCAGGTGACGACCAGCCCAATCGTCGAGTGCTCGGCGATGACCTTATAGGTTCCCTGCTCCGCTGCTTCGGTCAGAGATATCTCCTTATCGAACCACGGCGTTGTCACCATGCGTTCAACGCCGTCTTCAAACTGGCCGGAAGCGCCCTTGACCATGTAGCCGACGCAGTCGATCAGCCGGACGGAAAGATCGGTATCTTCGCCGAGACGGATCGTCACCGCTTCTTCCGGAATGAATTTCGGTTCCGCTGTCATAATGGTGCGTCCGGAGCCGCTCTGCGGCAGCTCATCGCGGGCACGCTCTTTCCGGTAGACATTATCTATGCGCGGAATAACGAGCGTTTCCATGAAGCGCTTGATGAAGGTGGACTTGCCCGTCCGAACCGGACCCACCACACCAAGATATATATCTCCGTCCGTGCGGAGAGCGATGTCCTCGTAAATCGTTGATTCAGACACGGTCAGACCCCCTGTACATGATTTCAATGCATCCTATGGGGATAAGCCCGCAAATATGCTTGTTTTAGAATCCGAATCCGCGCGAGAGCGGCCCCTGCAGCCGCGAAAGACATACGTCGATCTCCGGGAAGCCCTGCCGCAGCATTTCTGCGAGGGACGGCATGACAACGTTTTCGGTGGCGAAGTGGCCTCCTTCCATGAGATTCAGCCCCAGCTCCGCGCCGTCGATCCACTGGTGATGTTTGATCTCACCGGTCAGTACCGTGTCACAGCCGCGCTGCGCCGCCTCATAGAGAATGTCCCCACCCGCGCCGCCGCAGAGCGCCAGATATTCTACACGGCGTCCGGCGTCATAATACCGCATATCGGGCGCGGAGAGCGCTGTGCGCGTCTGGGCGAGGAACGCTGAAAGCGGCATCGCCTCCGGCAGACGGCAGAAGCAGCCGATGTCCGGCGTATACTCCAGCTCTTCTCCGCCGACGGCGTTGGCAAGAGCCGTATTTACGCCGCCCTCAAGCGCGTCGAGATTCGTGTGCAGACAGATGGCAGAGAGATTCCCTTGCAAAAGAGCAATGACGCGCTTTGCGTCCGGTGCGTCCGTGCAGACGCGGCGCAGCGGTGTAAAGATGACCGGATGATGGGAGACGATCAGCTCCGCATGAAGCGACAGTGCCTCCTCGATGGCCTGCTGCGTGATATCCAGCACGACGAGCACACGGCTCACCTCGCGTTCCGGAAAGCCGCAGAGCAGCCCAACATTATCAAAATCGAGTTTGAGCGAGGATGGTACACGCTCTTCCAGATAACCGGCTATTTCACGAACCGTCGCCATGGTATTTCCTCCTCATTTCCGCAATGTCCGCCGCGGCAAGGCGCAGCGCGTTCAGCCTCTCGCGGTCACTCTCCCGTCCGGAGCGTTCCAGACCGCGAACGGCGATATCGAGCCGTTTGTCCTGTTCCGCGAGTATATCGGAGAACAGCGTGTCGTCCGAGACCAGCGAATACTTCCCGCAATACAGCTCTCCTGCGGAAAGAGCCTCCGGAGCACCGGCGCGCACGGTGAGAATAGAATAAAGGCGTCCGGCGTCACGCACAAGCCGCTCTGCGCGGATCATTAGCCCGAGCGACGGCAGCGCGGCGCGAAGCTCCTCCGGCCTCGACATCGGCTGCAGAATGCAAAGGGCGTTCCGGCACGCCCACGGCGCGGCGCGAAGGATCGCCGCGATATTCTCCCCGCCCATACCGGCGATCACGACCGTATCGACACTGTCCGGCGAGACGCCGGTCAGCCCGTCACAGAGGACGCAGGAAAGGTCCTGCACGCCGGCGGCACAGGCATTTTCCTTCGCGCGGGAGAGCGGACCGGGCCGGATATCCGTAGCCACGGCACGTTGGATCTTTCCGTCCAGCAAAAGACGGACGGGAAGCAGCGCGTGGTCTGTCCCGACATCGGCAAGGCGCGCACCGTCCGGAACGAGCGCGGCGATGGCCGCAAGGCGCGGCGGTAATTTAAATGTATGATCCATAAGCCTTATGAAAAACGGCGAGGACGCTATATGCCCTCGCCGTTTTTACTCCTTTGAATTTCAGCCCTGAGCCGCGATAAACTCGTTGACCTTCTCGACAAACTTATCGACATCGACGCCGTGCGCAGCGCAGGCTTCCTCGACGTCCTCGCCGCTCGCCATGGCGCAGCCCATGCAGTGCATGCCGATCGCCTGGAACATCGGCGCGACGAACGGAGCATTCTCCATGATCTCGGCGATCAGAGTAGTCTTTTCAATCTGGTACATTGTTTGACCTCCTAAGAAGTATATAGACGTATTATACCCATGCTGTTCCTATTTTTCAACCGGTTTCGACGAAATTGAGAAAAAGAAAGCGGGAGCGGAATATCCGCTCCCGTTTCCTGTGGTCAGATGACCCTGAACGTCAAATTACTGCTGGTTCGCCTTGATCTTGGCGAAGCAATCGCTGCAGTAGACCGGACGGTCAGACTTGGGCTCAAACGGCACGCGAGCCTCGCCGCCGCAGGCGGCGCAGGTAGCC
>OGYC01003090.1_pt1 | contig 10378 bp, 8 predicted proteins | sample 1576461 | NCBI WGS metagenome assembly OGYC01 (sample SAMEA3541569, study PRJEB24748) | human gut metagenome | biome: human gut; feature: human-associated habitat; material: faeces | place: China | collected 2012 | reverse complement strand
ACGGGAGCGCCCGTCTGCGTTTACTGGGGGTTCAACGCAGCCGCTGTACAGCCAGTTCGGCAGCTGGATCGCACTGTGCCTCGCACCACCCGGCACTTCTCTGAAAGGACGTTCCTGCTTACTACTCTGTGTCTTCGCGTTTGATGGCTCGATGATAACACCCGAATTCGCTGCGCGTCAAGACGCGCATTCGCCGAAAAAAGTTGAAAAATTCGAAGAATCTTTGTCGGATGCATCAATTTGTTTCCCCACTTCCATAAAAAACACGCCGCACCCGCGATCGGGTACGGCGTGCAAAATACGGTGGTGCGGGTCACTTGACCTCGTCGTCCAGCCAGTCGGCCAGCTTGGCTTCATCCAGCTTCAGGCCCTTGGTCAGGAACGCGACCATTTCGTTGAAGTTGAGCTTTTTCAGGCGCTCGAAGTTCGTCTCGCCCTTCTTTTCGGGGTCGATCAGGCGGCCTTCGATATAGCCGCACTCATAGCACATGTTCAGTGCGTATTTCCGATGGGTATCCAGCGTCATTTCATGACCGCAGCGGGGACATTTCATCACACATTCTCCTCTCCGAATATGGCAGTTTCGGGTGTGTTTCGCACAGCGCCCTGTTCAATATCTTTGAATATGCTACATGATTATGCGCCAATATGCAAGCATAGTTTACGAATTAACACGGCGCTGCCGCCGCTCCCGGCAGCGTGACAGTCAGCGTCTGCGTCAGGCGCACCGCGCCGCCGATCGACAATCCCGTCACCGCGCCGTCCGTGCGCTGCACGCCGACCTCGAGCGTGCCGCCCGGCTGGCCGATGCCGATCTCCGTGATGCCGTCGGCAAAGTCCGCCGTGAGCACGACGGCCGCGGCGACGCTGCCGGAGGCGCAGCTGTTTTCCGCGATGCAGGACGCGGTCTCGCGCACGAACACGACCGGCTTTATGCTGCCGTGCGCGCGGTCGAGAAAGATCGCCCCGACGGCGCTGGCCTCGGGCGCGGCGGCGATGGCGCGCTGCACGAGCGTCTCATCCGGCTGCGCACAGTCGATGACAAAGTGCGTGATGCCGGCAAAGGTCACGCGCGCCGCCTGCACGTCCGCCCAGCCGGCCGGCTGCACGGACAGCGGCAGCGGCATCACCGTGGACGCCGTGCCCTCCGCCGTATCCGCCATGACGGGCTGGACGCCGTCCGCCCCGCTGATCTCGGCAAGGACGCAGCTTTTCCCCTGCTCGCCGTTGCGCAGCGCCTGATAAAAGCCCGCGCAGCGCAGGGCGTTGCCGCAAAACTCACCGCCCATCATCTCCAGCCGGATCTCTCCGCCGCTGCGCGGCGCGGTCAGAAACGCGACCTGCTCAATGCCCAGCTCCGGCAGACGCAGGATCTGTGCCGCGACGCGCGCACGCTCGGCCGCCGGCACGTCCGAGCAGACGATAGCCGTGACATTCCCCGCCGGGTCGAGCACCGCGACGGTGTATTCTCTTTTCTGCTGCAAAGTCTGCATGGTGCTCACTCCGTGAAATGGATGTGGTTATTGATGTGGTCCTGACAGAAGCAGTGGTAGCCCACGCAGCGGGAGCAATACCGGAACTCCAGCTCCGGGTGGTCCGCGTCCGTGCGGCCGCAGACGGCGCACTTGTAGTGATAGGGCTTGTTCGCCTGCTCGCGCTGAATGCGCCGTGCCTCGCGCTTGAAGTTGACCGTTTTCTGCCGCTGGCGCACGTACGACGGGCGGAAAAAGTCAAACAGCCAGTCGCCGCAGTAGACCAGATAGTTGAGCACCGCCACCACCGGCAGCAGGTTCAGCGGGAAGGTCATCGTGATCACGCCGAACACGAACAGCGCCGCGTCCAGATACGCCAGATACTTCACCTTGATCGGGATGATGAAAAACAGCAGCACCTGCACATCCGGATACAGCGTGGCAAAGGCAAAGAACATGGACAGGTTCAGGTACGTGGTCGAGACGACCACGTCGCGCCCGAGGATCGCCGAGAGCACCACGCCGTAGATCGCCGTGAGCAGCATACCGCTCACGTAATAGATCGTGAATTTGCCGTTGCCCCACTCGCGTTCAAGGCACGAGCCGATCCAATAGTAAAAGTACAGCATCAGCAGCAGCCAGATGGGCCGCGACTCCGTCGGCACGAACACATAGGTGATCAGCCGCCAGACCTGCCCGTGCAGGATGCCCTGCGCCGAGCCGCTCAGAAGCGACACGATCTGTCCGGTCGTGTCCATCTGCGCCAGCAGCCAGACGGCTGCGTTGCCGATGACGATGATCAGCATCAGGTTCGGAATGCCGAAGCGCGGATGCGTATAGCAAAACCGGTCGATTTTGTTCATCAGTTTTCTCATGGGGTTCCTCCGTAAAAACAACGTATGACCATGATACCTTCTTCCAGGCGCAAAGTCCATAAAAAAATATCCGGAATCGTAATTTGTGCTTTCTAAATGGCGCAGCGTGTGGTATGATGATATCTGTATTATTATGTCGCAAGGTATGGTTATCACATGGAACAAATGCAAGAATTTGAAACAGAAGCGCGCAATGATCTGATCGAAGGCCGCAACGCGGTCATCGAGGCCCTGCGCGCGGGCCGCACGATCGACAAGATCTTCATCGCCAAGGGCGACGTGGACAAGACACTCGGGCACATCGCCTCGAAGGCACGCAGCGCCGGCATCGTCGTCACGGAGGCCGACCGCCGCAAGCTCGACGCCATGAGCCAGACGCACGCACATCAGGGTGTGATCGCGCTGTGCGCCGTCAAGGAGTACAGCACGATCGAGGACATGCTCGCCGTCGCCGCCGAGCGCGGTGAGGCGCCGTTTCTCGTGCTGTGCGACGAGATCTCCGACCCGCACAACCTCGGCGCGATCATCCGCACGGCCGAGTGCGTCGGCGCGCACGGCGTCATCATCCCGAAGCGCCGCAGCGCGGGACTGACCGCCGTCGTGGACAAGGCGTCCGCAGGCGCGCTTGAGCACATGGCCATCGCGCGGGTGCCGAATCTGGTCGCCGCGATCGAGACGCTCAAGAAAAACGGTCTCTGGATCTACGGCACGGCCGCCGAGGGCTCAAACGAGCTGTGGAAGACGGATCTGACAGGCCCCGCCTGCATCGTCATCGGCTCGGAGGGCAGCGGCATCAGCCGGCTGGTGCGCGAAAAGTGTGATTTTCTCGTCAGCATCCCGCTGCACGGACAGATCTCCTCGCTCAATGCATCCGCTGCCGCAGCGGTGCTGCTCTATGAGGCGCTGCGCCAGCGCAGCTGAACGTCCGTGCCCTTCACTATAAAAAGGAGTTGACCATATGGACGAATTTGATCGCTCGCCAGAGGACATTTCTTTTGATCTGAATGCGGAGGAATTCTCCCTGGAATCCATTCTGGACGAATATAAAGATTTTCAGACGGAAAAACCGGCGCCGCGTCCGCGCCCGGCTTACCGCAGCCGCCCCGTCACAGCGGAGATGATCGAGGAAGCGGAAGCGGCCGACGCCGAGACCGAGGACATTCTCATGTCCGCCGAGCTCGACAGTGCGCTGGACGATGCCGAAAGCACGCAGGCACAAACCGCGCCCGTGCATGAGGATCACGACGTCAAGCGCTATCAGCCGAAGCGTCAGCGCGACCATGCGACCGCAGCCGAGATCGAAAAGTGGAACGAAACGAAGGCCGGCGCCAAGCGTCTGGCACAAAAAGGGCTCTCAGGGCTCAAGAGCTTCGCCTCCAAGCTCTCGGAGGTCGTGCCGGATGAGCCGGTCGAACCCGAGGACGATCTGCCGGAGGAGGATGCATCCATCCCTGTCTCCGCCCCGCCGGATGTGCCGGAGGGCCTGTATGACGCTGAACCCGAGCCGGAAGAGCCGACGCGTGTGTTTCAGGCCATCACCGAGGAAGGCACGGAGAGCGGCGACGCGGCCTATGCCCGCACGGGAAGCTACACGCGCAACGAGGACGATGCGCCCGCCCGCCGCAGCTTTCAGGACTCGGTACTCAACCCGCTCATGGCGCGGCTGGCTGCCGTGGCCTACCGCGTGCGCGCGCACAACAACGCCGTGCATGCCTCGGCTGACGCCGAGGAGGCGCTCGGCCCGGAACCGAGTGCGGAGGACGCCGCAAAGTATTACGGCGGTCAGGTCAAATCCCTGCGCTTTCGCTGCCGCGCGGCCATGCTCGTGTGCATCCCGCTGATCTACATCTCGCTCGGTCTGCCGGTGTTCGGTGTGCTCAAAAGCAGCCCGACCGTCGCCGCGCTCGTGTGCCTGATGATGCAGCTGACCGTGATGCTCATCGGGCTGGACGTGATCACCAACGGCTTTTTCAACCTCGTGCGCCGCACGCCGGGACTGGAATCGCTCGTGTTTCTCAACTGTGTCTTTTCCGCGCTGGATGCGGTCGTGCTGGCCGTCACCGGTTCGGATGCCGTGGGTCTGCCGTTTTGCGCCGTGTCCGCGTTTTCCGTCGCCTGCTGCCTGTGGAGCGCGCTGAACACCTGCCGCGGCTTTAAGTACACGTTCCGCACGCTCGCCGTCGACAAAGACCCCTACACCGTCAGCGCGGACAGCGAGGTCGTCAAGGACAGCATCACCGTGCTCAAGTCCAAGCGCGACACCGCGGGCTTCATCCACCGCAGCGAGGAGGCCGGCCCGGCCGACACGATCTATGCCGGTCTCGCGCCGTATCTCATCGCCGCGTCCGTGATCCTCGGCCTGCTTGCCACGATCCTCAGCGGCAACTACGCCAACATCCTGCACGTGTTCGCCGCCGTCACCGCGCCGTGTGCGCCGTTTGCGGCGCTGGTCGCGTTCGCCGTCCCGTTCCGGACGGCCGCGCGCAAGCTCGCCCAGACCGGCAGCGCCATCGCCGGCTGGAACGGTGCGAGCGATATCGGCCGCAGCAAGCACCTGATCGTGACGGATAAGGATCTGTTCACCGCGCGCAACATCTCGATCGAGGACATCCGCATTCTCGACGGTGCGTTCCCGGACAAGGTCATCTCCTACACCGGCAGCGTGATCGTCGCCTCCGGCAGCTGCCTCGCCTCCGTGTTCACCGATCTCATGCAGCGCAACAACTGTGCGCTCATGCCGGTCGACTCGTTCACCTGCAACGAGAGCGGCGGCCTGACGGCGCTGGTCAACGGCGAGGAAGTGCTCGTCGGCAGCAGTGCCTTCATGAACCTCAAGGGCGTGCATCTGCCGCAGCAGCTCAACGTCAAAAACGCCGTATTCGCGTCCATCAACGGGCTGTTCGTCGCAAGCTTCAAGATCAAGTACGTGCCGGTGCAGTCGGTGCAGAACGCGCTCTTCGGTCTGCTGCGCACGCGCATCGCGCCGATCTTCGCTGTGCGTGACTTCAATATCACGCCGCTGATGCTCAGCCAGAAGTTCAAGATGTCCACCGACGGCTTTGACTTCCCGGCGTACTCCAAGCGCTACGCCATGTCGGCCGCCGAGCCCTCGGACTACACGCAGACCGCGGGCATTGTGGCGCGCGACGGCCTCGGTCCGCTCGTCGGCGTCGCCGGAACCGGCCGACAGCTCTTTCAGGCGGTGCGCATCTGCGTCATCCTCGCTCTGCTGTGCACGGTCGTCGGCGTCATACTGATGTTTGCCCTGTGCGCCATCGGCGCGTTCGATTCCGCCACCGTCGGCAACCTCTTCGTGTATATGGGCCTGTGGCTCGTTCCTGTCATATTGCTGAATTTCGGCCTGAAACGCTGAGTTTTCATATTTATGATTGCCAAGAGTTTCGAAATCGTGTATACTTTTATAGTCATGTGTTAAATACAGCACGTGGCTTCCGGAGTTGGAATTTCCGATAGTTAATATAGAAGGAGAGTACACTACATGAGCTACGAAACCAAGAACATCCGTAACGTGTGCCTGCTCGGACATGGCGGCAGCGGCAAGACCACGCTCGCCGAGAGCATGCTGTACCTGACCGGCGCGATCGACCGTCAGGGCAAAACTGCCGACGGCAACACCGTCTGTGACTATGATCCCGAGGAGATCAAGCGCAAAATCACGATCTCGACCAGCATCGCGCCGGTCAACTTCGGCGGCTGCAAGATCAACATCCTCGATTGCCCGGGCTTTTTCGACTTTGCGGGTGACGCTCGCTGCGCCATGCGCGCGGCTGAGGCCGGCATGATCTTCTGCACCGCGAAGGACGGCATCGCCGTCGGCGCGGAGCGCTGCTGGAAATACCTCAAGAGCGAGAACATCCCCTGCCTGTTCTACATTTCCAAGACCGACGAGGATCACGGCGATTTCGCCGGTGTCCTCTCCGCCCTGCAGGATAAGTACGGCAGCGCCGTCTGCGCGGTCACCGCGCCGATGAGCGACGGAACGGGCGTCATCGACCTCGTGCACAACGTCGCCTATCAGACCAAGGGCAACAAGACCGAGAAGATTGCCGTTCCCGCCGCCGACGCCGACATGGTCGAGTCGCTGCGCGAGACGCTCTTTGAGGCGGCCGCCGGCGCTGATGAGGCGCTCATGGAGAAGTATTTCGAGGACATGATGCTCTCCGAGGAGGACACCGTCAAGGGTCTTCGTCTGGGTCTGAAGGACCGCACCGTGTTCCCCGTGCTCTGCGGCGCTGCCGGCAGCGGCATCGGCACCGAGAGCGTGCTGCGGGCGATCGTCGATTACGTGCCCAGCCCGGCCGACATCGGTGAGGTCGCCACGGCAGACGGCGGCAAGCTCGCCGTCGACCCGAACGGTCCTGTGTGCGCGTTCGTGTTTAAGACCATTTCCGACCAGTTCGGCAAGTACTCCTTCATCAAGGTGCTGTCCGGCAAGGTCGTGTCCGATCTGTCTCTGCGCAATATGCGCACAAGCAGCACCGACAAGCTCGGCCGTATGTACACCATGTGCGGCAAGAAGAGCACCGAGGTCAAGGAAGCCTGCTGCGGCGACATCGTGGCCATCGGCAAGATGGAGTGGAAGACCGGCGACACCGTCTGCGACCCGAAAAATGAGGTCGAGCTGCCCGCCATCAAGCTGGCTGAGCCCTGCTACTCCATGGCCATCAGCCCCAAGACCAAGGGACAGGACGACAAGGTCGCGTCCGGCCTCGCACGCCTGAACGAGGAGGACATCTCCTTCACGCTCGTCAACAACGCCGAGACCCACCAGATGGTCATCTCCGGCGCGGGCGACATTCAGGTCGACGTGCTGTGCGCCAAGCTCAAGAGCCGCTTCGGCGTCGAGACCGAGCTCAAACCGGCGCGCGTCGCTTACCGCGAAAAGATCAAGGCCAAGGTCGAAGCACACGGCCGCCACAAAAAGCAGTCCGGCGGCAGCGGCCAGTTCGGTGACGTCTGGATCCGCTTCGAGCCGCAGGATGAGTCCGACGACATGATCTTCGCCGAAGAGGTCTTCGGCGGCAGCGTGCCGAAAAACTTCTTCCCGTCCGTTGAAAAGGGTCTGCGCAACGCCGTGCAGAAGGGCGTGCTCGCCGGTTACCCGCTCGTCGGCCTGAAGGCCGTGCTGTATGACGGCTCCTATCACCCGGTCGACTCCAACGATATGGCGTTCCAGACGGCTGCCCGCCTCGCCTATCAGGACGGCATCCCGAAGGCGAAGCCGACCATTCTCGAGCCCATCGGCCTGCTGAAGGTCACCATCCCGGACGCCAACCTTGGCGACATCATGTCCGACATCTCCTCCAAGCGCCGCGGCACCGTGCTCGGCATGACGGCGGAGGACGGCATGCAGACCGTCGAGGCGGAAGTCCCGATGGCGGAGATGGGCTCCTACACGATCGATCTGCGCTCCATGACGCAGGGACGCGGCTCCTTCTCGTGCAAGTTCGTTCGCTATGAGGAAGCGCCCGGCAACGTCCAGCAGAAGGTCATCGAGGAAGCAAAGAAAGAACAGGAAGCGTAACTGCAACTGCAAAAGAAGCCCTTTCCCGGGCTTCTTTTGTCTATCCGGAAGCGAGGGATCCCAATGAAAAACACGAACAAAACTATGCTCTACACCTTCTGGTCGGGCGCGATCTTGCTGTGTCTGGCGCTGGTCGCCGTCGTGCTGGTGTTCACCAACGCCGTCGGCAACACGCACACCTCCAAGCCGAAGGACGACCCCGCCGCCGCTGTCACGCCGACACCGACGCCGCAGGTCAATCCGATCACGCCGATCCAGTCGTCCGCCGCGCTCGCGCAGACGGAGGACAAGGGCAGCACCTACGTCGATCAGATCTATTTTCTGGGCGACAAATCGCTGAAGGTGCTCCAGACGGAGTCGATGCTCACCGGCAAGGACGCCAAAAAGCAGGTCTGGGTGCCGGACACCGGCTCTCTGCCCGCCTCGTCGCTCGACACGGCGAAATACAAATCCCCCGTGACCGGCAACAACGTGCCCGCAGATGAGATCTGCGAGGTCAACAAACCCGCCTATCTCGTCATCTGTCCGAGTGCGGACAACATCTCCATGACGAACGAGGAGCAGATCAAATCGGTCTACACCACGCTCATCAACGCCGTCAAGGCCAAGAGCCCGAGTACAAAAATCATCTGCTGCTCGCTGACACCGATCGCGTCCAACTATCAGTACGAGGACATTACCAACGAGCTCATCCAGAAGGTCAACGGCTGGATCGCCGCCGCAGCGGAGAGTACCGGCGCAAAGTATCTTGACATGGCAAGCGGTCTGGTCGCCGATGACGGCTTCCTGCCGCAGAGCTATCAGGACGGCGACGGCATGCACCTCAACGCCGAGGGCATGAAGGCATGGCTGACGTATCTGCGCACGCACGCCTACCCGTGATCCAAGCATAGAAAAATCCCGGAGCAGTCGCTCCGGGATCTTTTATGCTCTGTCAGCGGATGATCGCCTTGATAAACGGCGCTGCCGGGGGCGCATCCGGGGTGATGGTATAGCAGGCGGTGAGCTCCGCGACCGCCTTGCGCGCGGCCGCCTCGTCGGCTGCGTGGATCGTCGCAAGCGACTCCCCTGCCGCGACCGGCTCGTCCACCTTCTTGTGCAGGACGATGCCGACGGAAAGGTCTATTTCGCTCTCCTTCGTCGCGCGGCCGCCGCCGAGACGCATGGACACGAGCCCCACGTCCGTGGCCGCGATGTGGCGCACATAGCCGCTCGCGGGCGACGGCACTTCCATCCGCACCGGCGCTGCCGGCAGGAGCGCCGGGTCATAGATCGCCGCCGGGTCGCCGTCCTGCGCCGCAACGAACTCGGCCAGCTTTTTCAGCGCCGAACCGTCCGCGATCGTCTGCTCGAGCATGGCGCGCGCCGCAGCATCATCGGCTGCGAGCCCCGCCTGCGTGAGGATGCACGCGCCGAGCGTCAGGCACAGCTCCAGCAGCTCACTCTTATGCTCGCCGCACAGCGTCGCAATTGCCTCCTTGACCTCGAGCGCGTTGCCGACGGCATGACCGAGCGGCTCGTCCATGTCCGTGATGACGGCAACCGTCTTGCGGCCGGCCATCTTGCCGATCTCGACCATCTCGGTCGCAAGCTCGCGCGCATCATCCAGCGTCTTCATGAATGAGCCATCGCCGCACTTGACGTCCAGCACGATGACGTCCGCACCGGCAGCCAGTTTCTTGGACATGATGCTGCTGACTATGAGCGGGATGCTCGGCACGGTGCCGGTCACGTCGCGCAGGGCGTAGAGTTTTTTATCGGCGGGGTCAAGGTTCGCCGTCTGCCCGGCGATAACCATGCCGACGCGGTCAACGTTAGACAAAAACCGCTCCATGGGCAGGTCAATGTTGAAGCCCGGAATGCTCTCGAGCTTATCGAGCGTGCCGCCCGTGTGACCGAGACCGCGGCCGGACATCTTCGCCATCTTCACGCCGAGGCTCGCCACCATCGGCACGAGCACGAGCGAGGTCTTGTCACCCACGCCGCCGGTCGAGTGTTTGTCCGCCTTGACGCCGGACACACCCGATAGATCCAGCGTCTCGCCGCTGTGCATCATGGCCATGGTCAGATCCAGCGTCTCGCGCCGGTCCATGCCGCGGAAATAGATGGCCATCGTCATGGCGGACATCTGATAATCCGGGATCTCACCGCGGCTGTAGCCGTCGATCATATAACGGATCTCCTCCGTCGTGAGTGCCTGCCCATCGCGTTTTTTCACGATCAGATCGCTTATTCTCATCGCAACGTGCTCCTTTGCATTTCTTTGCCACGAGTATAGCACGGCGGCGGCGGAATTGCAATTCAGCGCGGAAAAATGAGGTATGGCCGGCCGTCGATCTCGCGCAGCACGGTCTCGGCGCCACGCGGCAGATTTGGCGTGTCCGCCGGGATGGCAATGAGCATCCGCTTGCCGTCAAATGTGGTCAGCACGCCTTTATCTTTATAATAGTCGATCAGCGGCGCAGTCTGCTCCTCATAAACACGGA